>Ga0209703_1000433_pt1 | contig 11647 bp, 9 predicted proteins | sample PPLLak12cMay2015_2_FD_187256 | JGI IMG/M metagenome (GOLD analysis project Ga0209703, IMG submission 187256) | Freshwater sediment microbial communities from Prairie Pothole Lake near Jamestown, North Dakota, USA - PPLs Lake P8 Core (1) Depth... | ecosystem: Environmental > Aquatic > Freshwater >...
GTTTCTCAGCGGCCAAAGGCAGCGGTCTCCTTCTGCCGGGATGAGATCAATGGAAGTTTATATCACATTCCTTTGAATCATTTAAATCTATTTTTTGTCCTCGCTTACCTCAACATTGCCTCGAGAGGATCCGGCCCTGCCTTCGCTCAATCCCCTCCTCTCGCATTGGAAAAGTGCCATCCGTCGGGTATAATGGGAGTGTTATGAAAGAAACGGCCTGCCTTGTCAGTCTGGGATGTCCGAAGAACCTGGTCGATTCCGAAGTGATTCTTGGCCTTCTTTCCAAGGCAGGCCACCCTCTGACGACCGATCCTTCAAAGGCTGAAATTCTCATCGTCAACACCTGCTCCTTTATTGAGGAGGCGACGAAGGAGGCCGTCGAGACCATTCTTCAACTCTCCCGTCTCAAGAAAGAAGGCCGCTGCCGGCTTCTGATTGTCTCCGGATGCCTTCCTCAGCGATATGGAAAAGTTTTAGAAAAAGAATTGTCCGAGGTGGACCTCTTCGTCGGCACCGGGGCGTTTCAAAACCTTCCCAAATTGCTGTCCCGGAAGCAAAAGCGAAGAAGTTTTGTTCCAAAATCCACCTTCCTCTATAATGAGAGGACACCTCGAATTCTCTCGACCCCTCCTTTTATCGCTTACCTGAAGATTGCGGAGGGCTGCTCGAATACTTGTACTTTTTGCACCGTTCCAAAAATCCGGGGGACCTACCGAAGCAGAAAAATTCGGTCCGTGGTGGAAGAGGCCAAAAGGCTTGCGGATCGAGGAGTTCAGGAACTCATTCTGATCGCCCAGGACACGACGGGTTATGGAAAAGACCTCCGGGATGAAACCAATCTGGAAAAACTTCTGAGATCTTTAGTCAAGGTGGGAGGACTTCGCTGGATTCGAATCCTCTATTCCTACCCCAAGGCAGACCGTTTCACGGACGGGCTTCTTGAACTCATCGCTCAAGAAGAAAAGATCTGTCCTTATCTCGATCTGCCCCTCCAGCATGTCGATGATGAAATCCTCAAACGGATGGGGCGAAGATCAACGGGTGCAGAAATTCGGAGTCTGTTAAGAAAGATCAGAGCTTTTGTGCCGGAAATCAGCTTGCGCTCCTCGCTCATCGTAGGCTTCCCCGGGGAAAAAGAAAGTCAGTTTAAAGAACTCCTGGATTTTGTGGAAGAGGTTCAGTTCGACCACCTCGGGGCCTTCAAGTATTCCCGTGAAGAGGGAACGCCTGCCTCCAGGCTTCCTCATCCCGTTCCGGAGGGTGTGAAGGAGGAACGTCTCAGAGCCCTGATGGGGATTCAGAAAAAGGCCTCTCTCAAAAAATACAAGAAAATGGTTGGCCAGAGGAGGGTGGTTCTAGTAGAAGGACCACAGCGTGAACGGGGAATCCTCAAGGGGAGACTTCAAACACAAGCCCCCGAGATCGATGGCTCCGTTTTCTTGAAGGGAAAAGCCCGACCCGGCAACTGGGTGGAAGCCCGAATCACCCAGGCCCTGCCTTATGACTTGGTCGCCCAGATTGAGAAAATCCTCCCTTAATTTCTGACAAAAGTGGTTACTACGATTGGCTGGATAGGCCGGAGAGCCAGCGGGCCAGACGACACAGATATTTGCTCACAAAGATCCGGCAAGCGCATATTGAGAGTCGGGAGATATATGGAGCACTGCGGATCCACGCTGAGTTGGTGGATCAAGGAGAACGGGTTGGAAAGAACACGGTAGCCCATTTGATGTGCAGAGAGCACATTCAATCCATTGCGTTTACGATGAACTCAATCGTTTGAAACGGGTGGAATACGGGGACGGAATAAAAATCGTATATCCCTATGATGAGGTGGAGAACCGATCCCAGGTTTATTAACGATGTTCTTCCCCTCACCCTATCCCTCTCCCCGGAACGGGATCTTCGACCCGCAAGAGGAGAGGGGAAGTGACCTTTCCTCCTTCCGCCATCTTCATGGGACGCAACCCCTGTCACTGCCTCTGAATCAGTAGAATCCTCCCCCTTCCGGGGGATATTCTCCCCAAAGTAACACAGGAACTGCCTTTTCCCTTGACGGATATGGCAAAATGGGTTAGTTTGAGGAGTCGTAAAATTTATTAAACCTTAATGAGATTCATACCATAGAGAAGGTTACCACTCGGAGCGGAAAAAATGGATGAGACGAGTGAACTGGTCCAGCAGAGGATCAAGAAGCTGGAAACCCTGAGAAAAGACGGAATCGATCCCTACCCGAACGATTTCAGGGTGACCCATACCTCCAGGGATCTTCATGGGACCTTCGACCCCCTCTCTGATGAGGAATTGAAATCGGTTGGAGAAACCTTCTGCCTTGCAGGTCGGATCATGGCGCTCCGTGACTTCGGGAAAGCCAGCTTTATCCAAATCCAGGATCGAAAGGGGAGGATCCAGGCTTACCTGCGAAGGGATATCGTCGGCGAGGCTGCCTTTCAACTCTTCAAGACGCTCGATATGGGGGATTTTATTGGAGTGGAGGGAAAAATCTTCCGAACGAAGACCCGTGAGCTCACTCTCCAGGTTCAAAACTTCAAGCTTCTTGTGAAGTCCCTTCGACCTCTTCCCGAAAAATGGCACGGTCTCACCGACATCGAGGCCCGCTACCGTCAACGTTATTTGGACCTCACGGTGAATCCCAGGGTCAAAGAGATTTTCCTGACACGCACCAAGGCGATTCAAAAAATTCGGGATTTCTTTACCCAGCGGGATTTTATCGAGGTGGAGACACCCATGCTTCACCCGATTCCCGGAGGCGCGACCGCCAAGCCTTTCAGGACCCACCACAATGCCCTCGACATGGAACTCTATATGAGAGTCGCCCCCGAACTCTTCCTCAAGCGACTGGTGATCGGGGGGCTTGAAAGGATCTTTGAGATCAATCGGAGTTTTCGAAATGAAGGGGTCTCCACTCTGCACAATCCCGAATTCACCATGCTCGAGTTCTACCAGAGTTATGCGACCTATGAAGAGCTGATCCAGATGACCGAGGAACTTCTCTCCTCCACCGTCAAAGAAATTCACGGTGGACTCCACCTCCCTTACCAGGGAAAGGAGATCGATTTCACCCCCCCGTGGAGGAGGATCCTTTACAGAGAGTCTCTTTTGGAATATGGAAAGGTCGACCCGCTGATCATGAAAGAGCCATCCCGCGCGATCGAATTGGCCAAGAGCCTCGGCCTGGAGCTAAAGAGGGGCACTTCCCATGGAAAGGTTCTCGACGATCTCTTCAAGGAACTCGTCGAGCCTCATCTCGTTCAACCGACGTTTGTCACCCATTATCCCACCGAGGTCTCCCCCCTTTCTCGCCGCAACGGGAAGGATCCCGAGGTGGTCGATCGATTTGAGCTTTTCATCGCCGGACGGGAGATCGCCAACGGTTTCTCGGAACTGAATGACCCTGTCGATCAACGGGAACGCTTTGTCCGACAGTTGAAGGAACGGGCCGATGAGGCCGATGCCGTTCTCAACCTCGACGAGGATTTTCTTCGGGCTCTCGAATTCGGAATGCCTCCGACGGCAGGCGAAGGTATTGGGATCGATCGTTGGGTCATGCTCCTCACCGATGCACCTTCCATCCGGGATGTCATCTTCTTCCCCTTGCTTCGAATGGAAAAATTATAAAGGGACTGATCCTCGGGGAATGAAGGAATTCGGTTCAATGAAACATTGAAGAGATTGAGGAATGATCTAAGTCGACATCCCTCCATCCCCAGATTCGGGAATCGTTATGAAATATGAATGGTTTATCGGCCTGAGATATCTCAAAGCCAAAAGAAAACAGACCTTCATCTCGATCATCACGGTGATCTCCATCCTGGGGGTCACGGTGGGAGTGACGGCCATGATCATCGTCCTCTCTGTTTTCAGTGGTTTTGAAAAGACCCTGAAGGAAAAGATCCTGGGCACCCAGGCCCACCTCGTTGTCCTCAAGGCCAGTCAACAGGGCATGGATCGTTATGAAGAGGTGTTGAAGCAGGTTCAGGAGGTGAAGGGCATCGTCTCCGCCGCTCCGTTCATTCTGAATCAGGTCATGCTCTCCTCCGAATCCAATGTCACCGGCGCGGTGATTAAAGGCGTCGATCCGGATCGCGTTGGAAAGGTCACCGAATTGGCCCACAACATGAAGTCCGGCGGCCTTCAAGATCTGAAGGGAGAAAGTGATGCTCCAGGCATTATCCTCGGAGTGGAGTTGGCTAAGAATCTCGGCGTCTCGCTCAACGATGCCATTCAGGTGATTTCTCCTCTCGGGACCATCACCCCCATGGGGATGATGCCCAAGATGAAGCGTTTCCGCGTCGTGGGCATCTTTTACTCAGGAATGTATGAGTATGACAACACCATGGGCTATGTCTCGATTGAGGGTGCCCAGAAGTTTTTCGGCATGGGAGCCCGTGTCTCAGGCATTGAGATCAAAACCCACAATATCTATAAAGTGAAAGAGATCGGACAGGAGTTGCGGAAAAAACTGGGATTTCCGTTCTGGACGAAGGATTGGATGGAGATGCACCGAAATCTCTTTTCCGCGATGAAGCTAGAGAAGATTATGATGTTCATTATTCTTGTCCTGATCATCCTGGTGGCCGCCTTCAACATCATCTCCACGCTGATCATGGTGGTGATGGAAAAATATAAGGATATTGCCATTCTCAAGTCGATGGGCGCTTCCTCAAAGGGAATTCTGAAGATTTTTGTCATCGAAGGATTGGTCACTGGAATCGTAGGAACTGTTTTGGGAACCCTCTTGGGTCTTGTCGTTGTTTTTAATTTGGCGGGGATCCAGGGACTCCTGGAGAGACTGTTGGGTCTTAGACTTCTTGCGAGCGATGTCTATTATATCGATAAACTCCCCTCCCAGGTGAATCCTCTCGATATCGCACTGATCGTGTTGACGGCGATTCTCATCAGTCTCCTGGCGACGCTTTATCCCTCCTGGAGGGCATCGAAACTCGACCCCGCTGAGGCATTGCGATATGAATAAAAAGGAGAGGTCTCTGAAAGAAGAGGCTCTGCAAGCTCTCTCCCGGGGAGAATGGAAAAAGGCACTCGAAAACTTCCGAAATCACTGCGCCCGGAAACCAGAGGACTTCCGATCCCGGCTCAAGGTGGCCGAATTGTTGGAGCGGTTGGGTCAAAAGGACGAGGCCGCCCAGATGTATCGGAAGGTGGCCGAGGGTTATGCCTCCGATGGTTTTATTCTTCAAGCCATCTCCGTCAACAAGATGATCTTGAGGGTGAATCCTTCCTCAAAGGATGTCAGCGAGCGGTTGGCGAAACTTTATTCGGAGAAAATCAAGGAAGCAACACCCGCTCGTTCGTTTCCACCTATCCCGCTCTTCTCCGAGCTCGAGAAGAAAGAATTTCAGATGTTGCTCTCGCACGTCCAGAGCAAGACTTACCGGAAGGATTCCCTGATCTGCCGGGAGGGAGAAAAAGGGGACTCCCTCTTCGTCATCAGCCGGGGAGAGGTAGCCATACTCAAGCAGACGCCGGCGGGGAGAGAGATTCGAGTTCGAAACCTCAAGGAGGGGGATTTTTTCGGAGAGTTCGGTTTTTTCGTAGATCAAAAGAGACACGCAACGGTCAAGGCCATGACGGACTGTGAACTTTTGGAGATTCCCAAGAGCGGGCTCCAGGAGATGATCAAAGTCCATCCCCGATTGAATGACGTTCTCCACAATCTCTTCAGAGAGCGAGTTTTAGACAACTTCCTCGCTCTTTCCCCTTTATTCTCCTCCCTCACGGTCGAGGAGAGAGAAGAAGTGATGAAACGGTTCCGTCTTCGTAAGGTCCCTGGAGAAACCCTTCTTTTCAAAGGAGGGGACCCTTCCACCTCCCTCTATATGGTGAGAAATGGGGGGGTGGAGATCTTTACTCAAAACCGTCATGGGAAAAAAGTGATCTTGGCCCTTTTGGAAAGCGGAAATATTTTTGGTGAGATCGGGCTTCTCTTCGATCGGCCCCGGATGGCGAATGCAAAAACCACCCGACCGACAAAGTTGCTTGAAATCACGCGGGAGGATTTCAATGCTTGCCTTCTCCAATTCCGTCATCTTCAAACAAAACTGAAGGAGATTTCTCTGAAGCGCCTCTCTCGGACGACAGAGCTTCTTTCCCAAGGGGCCATTCAAAAAGCCAGGGAGGCGATGGTTTGAAAGAATTGATCCAGGCCCAAAAGCTTTTCAAGTCTTACGGAGACGGAACAAAACGTGTGGAGGTTCTCAAGGGAGTCGACCTCACTTTTTCTGCGGGGGAGAAGACGGCGATTGTAGGCGCCTCCGGCGTGGGGAAGACGACTCTTCTTCACGTCCTGGGCACACTCGATCGACCGACGGCCGGAAAAGTCCTGTATGAAGGAAAAGACATTTATAGCATGAATGAAAAGGATCTTACCTTTTTTAGAAATCGTGACATCGGATTTGTCTTCCAATTTCATCATCTGCTTCCCGAATTCAATGCCTTGGAGAATACGATGATGCCTTGTTTGATCCAAGGGATCCCGAAGAAGGAGTCCGTCTCGCGAGCAGAAGCGATTCTCACTTTGGTGGGGCTCAAAGAGCGTTTCTCTCACAAGCCAGGGGAACTTTCCGGAGGAGAACAACAAAGAGTGGCCGTGGCGAGGGCGCTGGTTTTAGAACCGAAAGTCCTGCTGGCCGATGAGCCCACCGGAAACCTGGATACCAAGACGGGAGAGTCCGTCTTTGATCTTCTTCAGGAGCTGAACCGGATCAAAGGGGTCACCCTCATCGTCGTGACCCATAACCTAAAATTGGCTGAAAAAATGTCCCGCCAGATCCAGCTCATCGATGGAAAGGCATCGGGGTAGATCCGGTCTCCTTTACAAAAAGAGCGGGATTTGATATTAGAATGAAAATTTTCTCATCCCATCCGTTCTAATCCGGAGGTTGGATTAGAGAGGCTGCGTATCGGAATTAAAGAATGGGAAGGAACCTTCACATGGTTGTGAGACAAATAGGTCTTGTCTTCCTCTTCCTCGCTCTTTTGATCGGGAGCGGTGCGGGAGCCGAGGAAAACATCTATAAGATCATGATACTGGGAAATGTCAAGGTTGAAGAAGGGGTCATCCGGGGCGCGATCAAGAGCCGGGAGGGAGGCCCCTTTTCTGTTGAAAAGGTCCGTGAGGATCTCCGATCCATTTTCGATCTGGGCTCCTTCACCGATGTTCAGGTAGATATCAAGACGAGCCCGCAGGGCAAAGAAGTGATCTTCATCGTCGTGGAAAAGCCTTCCATCAAAGATATCTTGATCAAGGGAAACAGCAAGGTGAAGCTGGACGACATTAAGGAGAAAGTGACCCTCACGTCACGCTCCATCCTCAACCTCGAAAAGGTGAAAGAGAATTCAGAACAGATCCGGAAACTTTATTTCTCGAAAGGGTATTACGGGGTCAAGGTGGAACACAAGGTCGATTATTTGGAAACCAACGAGGCCGTGGTCACTTTTACGATCTCTGAAGGCCCCAAGGGACATATCAAAAAAATAGTCTTCAAAGGGAACAAGCACATCAAATCCTCTCAGCTGAAGAAGCTGATCGCGACCAAACAGAGGAATATTTTTTCCATCATCACCAAGACAGGGACCTTAGATGAAGATATTCTCAAAAATGACCTCCAACTCGTGACCGCTTACTATTTTGATCAGGGTTATCTCGACGCGAAGATTGCTGAACCCAAGATCGATCTCTCGAACCCGAAAAAGATCCGGATTGAGGTTGGGATTGAGGAGGGACTTCGATATCATCTGGGGAATATCGACTTCAAAGGGGATTTCCTCACAACCAAGGAAGCCCTCTTCAAGGGTCTCAAAATAAGGCGGGGAAGTGTTTACAGTAACACGGTCGTTCGAAGGGAGGTCAATGGCCTCACAGAAAAATTTGCCAATCAAGGCTATGCCTATGTAGAGGTCCATCCCGACATCTCTGTGAACCGTCAGAATCTATCCGTTGATCTTACCTTTGAAATTGAAAAGAAGAAGCGCGTCTATTATGAAAAGATTCAGGTGGTTGGGAATACGAAGACCCGTGACAAGGTCATTCGCAGGGAGCTCGTGATAGCCGAGGGAGACCTTTACAGCGCTGTCGATATCAATAAGAGCCGTGACCGGCTGAAGAGGACGGGGTTCTTCAAAGAAGTGGACTTCACCACCAGCCGCGGGAGCACTGAAGAAAAAATCAACCTCGATCTCAAAGTGGAGGAAACTCCGACGGGGGCCATTACTTTTGGCATCGGGTATAGTACGATAGAAAGCGTCGTGGGTTCTGCGTCCATCTCCGATCGCAATCTTTTCGGTTTGGGCTATGCCGGAAGCCTTAGGTTCAGCCTGGGCTTTGAAACCCAAAATATCAGGTTCAGCTTTACGGATCCCTATTTCTTAGGATATCCTTATGCCGCGGGGTTTGACCTCTATCATGAAAGAGTGGAGATTTTCGACTCTTATAACTATAAAATTACAGGAGGGGATATCCGTTTCGGAAAGGAATTGACCGACAAGATTCGTATTGATGCCATGTATAAATTGGAGAATATCGATGTTTACGATGTGTCCAATGACGCCTCTATCTTTATTAAAGAACAGAAAGGGAAGAAGACGACCAGCGCCATCTCCCTGAGTCCCTCCATAGACACTCGTGACGACTATTTCAACCCCCGACGGGGAGGCAAACACAGCCTGTTCTTTCAAAACGCAGGAGGTGTTTTAGGTGGAGATAACTACTTCGTCAAGGTGATGGGAAACACCAGTTGGTTTTTCCCGTTACCCTTAAATTCGACTCTCAACCTTCGCGCCCAGGCCGGGGTCGCCGTGCCTTACGGAAGTAAAGTATCGATTCCAATAACAGAAATAAATCCGGACGGCACCACCACCACAAGCATCGTCGAAAGAGACAGGCTACCCATCTATGAAAGGTTCTTCGTGGGAGGCATCAGCACGGTCCGAGGGTTTGAATACGGAGCGGCAGGGCCTGTGGACGAAAATGAGGAGCCCATCGGCGCGATGAAAATGGTGGTCTTCAATGCGGAGCTGATCTTCCCCATCTCTCGTGAGATTGGACTGAAGGGTGCCCTCTTTTTTGATGTGGGAAAGGGATTCAACAGCTGGAAAAGCAAAACCCGGAGGTACATAGACACTTGGACCGATCCCGCCAATCCTAAGAACATCGTTGAGCGGAGGGAAGGAATTTTTCCATTGAGACTCGGCGCGGGGCCTGGAATTCGTTGGTATTCTCCATTCGGTCCCATCCATATCGACCTGGGGTTTAACCTCAATCCCAGGAAAGGGGAGAAGGGGCATGTGATTGATTTTAATGCAGGGACCGTTTATTAAGAAGTTTATTGGGGTGTTGAACTTAAAGGAGAGGAGATACGCAAATGTACGGAAAGAAGGTCAGTCTTATCGTAGGAATGATCCTGTTGGGATGGCTCGGTTCAGTTTGGGCTGCAGATTTAAGAATTGCCTACATCGATATTCAGAGGGCAATCAACGAATGCAATGCCGGCAAGGAAGCGAAAAAGGTGATCACCAAGGAGTTAGAAAAGGTTCAACGTTCCAACGCGGATAAGCAGAAGGAACTTCAAACCATGAAAGAAACCTTGGACAAACAGGCTCCCATGCTCACCCCGGATGCAAGGGCTGCTAAAGAAAAGGAATTCCAAGGCAAGGTCCGGGACTACCAGCGGTGGGTAGATGATAGCCAGAACGAGATGAATCAGAAGCGAATCGAGATGGAGCGAAACATCTCGAATGCCCTCGTGAAGGTGATTCAAAAATTGGGAGCGGACGAGGGGTATACCCTTATCTTGGAAAAGAACGAGAACATTGTGCTCTTCGTCTCCAAGACGATTGACATCACCGATCGGGCGATCAAAGCGTTTGACGCTCAGAAAAAATAGATTCGAACAGTAGAACATCTCGGAATCAGGATGTCAGGATCTTCACGTGATATTGTGGTATACTGGTATCGGACCCCTGAACAGCCGGCAACCCCGGATGAGATTGGACAACAAGGATGAACAAGAAACTCAAAGAATTAGCCGAGTGGGTGGATGGAACAGTCGTTGGAGATGGAGAGATAGAAATCTCCGGAGTGGCATCCTTGGAAGAGGCCCGGGCAGGACAGATCACCTTCATTTCCCATCCGAAGTACCTTCCCTATCTCAGCAAAACCAATGCTTCGGCCGTCATCGTATCCAAAGAGGTGACGCAGGCGGACAAGCCTCTTCTTTGCGTGACGAATCCCCAATTAGCCTTTGCCAAAGTCCTCACCCTTTTTTCACGGAAACCTTACCAGCCCAAGGGGATCGATCCCAAGGCCTGGATCAGCCCCACCGCACGATTAGGGAAAGACGTCACGGTCTATCCTTTCGTCTATATTGGCGACCGTTGCTCGATAGGGGATCGGGCCACCTTTTATCCAGGCGTCACCGTGGACGAGGACTCTTCGATCGGAGAAGACTCCATCTTTTACCCCAATGTCTCGGTCTATCCTGGGACAATCGTCGGGAAACGGGTTATACTTCACAGCGGAGCCGTGATCGGAAGCGACGGATTCGGATACGTGAAAGAGGGAAAGAAAAATGTGAAGATCCCACAAGTCGGTATCGTTGAAATTGAGGATGATGTGGAGATCGGTGCCAACACGACCATTGACCGAGCCACGCTGGGCAAGACGATCATCCGGAGAGGGGCGAAGATCGACAACCTCGTCCTCGTGGCCCACAATGTGGTGATCGGCGAAGACTCCATCATCGTCGGTCAGGCCGGCATTGCAGGCTCTACGAAGATCGGGAGCAACGTCACCTTGGCCGGACAGGTGGGTGTGGCGGGCCATATTGAAATTGGAGATAATGCCATGGTCGGCGCCCAAGCCGGGGTGATCTACGATTTGCCCGGAAACCAGGGGTACCACGGAAGCCCTGCTCTGCCGCAGCGTGAATATATCCGGGCCATCACCAGCCTTCCGAAACTACCGGAGATGAGAAAGACACTTCTCCACCTTGAGAAACGCCTCCAAAAGATGGAAGAAGCCCTCTCTTTGGAAGGAAAGGAAAAGGAGAAGTAGATGATAGAGATCAATGAAATCATGAAAATTCTTCCCCATGCCTACCCATTCTTGTTGGTGGATCGGATTGTGGAGATCGAGCCGGAAAAACGGATCGTCGGAATCAAGAATGTCACTTACAATGAACCTTTCTTCCCCGGTCATTTTCCAGGTCGGCCCATCATGCCAGGGGTCCTCATTGTGGAGGCCATGGCTCAGGCGGCTGGGGTGCTTGCTTTTAAATCGATGCCTGGGGAGGGGCGGGGAAAACCGGTCTACTTTTTGGGTATCGATAATGTCCGATTTAGAAAACCCGTGACCCCGGGAGACCAACTTCGTCTCGAACTGGAAATCACGAAGCATCGTCAAGCTATTTGGGGATTCAAGGGAAAAGCTCTGGTAGACGGGAAACTGGTCGCCGAAGCAGAACTCTTGGCCATGATGGGGGAAGAAACATGATTCATCCAACTGCCCTCGTCGACCCAAAAGCTGAAATTGGGGAAAATGTCGATATCGGTCCCTACTCTGTGGTTGAAAAGGGAGTCTCCATCGGCGAGGGGACGAAGATTGGCCCCC
>Ga0209703_1000439_pt1 | contig 11593 bp, 9 predicted proteins | sample PPLLak12cMay2015_2_FD_187256 | JGI IMG/M metagenome (GOLD analysis project Ga0209703, IMG submission 187256) | Freshwater sediment microbial communities from Prairie Pothole Lake near Jamestown, North Dakota, USA - PPLs Lake P8 Core (1) Depth... | ecosystem: Environmental > Aquatic > Freshwater >...
CACCCGGGCAGAGTTGCTGGCGGTGATGCTCATCCTGGGCGGGCTGGCATCCATAGCTGTGTTGGCCATTACACGCTTCAATGGCAAAGGCACCGCCGAGGCAGCCAATACCGAGGTCCACAATGCTCGTGCCGCCATATCTTGTTGCCTGGCTGACGCAGGTGCAGCCCAACTGGACACTGACGTGCCCGTGAACTGGGATGGCAGTCAGACAGTGATAACGGCCACAGGCGCCGGAGGGATAGTCTACGATGCCGCAGATGCGCTTCGAGGCAAACGTCTTAAGGCCACATACACAGTGAATCCGTCCGGCGAAATCACGGGTGTAGCCGATCAAGACTGGTCGGGCATCACCTGGGAAAACGGCCACTGGGAGAAGGACGAGTAGAACGCTTGCGGCCGAGTCTTTCCAATGATGCTGGCGGCTGGGTGAGCCGCCAGTTCCGTTTCTGACGGACCGGTGCTGCAGTGCATCCATCCGTGATACATGACCTCATGACAACCACGTTTCCTCGAATCACATCCTGCCTGCCTCCCGGACATTGCCGCCAGAGGAAGCGTCAGTCTGACTCAGTTCTGATAAGGTCTGCCGGGCAGGAGCATGTCTCTCAGCTCCAGTTGAGAAAAACTTGAGAATTCCTCGGGTCTCCGGGGTACGCAGATGTGACAACCCTGATGTAGGCTGGGCGCTGATGGGTGACGGAGGTCCATCCAGTCGACAAACGCTTGCTTCTGCCGGGAGTGCTTCTGTTACATTTATGTTATACTGTCTCGCTGTGGGAGAAGACCCCATCAACCGACCGACATGGGGGGTTGGGGGGAGGGGACTAGGCAACAGGGCGGCCGCAGAGCGGACGGCCCCTTCTTTCTGTGGCCGGAGTGGAAGCCACGTGTTCAGCGAGACCCTACCCCCTTCCAGAAACTCTCGTTCATTCAAGGTGTACTCCTCCGGCTCTGCCTCAGCCAGGGAAGCCTGTCAGCCATCACAGGGCTCTGCTGCCCTCGTGTCGCGACCGGACTCCCCCTCGCGATCCAGGGACGCCCAGATCTCTCAGGGTCAAGACTCGGGACTGCCAGGAATTGAACCGCCTCAAAGGAGCAGATGTTATGGCCGCTAGCGGCTCAAGCATAGAACTCCCCAGACGAATTGAGAGACTGCTGGAGCTCACCTACAACCTCTGGTGGAGTTGGCATCCCGAGGGACGAGATCTCTTTCGCATGCTGGACTACGGTCTGTGGAAGGCCGGCGCGCACAATCCAGTCAAGATATTGCACGAAATCGGTCCCGAGAAACTGAAGGCTGCCAGTACCGACCCGGCTTTCCTGGCGCTGTACGATTCGGTGATGGCCAGCTTTGACGCGGACATGGCGGCCAGCGATACGTGGTTCGCATCAAAGCACCAAAACAAACTCACCGGTCCCATAGCCTACTTCTCTGCCGAGTTCGCCATACACAGCTCGCTCCCTCTGTATGCCGGCGGGCTGGGGATTCTCGCTGGTGACATCTGCAAAGAGGCCAGTGATCTGGGACTGCCTATGGTCGGCGTGGGCCTCATGTACCCCCAAGGCTACTTCCGGCAGCGCATATCGGCCGACGGGTGGCAGGAAGAGACCTATTCCCGATTGGATTTCGATGAAGCCCCCGTTCTACCCGTGTTCTCCTCGGACGGAGAGAGGATATTGGCCAGCGTTCAGTTTGGCAACAGGCTGCTATCACTTGTGGCGTGGCAGGTGCGAGTTGGAGCCACGACCCTCTATCTGATAGACACCAACATCGAAGACAACTCCCCCCACGACCGCGACTTGTCTGCCCGCCTTTACATTGCCGATCGAGAGGTGCGTATCCAGCAAGAAATCGTCCTGGGCATAGGGGGAGTGCGAATCCTGAGAGCGCTGGGCATCCAGCCGTCGCTGTGGCACGCTAACGAAGGCCACACTGCGTTCATGATGCTGGAGCGTATCAAGGAGAAGGTCGCCACGGGCACAGCTTTTGATGAGGCGCTGAGAAATGTGCGGGCGACTACGGTCTTCACCACGCATACCCCGGTACCGGCAGGTCACGACGTATTCTCCATTGACTTGGTGGACAAGTACCTGTCTGACTACTACGCCCAACTAGGCAGCGATCGCGAATCTGTCCTCAAGTTGGGGCAGGCGAACCACCAAGACAGCGGTTTCAATATGACGGCTCTGGCTTTGGCTACCAGCGAGCGCTGCAATGCCGTGAGTCAGCTTCACGGCATGGTGGCGCGGAGGATGTGGCAAGGATACTGGCCACGGGCAAAGAAAGAGGCCGACGTACCTATCGTCCACGTCACCAACGGAGTCCACGTGCCTACATGGGTTGCTCCCGAGATGAACAGGCTGTTCCAACGATACTTGGCTGCCGACTGGATCGACAGACACGATGACCCCGAGCTCTGGGCCCGCGTCGCGGACATTCCGGATGAGGAACTGTGGAAGGTCCGCCACAGGCTCAAGATGAAGCTGGTCAACTTCATTCTGGAGCTGGCGCAGAGGGGCTGGTCCAGTCGCGCTGTGGAAGCTCAGCAGGTAGTGGCGATGGGCGCCCTGCTCCATCCAGAGGTACTGACCATTGGGTTTGTCCGGCGCTTCGCGGAGTACAAGCGTCCGGCGCTGGTCTTTCACGACGTCGAGCGACTCAAACTCATCGTTGGTGATCCCTGGCGCCCGGTTCAGATCATATTCGCGGGCAAGTCACATCCAGCCGATTCGCCGTCGAAATCGCGACTGCACGGAGTCTGTACCTTGGCCGCCGATCGCGACTTCCAGGGCAAGATAGCCTTCCTCGGGGATCATGACATGCACACAGCGCATTATCTGGTCGCCGGCGTGGACGTGTGGCTGAACAATCCTCGCCGCCTCCAAGAAGCCTGCGGCACCAGTGGCATGAAGGCTTCGCTCAATGGAGTGCCTCATCTGAGCGTAAGCGACGGTTGGTGGCATGAGGGCTACAACGGCAAGAACGGCTGGAACATCGGCGATGGCGTTGAGCCCAACGGACCAGAAGACGAGGACCGCATAGACGCAGAGTCGCTCTACAGCATTCTAGAGCAGGAAGTCGTGCCGCGCTTCTACGAAAGGGACCGCAACGGGGTTCCTCACGGCTGGACCCGTGTTGTTAAAGAGGCGATACGCTCTGTGGTGCCAATATACTGCGCGCGCCGAATGCTCAAGGACTACACCGGTCAACTGTACTTGCCGCTGGCATCCGGAGAGGTCGGCGAACACCGGCAGAAACCGACAGCCCCAGGTAGCCTCTAATCCTCAGGGCGACCTTCCATGGCACACCCTAGTCTGATTCCGCTGTCTGGGATTCTCGCCTGGCCGCGTAGCTAGCTCTCAAGCGTTGGTGCTGGGTCAGCAGCTTCTTCCGCAACCTGATGTTCTTGGGCGTCACTTCCACCAACTCATCATCGTCTATGAAGTCCAGCGCCTGCTCCAGACTCATCTTCACGGGAGGAGCCAGCCTAACGGCGATGTCGGAAGTGGAGGAGCGAATGTTGGTCTGCTTCTTCTCTTTGCATACATTCACCGCCACATCCTGGCCGCGCGAGTTCAACCCTACTATCATGCCCTCGTAGACCATTGTTCCCGGCTCAATGAAGGTGATCCCCCGTCCCTGCGCGTTATTCAGGCCATAGGTGACAGCCACACCTTCGGCGGCAGCCACGAGCGCCCCGCTCCGCATGGAAACGATCTCTCCCACCCAAGGCTCATAGCCCAACAGAAGCGTGTTCATGACTCCCTCGCCTCGGGTCGCGGTGAGGAAAGCACCGCGGAAACCGATGAGCCCTCTGGTGGATATCTGGAACGCCAGATGCACGTTGCCCTGTCCGTCATTCCGCATGTCAGTCAGCCGGGCTTGCCTCTTGCTCAGGATCTCGGTCAGGATCCCGACATACTCGCTGACCGTTTCGATCTCCAGGGATTCCACCGGTTCGAGAAGGACGTCGTCAACCACCTTGGTGATGGCCTCCGGCTTGGACACCTGGAACTCGAACCCTTCTCGGCGCATGGTCTCCACCAGTATGGCCAGGTGCAACTCTCCCCGGCCTGACACCAGAAATACGTCGGGGCTATCCGTTTCTTCGACTCTGAGACTGATATTGGTCTCCAGTTCTCTGTAGAGCCTTGTCCGCAGATGGCGTGAGGTGCAGAACTGGCCTTCCTTGCCGGCAAACGGCGAGGTATTGACTCCGAAGGTCATTTTCACGGTGGGCTCGCCCACCTTAATCCCGGGCAAGGCCTCCGGCTGCTCTCGGCTGGTTACGGTGTCACCGATGCTCACCTTATCGAACCCGGTCACCGCCACTATGTCACCTGCCAGGGCTTCATCCACCTCCAGCCGTTCCAGCCCCAGGTAGGTGAACACCTGGTCTATCTCATGACTCGAGACATTGCCTTCGCCGTCCACAATGGCCACAGCGTCATGCGGAGCCATCTTCCCCCGATGAATCCTGCCGATGGCGATCTTGCCCTTGTAGTTGTCATAGTCCAGGTTGGATACCATCATCTGAAGCGGCCCTTCTTCGATAGCGGGCGGAGGCACACTCTGGAGAATGCACTCAAACAGAGGAATCAGGTCTTTGCCTTCCGCACTGGGATCAGTGATAGCTATGCCATCCCTGGCGCTGGAATACAGCACCGGGAAATCCAACTGGTCCGCGTTCGTAGCCAACTCCAGAAACAGGTCCTGCGTTAGGTTGACCACTTCCGCTATCCTGGAGGTCTCCCTATCTATCTTGTTGATGACTACAATGGGCTTTAGCCCCCTGCTCAGCGCCTGGCGCAATACAAATTTCGTCTGTGGCATGGGCCCCTCCACGGAGTCCACCAGGAGCAGGCAACCGTCAGCCATATTCATGACACGCTCCACCTCTCCGCTGAAATCCGCGTGCCCCGGAGTGTCTATGATGTTGATCTTCACCCCACGGTAGAACAGGGCAGTGTTCTTGGCCAGGATGGTGATCCCCTTCTCCCGCTCCAGCGGATTCCGGTCCATGATGAGATCCCCCACCTGCTCGTTGTCCCGGAAGACCTTGCTCTGCTTGAGCATGGCATCAACCAGACTGGTCTTGCCATGATCCACATGGGCGATTATGGCTACATTCCTTATGTCACTGCGACGATTCTGGGACAATTTGCCTCCTGGAGTGCGTGCCTAGTTTCCTATATCATGGATGCGCATGCCAGCCTCAGGTGACTCGGCCAAGTCAACGTCTCGGCAAACATGCCTGTTATGCCCGGCAACCCGATGGGCGCAACTGTCAAGGTCTTCCGCGCATCATCCTGTGCGCGTTAGGCAGCCAGTTCGTCAATCCCGATTCTCTGGTCACTCTACTTCCTTGGGCAGCTTTCCCGATCTCTTCACCCACCAGTAGGCCAGGATGGTAGCCAGCACAGTCGATCCTGCCAGCATGCTAACGTACCAGCCGATGTCATTGCTCTGCAGGTTGAAAGCCGAACTGCCGAATATTGTGGCCAGCGTGTTAGGCACGAGAACGGCTGTACCCAACACCGTCAGGTAGGTCATGATCAAAGCCATCCTGTTGTTCATAATCTGAAGCTGGTTATTGTAGATGCTCTGCAGGACCTCCAGCCCTGAAGCCAGAACCTCGGACAAGTGCTCAGCCAACCCGATCTGTCTGTTGACATCCTCTGCCAGCAAGGTCAGCCGGTAGAGCAGCTTGGGATCATCAGTGATGAGTTCAGCATCACCGTATCGCAGGGCATGCAGAACGTCATTTGTCTCCCAGAGGGCATCCAGATAGGTGATCAGGGCATGTTTCATGTCATAGATCTTGGGGCCCAATTCCTGGCGGGGAATATTCGGGTCTGTCATATCCTTGTTGAGTGCCTCGCCCAGTATCTCTACCTGCCGCAGGTGCTCGAAGTTCCTCTCGTTGGTCTCGTCGATGAGGCGCAGGAGGAGGAGGGTCAACCGGTCCTCGGCAGGGATGTCCAGGCGAATCTTCCTTATGAAGGTATCAGCGTATCTCCTCATACGGTGGAACCTACGGTCCACGTTGAGCGGATGGATAGTGAGAATAAAGCTCCGGCGCATTAGGATCAGCAGCGGGTAGGGTTCCACCTGGAACTGACGAACCTGAACTGAAGGGAGCCTCATTCCCATCTCGGTATCGAAGTCCTGGTAAGTAGTTCGAGACTCCACGGTGAGAGATGAGACGAGGGTGTCGGTGAATCCAGCCCTGGAAGCAGCAATAGGACAATCTCGATCATAGTTGTCGGTCCAGTAGTCAATCCAGGCGATGACTGACTCTCTCACGATGTCTGCGAACTGGGCCGGCGACTCGGAGTCACCCTTGAATATGCTCCCGTCAGGCGCGACGGCAACGCAGAACCACTGCTTTGGGTACCCCTCTGACGGGGGAGCCGCCACCACTTCGGGGTTGCCATCGGTTCGTATGTCAGCCATCGACCTATCCTTTCCTGCTGGCCTCAAGTACCTGCCGGCCTCTCCAGTAGGTCAACAGGTGTCAGCACTTTCCCGGTTCCATCACAGGAGTATGCACCCAGCATGACATCCAACACCATGTACAGTCATGTCCAATTGCAGTCGGACTTCAGACTCGGCTGATTGCGCACAGTTCCCTTGGTAGCAAGTATAGCACTCAGAGGGCAATATTCCCACGTGTCCGTTGATGCTTGTCCCCGAGATCCGGGGCCGGGTGTGGTTTTATAGAGTCCGGCCAATGGAGCCCTGCGGCACCCGTATCTTGAGGCAGGCAACCGGACCGAAGTGGACACGCAGTGCACCACGCGTGATCAACAAGAGAGACCTGCCGACGCCAAGCCAACTGCGCCTTCCGCTGGCTACAACGTGACCCAGACCAGTTGCCAACAGGTCGATCGCGCTGTCCGAACACTCCGGTGACTCTGTGATATGATACGCATTTGGCAGGTCTATCTCAGACCGCGAGGAGGTACGCCCCATGAGGACGGTGATCATCTACAACTCCCTCCTGGGAACAACGAAGAAGTACGCCATGTGGTTGCGGGAAGCTCTGGAAGCAGACGTTTCCAAGGCGAATGCAGGGCGGAGAAGCGCGCTGGACTATGACCTGATCATCGTTTGCTCCCCCACCTACATTGGCCAGATCAGGCTCCTTGGTTACTTGAAGAAGCGATGGAGCATCCTCCAAGGTAAGAGGGTCATACTGATCGCAGTAGGGATGGCACCTCCGGAGAGCCCGGACAGCAGAGAGAGCTACGAGAACATTCCGGAGGAGATTCGCAATAGGATCAGATATTTCAAACTGCCCGGCAAGATAGGTCCGGCAGGCAGGGCAAAGGTCAGACAGGAGAACCTGCAGCCGGTCCTGGAATACATACGCTCCATCCGAGGGTAGGACTGAGGCATCGCCGCGACCACCATGTGCCAAAGCCGATGGAAAGGACTGCCATGCATCGGGCAGACAGGCCAGACTGCAACGTCCGATCAGCAACGCTCGCCGACGCACCGGTGGTAGCTGCCTTACTCCGAGGGTTGGGCTGGTTCGCCCTCATGAATGAGGAATCACCAGCCGAGACAGAAAGGCGTCTGGCAGAACACCTCCGCCTGTGTCTGTCTGATGAGAGTCACACGGTGCTGGTCACCGAGAGCCCCGAAGGCGCCATCCTGGGCTACGTAGCCGTTCACTGGCTGCCGTATCTGATGCTGGCAGGCCCCGAGGGCTATGTCTCGGAACTCTTCGTCAGTGAGTCCGCGCGGGGCGCGGGTCTGGGCACCAAGCTCCTGGAGGCGGTGAAGGACATGGCCATCAGCCGCGGCTGCTCCCGGCTGATGCTGGTGAACCGCAAGACGCGCGAGTCCTACCAGCGCGGCTTCTATCGGAAGCTGGGCTGGGAGGAGCGCGAGGAGTTCGCCAACTTCGTGCTGAATTTGTGGGGCAGGAGCTGAGTGACTGCAGGCAAGATTGAGACATGAAGGGAAGCTTGATCGCACCATGCGGAATGAACTGCGGGATTTGCATGGCCTATTTGACAGGAAGAAACAGATGCCCCGGTTGCAGGGCAGCAGATACCAATAAAGCCATTACCGTTATTAGATGTAAAATCAAAAACTGCGAAATCATTCAAAAAGGTAGAGCAAAGTATTGTTTTGGATGTGATGGTTTTCCCTGCAAGAATTTGAAACATTTGGATAGAAGATACCGAACTAAATACAATATGAGCATGATCGATAACCTCGAGTTTATCAGAGACAACGGCATCGACAAGTTCCTGCGCCGGCAGGCCAAGAAGTACAAGTGTCCGACCTGCGGGGGCACGGTCTGTGTACATAACGGCCGATGTTATGAATGTGATTCGGCAGAGGGCTGAAACCGGTGTCCTGCTTGCAGGCTGGACGTCCAACAGAGGTCGCAGCCGCTACTTCGGGCTGGGCTTCTTCCCGAGAGCCAGGCTAATAGCATTGACCAGTTCCTCCGGCTTCTGCGACCCTATGAGCAACCGGCTTCCATCCGATAGTTCCAGCATGACTCCGCGGTTGCCGCTCACATTGTAGGCCTTGCCGCTGCGCCCGTAGCGGATGCCCCAGCCCCCATAATCCCGGATCGGCCTGTATATGTGCACTTCATACTTCGACAGAGTCTCAGCCGATATCCGGCGGAAGGACCAATGAAATGGGAAGAAGCGGTAGTACAAACCATCGCTGCGCACTTCCACAGTCAGGTTTGCCACCAAGAAGAGAACCGGAAAAGCAATTCCGAAGACGAGAGCTATGACCATCATCACCGTGTCCGGAGCCGGGTTCTGGCCAAAGGGCCTGCCCAGCACGATCTGTTCCACAAAGCCCCACACGGTGACTCCGAAGATGCCGGCAATCAGCAGCCATAACCAGGGCTGCCGGAAACGCTGTACTTCTCGACAGAAACAGAAAGTGCTGCTCTCTTTCATCAACGACCTCTGAGGCGCAAAGTCATGTCACAGACCCTCACACTGCGGCAGTCAACCGGCAGTTTCGCTCGGAGATTCAAATTCGCATACGGCCGGGTTGGCCCGGATCCTGTCAATCAAACCGGTGATGTCGTTCTGAAGCCAACCTTCGGCAGACAAGACCCGCCGCACCAGTTCCACACTGGCCTCGTACTCGGGGCTGACCAACTCCACCACCCCCAGCCTCTTAATATGGTCGACATCCTCCTGTCTATGCACCCGTGCTACGACCCTCAATTCGGGGTTCAGCTTCAGGGCTGCTTGCACAGTGGCCGAAACAGCCAGCGGATCAGGATAGGTCACCACCAAAGCCTTGATCTTCTTCATATCGAGGCTCGACAGGACATGCATGTTGCTGGCATCACCGTAGATGGATGGCACACGGTCGCACCTGGATTTGTAGGTGACTTCGGGGTCAATGTCGATCACAACGCAGGGTACCCGTGCGTCCCGTAGAGCGCGAGCTACATTCTGTCCCACCCGACCGTAACCGGCAATGAGGACTGTGTCCGGTGACTGCTGTGGCTCCGGCGCATATGCATCGGGGCTGACAGCGCCATTGAGAATGGTCGCCAGTCGGGTCAAGGGAACTCTGTGATGCAGCCAACCGACCAGGCCCATAGACAATGGCGTGAGCAGCATGGTGACGATGGCACTGGCAACTATCAGAGAGTAGAAATCCTGTGTGACCACGCCCATGTCGATCCCGGTTTGCGCCAGAATGAAACTGAACTCTCCAATCTGGAACAGGCCGAACCCGGTGAAGATGGCTATCCTGCCGTTGTACCCGAACAGGCGCACTATCCCGGACACAAGGCCGATCTTGATAGCTGAGATGGCCCCAACCGTTGTCAGCACCAGAACCCAGTTTTCAGCCACAAACCTCAGGTCCAGCAGCATACCGAGTGATACAAAGAAAAGGGTGGCAAACACGTCACGCAACGGTGTGACCTCTGCCAGTACTTGGCTGGCGAACTTCGACTCACGCAGGACGAGGCCGATGATGAACGCGCCGAAGACGACTGAGAGCCCGAGGACACCGGTGGCCAGAGCCGCTCCAAGACACAAGACCACCACCGTGAGTAGGAACAGTTCTCGCGTCCGCACGCCACCCACGTTGCCCAACAGCCATGGCAGGACCCAGGCTCCAGCAGCAACGGCCAAGACCACAAAGATGAGCGCCTTGCCTGTGGCCTCCGCAAGCAGCCAAAGCGGATTCTGTCCGGATGCCCCCAGCAAGGACTCCAGGAGCACCAGCACCACGATGGCGATGTCCTGAAGTATCAGCATGGCGATCATGATCCGCCCATGGGTGGAGTCAACCTCACCACGGTCCATGAGTATCTTCAGGCAAACCATGGTGCTGCTCAGAGATATGCACATGCCGAATACGGCTGACTGAGCCAGTGTCCAATCGAATGCAAAATAGCCGAGTAGAATTCCGGCCGCTGCGGTCAGGGCTATCTGAGTTACACCACCCCACAGTCCAACTCGGCCCACTTGGCGCAACTGCGCAACGGACACCTCCAGCCCGAGGGTGAACATTAGGAGTGCCACGCCTATGGTGGCCACGGACTCGACCAGACCCTGGTCACTCACCCAGCCCAGCGCATGAGGGCCAATAGCCGCACCAATCACCAGATAGCCTAGTATGATCGGCTGCCTCAGCCGGTGGGCAATCATTCCGCCGACCAGAGCCGCTGCCAGCAGGATGGCTAGACTCGCAACTGCACTTGATTCATCCATCGGTGTTGCCTGGCAAGGAAGTTGATCGTATTCTAGCGTAGAATGAAGCAAAGTGCACAGCCCCCTTGGGGTCAACTCAGGACAGGGGCTGCATCACACGGAGCATCTGAAGGAGGGCTCTCATGGAAGTGCTGGAGGCCATAAGGGACAGGCGCAGCATCAGGAGATATCAGAGGAAGGGTGTGCCCGACGAGAAGCTGATACAGGTGCTGGAAGCCGGACGCTGGGCCCCCTCGGCTCACAACTGCCAATGTCGCAAGTTCATCGCGGTGAGAGACCAGGAGACGAGAAAGGAACTGGCTCACATCGCCACCTACGGAAGCTTCCTCGCCGAGGCTCCGGTGGCCATTGCCGTCGTGATTGACCCCTCGCTCTCAAACCATCCCGTGGAAGACGGAGCCGCGGCTACACAGAACATGCTTCTGGCGGCACACGCCTTGGGCCTGGGGAGCTGCTGGATAGGCTCATATGGTTCCGGCTATGAAGACGGGGCCAAGCGAATCCTGGGTATACCTGATGACAAGAGGCTGCTGTCATTGATCTCTCTGGGGTACGCCGCTGACAGCGGCGGCACTACCAGGATTGAGCTGAGCAAGCTCGTATGCTATGAGCGCTTCTGGGACTTCAGACTCGAAGACACGCGGACTCCCTAGAAATGAGGGAGGGGGAAGCGATTGCGTCCCCCTACGTCTTCTCAAGATGACATGGCCTCACTGGTAGCCACCCCCTCCCTCTCCGGGCTATTTGATTCTCACCTCTATCAGATCCACCTCCCGTCTTCGACCTCCCCAGCAACACAGCGCGATGCTTCTGCAGCTCTCGCTCGTCTGGAGACGTTATGTGGGCCGTTTCGGCCCACACCAGT
>Ga0209703_1000456_pt1 | contig 11392 bp, 12 predicted proteins | sample PPLLak12cMay2015_2_FD_187256 | JGI IMG/M metagenome (GOLD analysis project Ga0209703, IMG submission 187256) | Freshwater sediment microbial communities from Prairie Pothole Lake near Jamestown, North Dakota, USA - PPLs Lake P8 Core (1) Depth... | ecosystem: Environmental > Aquatic > Freshwater...
TTACTCCAATCTTCTTGCTGGCCACAGCGACGGTAGCCCCCTGGCTGAGTATCACCTCAGCCTCGCGGAGCTTGTTGATGATTTGCTCGGGTGTGTATCCTTTTCTGACCATTTATCCCCCTTTTTACGATATTATATCTGGTATCGTTTTGGGGGGGCAGGTCAAGAGTCTTTTTAAAATCCCCTTTTTAAAATAACGATTCCCTAGATACATTTCATGATCATTAACCGTCATTTTTAGTGACAAACAACGCATTTAATGAACGTATAAGTAAGCCTAGCTTTGAAACACGTTATAATTTTTGCAAAATCGAGCCTAATATATTCCTTTAAATTGAGTTAATTGTAACGTTTAGCCGATGTAATTAAGTACAGTCTTTTCTTTAATCTTTTACCCTAGCGGGCCGTTCTACCCTGCGATTTGAAAAACAACAATCTTAGACGATATGTTAGCAATCGCGGAATACATTTCGTGGTAGCTATTAATCGCAACAATATGTGTGATCCAGTAGGCAATCAAGTAGGACGCTAATCAGCGTCGAGAGTATTAGTATATTGTGCCGGTAAAAGGCTCGATCGATTATTTCCTAGACTCTCTTTCTTCTTTTCATAGCCTAAAAAACGTCGGGTACCATCTCGGTATTATGTAGTATGGTGTAACTAGGGATTTGTTTTTTACTTCACTGCCGTCATAAATTCATTTTTTCCCCCGGAATACTTATCGGCCAACAATTCATGCATATTATTTATTTTTAAGCTCCAACTAAAACTTTTATGAACATGTATGAAAGCTCAGCTTTGATGTATGTTATATTTTTTCGTAAATCGAGCCTGATGTTTCCCCTAAACTAGATTATTTGTGACACTTTCAGAATAATAAGTAATTCATTTTCGCATTAGGCCAAACGAGGAAAAACAAAAATTACATTTCCCCATCCAACAATCCTCGGTTTTGTTCACCCCTTATTATGCAATTAACTATATTCTGACGTCTAGCTGATTGTTAAACTAGAAGGGGAAAAGTAAAATATCTCTTTTCCCCGTTTATTTTTTCCTAAACGGAGTCGCCATTGACAAGTCTATCGCATAGATAACAAAGGCTTATATTACTTTGTCTGTGTTACTTTGTTTTAAAGTATAGATATTGTAGATTAAATTAGAAGTTACCTAGTTTTAATATGGGGAGTCAACTAACCCGGTTAGCTTATGGCCGTTTTATTTAATTGAGTTTCCTGAATAGATGAAAATAATTATTAAATTTATCAATAACATGGAACGATTTGATAAGAACATGCATCTTAATTTGTAGGGCCATTAGTGGAGCGCTCTAAATGGAACTATCAGAAGAAGTGGCCCTGATTAGCCGCTGCAAAGCCGGAGATAAAGGGGCATTTAGTATGCTCATGGAGCAATATTCGCATGCTCTTTTTGGTACAGCTTTTCTCATGACTCGGGATAAAGTCCTTGCAGAAGACGCAGTCCAAGAGGCCTTGGTACAGATGTGGAAAAGGCTGCCGTCCTTACGCCTGCGCAATAGCCTTAGCCTTAAAGCCTGGCTTACACGCGTTGTAGTAAATGAAGTAAATCAGCAACGTAGGAAAAAGCGACTGCCATCTGTATCCTTGGAACAGGTTTCCGAGATGCCGGATGACCAGGCTAAATTCGATGATACTATTGTTCATAATGAAGAGCATAAGCATCTACGGCAAGCTCTAGAAATGCTCTCAGCCGATCAAAGAGAAGTATTAGTGTTACGCTACTTTTCTAACCTCACGGTACCCGAGATGGCTGTAGTCACGGGAAAACGTGAGGGTACTATCAAATCCCGTCTGAACCGGGCGGTGGAACGTCTCGGCAAGATTTTACACAACGACGAATTATTTAAGGACAGAAAATAATACCAATGGATAGGAATAGGTTGGAAGAAGAACTTCGGAGCTATTTCTTAATTCAGGCAAATAAGGCGAAGCCATCTCTTGGTTGGTGGAGTGGCGAGATTTCGCGCCTTGGTAAACAAAATCGCCACGCACTCTTGTTTGGCTTTATACCGAAGACCCGATTGGCTTGGGTAATCTTGCCATTAATTATTTTACTTATTGGAGGGACCGTTTATGGAGCCAGTACTATAATTAGGGAAATTTTTCAAAATTTCGCTCCGCAGATTGAAACCGCTGGGTTGGCCGAGGACCTAAATTTGAGTCAGACTATCGACGGCGTTACAGTTAGTCTCGAACGTGCCTACTCAGATTCAAACATTATACTTTTAGGATTTATAGTGAGTGGTCCTGAAAATACGTATTACACGAGTTCCAGCCATCTTACAACCGCTGAAGGAATAACATTACCGGGAATGCTTGGAATGGGCTTCGTGCCAGGAAGTGACGCTATATTAGGAAACTGGCAGCTTTCTGAGCGGCAGGCATTGATTATGGCTTTTGATGCTTCATCGATAAATGGAGCACATTCAAGCATTAACCTGATATTGGAAACCAATGTATCAGGTTCGCCAGCAACAGAAGAAGCTGTAACTCGGCCTTTTAAGTTCGAATTCGCAGTTCCTTTCAACATCGGAAAAACTATTAATATAGGGCAGACAGTCGAAGCAGCTGATATACAAGTAACATTGAAGTCAGTCGTGACAACTTATTGGGGAACTAGAGCTGTTTTGCAATTACCGAGTGGCGGTCAATATATGGCTATAACATCTCTGGTTTTGCCTGACCGTAAATCTGTTAACTGTAGTTTCAGCAAAAGTGAAGGCGATTATTCAATTCAATATTTTGCCGGGGATTTTTCCGATCAATTCGGTGAATTCAACATTGTTGTAAGCGAGTTGATAAATAACTTTACATCACAGCAACGAATATCTGGACCCTGGACATTCCAGTTTCAAGTTGATAAATAACAACCAATAACGTTTACGGAAAGGAGGAAAAGTTTTATGAGTTAGGTGCGAATAAATCTTATAAATATAAATTAAAAAGTAAGGAGTAACATGAAAAAATTCTTATTTCTTTTCGTGATCGCAGTCTTAGTATTTTCAATAATAATACCCAGCCCCGTTTTTGCTGATAATGAAAATAGCAAAATTTCTGACCCGGTACTTGTTCCTGTTGTTTTTGATGGCACTCTTTATACCCCCGAAGAATTCAACCAGATCAATCAGGGACTTCAAGCCAAAGGCGCGAACTTAATATTTACTATTAATCCTAAAGATGGCGTTTTTTATGCTTTTTCTACAATCAATGGATTCAATACATTTGCCAAAGATAACGGCTTATCAGAGTATATTCCACCGGATGCCAATAAATACCCTGAATCAACAAAGGTTGAAGTTGGGGGAGGAACTGTGCCGCTGCAACTAGATAAGTATAATAATGCTTACCATTGGCAAAATATAAACTATTCTGGAGACTTATTAGGCGTCGCCAAGGGCACAATTGTATGGGATTTAAGACCATATGGATGGAACGACAAAATTTCTTCTTTAACCGCGCTTTCAAATGCCTATCCCAATGGCCCATCGTACTTGTATTGGGATATCAACTTGGGAGGTTCTGTTTTTATTGTAAATCCTGGAACGGATATCCCTTCACTGGTACCATATGGATGGAATGATAAGATTTCATCTCTAATGATCACCACAGAAGTATGATATTGCACTTTGAAATTCATAGTAACTAACAACATTAGCTATATAAAAAAGGGATTGCAACTACCCTCTGTACCAGTACAACTGGCCGGCAAACGACCGTCATATGCGGACCTGGTCTTGGTATTAATTTTTATTAAGGGAGGTAATACATGAAGCTGTACGAGATTTTTAAGGTATGGTAGGTGGACAATTCCTTACTCTACCATCGAGTAGGGCAACCAAGAATTATTAAGTTTAAATGATATTTAAAGATATAAAAATGATATAGAAGAGCGAACAATGAAAAACTTACAAGGAAGGAGATTCAACGTGAGAAGGAAGCTAAAGAGAATCATTTTCTTTCTATCGAGTCTAGCACTTATAATAGGATTAATCCCAATTTCAGTTGTGGGAGCAGATGATACTACGGTCTCAGTAGAAGATGCCGCGGCAGCGGCAAGATATTATACTTATGCCTACCCCTCATTGCCTGATGCTGAAAATACAATTATCGGGGAGACCCCAATTACTTACTATTCTGTAGACCATCGGCCAATTGCCTATGAATTCACGATTCTGGATCAAGGGTCGTCTAAACCCGCGGGCTTTATTGTCATTGCTGCCACGCGGGAATGGATGCCATTGTTGGAAAGAGGAAATGGGAAAGCTCCGAGTGGTTATATTCCAGATATCAACTCCACTAATAGAGTATCTCAGACAATTGATAATCCTACTATCTACTACTTCGGTGGCATGGCGTACTATGTTCAGCTACCCTCAGAGGACGATAAATTAATGCACTTATTGAGTGGGAATATTATTTCGCTTCCTGAAAAACAGCCGAAACTTTCAATGGATGCTGAACAAGCTCGAGATGCCTGGGCAAATATAGGTCAAGAGCCCACAAGGGAGCCATTTACCGAAATTTCTGGAGTTCCATCTTGGTATCAATCGTCAATTTGGTCTCCTATAAGTGATGAAGGTGGTGGTGAAGATGATTGGCCAGATTGCCGCGGTAACGCCAACGACCCTTGGAACAACTGGGATGGATGTGCACCCATCGCTGGTGCCATGGTATTGGGTTATTGGGATGCAAATGGATACTCTGCTGTACCTAATGATGATGAGACCGTAATTGATGATTGTCATCACTTTATGGATACCGATAATTCTGGTGCGACGAATATAGCAGATATTGCGCCGGGTATAGATGATACTTCTCAATATTACGGATACGACTTCATTTGTTGGCTGGATACCAACGAAACATGGTCCGATGTAACAGGAGAAATCAACGCCAGTAGACCTTTTGTGCTAGCCCTTGAATGGGATGGTGGAGGACATGCGATAACAGTGCGAGGTTACAGAACTTCTACAAATGAAATACGATTCCATAATACATACGATGATTGGAGCTGGGAGATGACGTTTGGCGATTGGGAATGGGCTGACATAATCAAAGTAGTTGCTGACTAAGAAATATACTTGGATTGGGGGTAGAATTGACACTCTGCCCCCAATCCAGTATATATGAACTTATGGAGAAGCGAGTGACTATATGGTTTCTGTTAGCTCTTAATCTATTGGCTTTTACGACCTTTGCTATTACGTTCTATTTTGGATTTTTAACACTACTAAGCTCTTTGGAACCTTTGGTGTGGGGCTTACCAACGGTATTGGCATCAATAGTAACTATCATTGCAGTCATACTAATATCAATAAAACGTAATGCAAGATTTGGAGTCTATAGTATAGGGCTCTCGGTTGTAACTTTTCTCTATATATTCACATTATTAAACTACTATAGCTATATTATGTTGCCAGAACAAGATATAGCTAGCAGTAAACACGACTCGTTTAACAACCAGGTAATATCGGAATTTTTAAGTAGCAGGGCTGTTGATAACAGATACATCGTAGTACGACCTTACACGACTTCCGTTACAGTTAGTAATAAATACGAAATTATTGACAGGCTGTCTATGTCTGGATATAACTCGGCATACCTTTTAGAGACATTTCTAATCATTAATAATGAAGAAATTGAAATGACTCTGACTTCTTCACCCCAAGAGGGCTATTATTTTGACTATGATGATATATTCACAGATCAGGGAATTATTCCTCCATTTTGGTCATGGTTGTTTCGTCCTCAAGTAATGGAATATGCCATGATATCACAGCCGGTATACGATGAAGGCACTGGGTATGGCCTCATCTATATAGAACATGTTTCCAATTCTCGGCGTGTTCTGGGTTCGGGAGAGTTATTCTTATTCAAGTATGAAGAGCAGGAATTCCTAATCATCAAGACTATACCGTTGTCAATTATATAAACGGCCTGTTTTATAAAGAATATGACATGTCGAAAACGGACAAAAGACGATTCCTATATACACCTCTTGCTACTATGGTTGTGAGTAATCGAAAAATATTACTTACATATTTCGATATTGTATGCTCTATTACCATTCTCAAATATTTACGTTCAGCGGTCAATCTCACCATTCTATATCGTCTGAAGACCCTTGAAGGGGTCATCTGAAATAGGATAGACTTGTAAGACCCACCTCTTCATCCCAAGTGCATAATGTACGTCGAGGGATGGTGACATGGTCATTATAGCATAAGCCCTCCACCTTCAAAGGTGGAGGGCTTATTGCTTTCGTTTTTGTCTAACCCCAGCCCCGGGGAGGGAGACCATTATCTAACATGGTTATCTCACTGACCTTTTTGAGTCTTTTATTGGGTAAAAATTAACTAATTGGGGGGTAACAATAGTCCAGATTGTGACCTCAACAATTCATCTCCTTGTTACTTACGAGACTAAAATATCTGGAGAGAAAGCATAAATCGGAGCGTTGTTATACTATTGCGAGAACAGTAGTCAACTTCTTCAGCATACAGAGTTCCCGCATTGAGGAATATAGACTTGTAAATTTACCACGTTTCGTTTCCGGTGTTTAGCCCAGTGTCAACCTCATGGTGTAAATTATCTTCGTTGATCCTTGCCAGAAGCTGTTTCAAGGTCAGCTTCGATTTAGTTGCCGGCTTTATTACCGGCTTCCCATTTTCCAGCGATATTTTTATAGACCAGATAGGTCTCATGGGTGCCTCAAACAGTCATCATGGTTGTCAACATTGCGCATAATGAGAGTATCGCTATGACGTTCAAAGGTCATGCGGTACTTACGATCAACGTAAGCCTCAATAACTCCAGGAGCGCTCTCTATCGGATGGCTTCGTAGCCCGGGGTGGCGGAAATCGGCATCAAGAAGCGCAAGCGCCTTGTCCACCTTCTGTTGTATCGCCTTGGGGAGCCGGGAATATTGTTTAACAAACCGCTCCGTGAGCTCAATAGGCATTATTCGCTTCTCTTAACGGTCTTACTTCGCTTCTTACCGACCTGGCTGTGAAGATGGGCTATTGCCGACTTGGAATCAGGGAAGCGATGGACACGCCCGGCGCGGATATCATCCTCCGCCTCCTTTTCACCCTGCTGCCAGCGTTCGGTCCAGAACCAGGCCTGGTCTTTGTCGACTAACTTTTTTACTTTGAGCACAATCTCACCATCCCTTACCTGTACATCCATGTAGTCGCCTTCTTCCACGCCAAGCTTCTGCCTGACCGATAGTGGCAGCGTTAGTTGTGCTTTCTTGCGTACCTGTATTAGCTCGGACATAATAGAACTCCTACTGTCATACTTTCTTACTATCTTACTAGTCAACGCACCAAATGTCAAGTCGGTACGCTGTTATGCCGATGTATCTATTTGATGTCAGGCGGATGTCAGTATTTTGGATAGAGCTCGTAAAGTTCAAAGCAGTAGAATATGGTCATGCGAAGTGATGATTAAAGGAGAATCTAAAGGAGGGCAATAAATGGGTAAGAGTAAGTATCCAGAAAAACTGACGATAGAATGGGTCTTTGACGTAAACCCACATCCTACGAAATTCGATATTGAATGCAATGAGCGGAGATGGCGAGACATTATGGACATACTCTTCAAGCCATTATCATGTATCATAGACAGCTTTGAGAAATAGCATATCTTGGGGACAAGAATTATAACAAGGCAAGAAGGGAGAATATACTGTGTCGCAAAGAAAGAATAGGTCGCGAGACGCCGGATTGAAAGAAGAACCTTCATATTCCACAGAGGAAAAGGAATTATTAGACAGTGGTCTCAGGATGCTCGCCTCGATGATTGCTGAAACACATATGGAAAGGATTGCATCGGACCCAGAATATCGCAATAAACTGCGACAACAGCTTAACACTGACGTAGTAAAGTAGGATAGGTGTCACTATTTTCTATTCTTCATTTTGTTGAGCAGATACTCAAAGTATTGAGCATCCGGATCACGCTCAAAAGAGGGTCAGTTTTTGCTACGAATTTGCTACTAAATTGTTGCAAAGATAGTCGGACATAATGGACACTTACGCACGAAGTTGAAGTTGGGTCTTGGGGCTGTTAGCTTTGGAGACATGCTCTTAACAGATTTCAAGACCGTCACCATAGGCCGCTCGGACACCCCTCCTGACTTCATAATTTAGTAAATTAGTATAAAAAAATGTAAACGGCTAACGGATTTGCTCAACAGTCTCATTATGCCCTACATGAGCAATATCGTCAAACCGCCTGGCCGCAGCTTCTTACAATAAAAAGAAAATGCAACACTTCGTTTACGGGTTAATGATACCTGCCGCTTTTGGACCGGGGCTAACGTTATTCTTTCTCTGCCTACCAAGAATAGGTTTCCGGTCTTCGTAAGACATTAAGGTAGCATAAGGGCCCAGTAAACGCTCATATTGGTAGTGATAAAATTCCGGTAAAACATCAGTCTCATGGTCATGAAAAGCCCGGAATTGCTGATTAGTATTCAATAAATCTAATATATCCCGAAGTCTCCGAATCATTTGCCGGTTACCCAGGGTTTTAACCAAGTTATATCCGGCTGGGAACAGGTCATGAGCGGTTGTTAGTCTTTTTAGCAGCATGCTTCTGGAAGAGATATGTGAAAACATATCGATGAGCTTCTCATAAAAGACTACGGGACTATAATTCTTTAGCGTATGAACCAGATATGGCATGTAATAAAAAGTTAACGGTATGGTTGTCAAAATACGACCTTCGCTTAAATATCTTTCATAAAGCGGGGTATTTCCAAAGGGAACCGGAATATTAAAATTCGGCATAACGAAGGTAAGTCGAGATGCAAATTCCTTGGTCAACTCCACCGGTTCATCCCCTATATCGTCATCCAGACCGAAGATGAAATTAGCTTGAATTCCGCTGACGCAAGGTCGAATGTTATTTAACTGCTCTATGACTTTTTCCAGTTTTTCCCGAGGAGCTATACTGGAGCCAGCTCCAAGCTTGTTGGAATAACCTGTCCATGATTCAATGCCCGGAATGATATAGAAGTTCCCCATGTTTTTCAGCCGTCCTAATCTGGAACCCCGCAGGATGGAGAGTGAAGTTTCTATTATATAGGTGTGACGCCTGCGATTGGGTATCTTTTCCAGTATATCGAAGACTTGCTCGAATTTTATGGCAAAATTGGGGTCATGAAAACTTATCATCACCCTGGGGAAATGTCGAAAGATATAGCACATATCTGCTTCTAGCTGTTCGAGGGATAAAAGTACATAGGGATTATTCCAATCGATACAGAAATCACAAGAATTGGGACAGCCAATGCTGGTTAACAGCGGAATTGAAGTAAAAAGAAAGGGCTTACCTTTGAGGAAAGTGGATGCGCGGATTTCCGGCATCCTTTCTTGTACGCTGGGAATACTGCCGAGGGCGCGCCCACTGGTGATAATTTCTCCCCGAGGGGCATCTCTCAGAATCTCAATTATTAGAGTCTTATCACAGTCACCCACAACGATATCAAAGAAACGCAAGCAATCCTCGGGAAATTGTTTAGCATGAGGACCGCCTATTACTGTAAGCGTTCTCTCCTTGCGATACAGCTTTGCCAGAGCATATGCCAGCGCACTTGCCTGAGTATAAGTTGAGATGAACACAACATCCAGATCGTTTGGCAGTAGTTGTTTGGGGTCTTTATTACCATAATAGGTCGCATAGAAGACTTCGTGGCCTAGATTGCGGCACCAGACACTTATAGCCTGAGGCATAATACTGGCGTATTGCTTGGTAACCAGATAATTATATGCCGTATGATCCCACCTTCTGGTGGCTCCGGCACTCAACAGCTCAAGGATTCCTATTCTCATATCTACTCCCCCTGTATTCATTTTACCGCAAATTAGGGTTTCCATGCGTTGCAGCTTTGACGTTAACTTAAAGCGCCAAACAACCAAACCATTAACTAACAATAATGGATTCCTAAATGGATTCCTAATAAACCGGGGCAAAAGCACGAAATACCTATCCGTTTGACCTGTCACCTGGTTTTTCAAAGTCCACATTTTGAGTGATTGGGATAAGGGATCTATTAAACACACTCAACGCGAGAATCAATCCACAATTGCAACTTGATTGACAGGACTAACCAGACACCCAGTACGGGAGAGCATGAACGAAGACACATGCTGTGGTGCTGAAGCTAACCGCAAGGCTTGATGGTCACCCAGGCGACGCGCCAGGCTAACCGCTTGATTATGATAAAACGTCTTCCTGAGACTCGGTTGCACCTGCCCCGTCAAAGCGTTTAGCGCCCGCCCCGCCCCGGTTTCAGCTGGACGATAACGATAATCTTAGCCCATATCCCCGGTCATGATACCGCCCTTGAACTGGTCCGCTGTAAGAGCTTTGGTACGTGGTCGGATACCCATGGGTATATTACAGGGTGAAAGCGGAGGAACTAGAATGCCCAAATCGGATTCGAATCCATGTTCACACTATGACGATCCTGATAATTATGTCCCCCGGCTGTCCATCGGTTGTTTCCAGCGCGTTTCTCAACCTGATTTTGCTACCTGTCCTGACGCCTGGTGGAATTGTTACCTTAATTCGCTTCCCATGGCGGACCAGTTCTTTTTCCCTTCCCCGGCGAGCGTCTCCTTCGCTCAGCGTGACCTCGTAAATTACCTCGGGATTCTCGGTCGGGGATACTTTGGTAAACAGGTCTTCAAGGTTAATGCCAGCCTGCTGCTCGAACTTGCTTTGCCCGCCTCCGGCCTGTCGGTATCCGGTGAATCCCTTCCTGAAACTCCGGAAGGCGTAGCTTTTTCCCCTGAAGTCTTTGCCAAAAATATTATCGAAATAATCAGACTTCAAGCCTTCGCCGGTAAAATCGTTGATGATGTCTTCAACACTTGCACTTGTATATTCACCGCTAAAGAGATTCCCGATATCTCCTGTCGTCCCTGATCGGTCATACCGGTTTCGCTTTTCGGGATCGCCGAGAACGCTGAAAGCCTCGTTGATTTCTTTAAACTTCTCGTGAGCCCATTCCTCGTTGCCGTGATTACGGTCGGGGTGACATTGCATCGCCAGCCGGCGATAGGCCTTCTTGATCTCACCGCCAGACGCTCCCTTATTCACGCCCAGTGTCTGGTAATAGTCTTTTTCGGACATCTCTACTCCCCGGTTCGCCCGGGTAATTTCCTGGTTTCACTAATTATAATCCCCTTTCCAGGCTTTTTGTTAAGTAAGGCATAGTCAAATCGTACTAACATATATCACGCCTTCTCGCTATTGGCAGGGGAAGGTGGATAACATATCCTGAAGTGGCGACCATTATACACAGTCAAATGTGTTTTAGGATAGATAAATTATTCTGGAAA
>Ga0209703_1000460_pt1 | contig 11357 bp, 15 predicted proteins | sample PPLLak12cMay2015_2_FD_187256 | JGI IMG/M metagenome (GOLD analysis project Ga0209703, IMG submission 187256) | Freshwater sediment microbial communities from Prairie Pothole Lake near Jamestown, North Dakota, USA - PPLs Lake P8 Core (1) Depth... | ecosystem: Environmental > Aquatic > Freshwater...
ATGCGGCAGCCTTGAATGTTCTTTACAACAGAGGGGGACAGCTGTTGGCAGAAGTGGTGAATGATGTATCTCATCTCAAAAAGTATGAAGGTGCATCACTGCAGACATAATTGAGGATGAACTCAATGGAGGTTTTATGGCAACCGCTCTTGACCTAAAACAAGTTGGCTCCTTTGAAGAACCCCTCATGTCCCAGGTGGTTCAGCAAGGAGCCCTTACAAGGTTACTTGTGGAGAAAGGGATATTTACGAAAGGGGAGTTTCTGGAGATGGTGAAGGTGGTGGATAGGAAGATGAAAAGAATGGAGAAATAAGGTATATTGATAAACATAGATTGTGAAAAGGAGATGATTGGAGATGGAAAGGAAAGGAATTATCTGTCCATTTCTTTTTATCGTTTTTATTCTTGTTCTTTCTTCATGCCACCCTCGCCATGTTTCAGATATTAAACTTGCCATGACGAAAGAAGAAGTGGTCTCTTTGTGGGGGGGAACAGACCTTATCACTCATAGAACTGTTAACGGGAAGACTGTCGAAACTTGGGAATATCATTTTTTAAACACCAATTCTATTTGCCTGGTCACTTTTTCTCAAGATAGAGTAGTCGGTACGGAATGCCGTCGACAACCCCGTCCTGAACCATATTATTACGCATACCCGTACCCCTATTACTACGGATACCCATATCCCTACCCCTATCCATACTACTATGGTGGTTATTATCGTTACCACCGCCATCATCCTCATCATTATCCTCATCACCCTTATCGGAGATAACAATTGGCTTGTATATTCATAAGGGGGGGTAGTAAACAGCTTTGGGCTTGGGGGTCAGACCTAAATATTGACTTTGCAAAGGCGGCAACGAAGAGGAAATAGAATTGCCAGCGGGCAAATGGAAAGGCGTCAAGGGGGAGGCTAAAGATGAGCAGATCGCCCGTGGCAAACCGATCTCTCCAGGGGCATCGCAAATCTGTTATAGACACACAGGAACGTTAAACAAAGCACCCTGAGAAGCCTGTTGAGTATTTTGGCAAGGAGGCTTATCGCTTCACCAAAAAGATAGTTGAAGGGAAGGAAGTCAGGCTTGAATATGACCAGACCAGGAGAGACAGATATGGCCGTATCCTTGCTTATGTCTATCTTATGGATAGGACCTTCTTGAATGCTCAGATCACCAAGCAGGGGTATGGATTTGCTTATACTAAATACCCTTTCAAGTATATGGAGGAGTTTAGAAGGTATGAGAGGGAGGCGAGCGAGAATAAGAGAGGGTAGTGGAAATCAATGGATAAATAAAAGAAAAGGGGTGATAACATGGTAGGTTTCTTTTCTTTCAAAAAAATGGTTACCGTTCCATTCGTGAGGAGTATTTATTTTCTAGTTTTTGTGGGAATCAATTTATATGCTTTACTCCTGTTGTTAAACCAATTTATTTTCCACATCATAATGATTCCAGAGATAGAGTTTCTCGAACGGCACCCACTTTTATGGCCAATTTTGTTTTTGGCTGCTCACCTATTCTGGAGGTTTTTTTGTGAAGGTCTTGTGGTGGTTTTTAGGATTTATGAGATGCTGGTTTCTATCGAATCCAAGATCAAAGAAGGAGGGGTGACAGAATTAACTGAGGTTATAGAACCAAAAACGCTTCCCAAAAAACTTAGAGCTCGAAAAGAGTTTAAAGAATGGAAGGAAAGAAGATTGCGTGCGCTTGCCAATAAACAAAAGGGAATAGAAGGTGAATCTGATAATATGAGTTGATGGGTTTTTTATCCTCCAAAAATAAGCAACAGGAGGAGGCTTCTATGGCAATCCTTCTTGACCCTAAACAAATCGTTTCCTTTGAGGAACTCCTCATGTCTCAGGTAGTCCAGCGAGAAGCTATTACCAGACTGCTTCTTAAGAAAGGGATATTCACTAAAGAGGAGTTCTTGGAGATGGTGAAGGTGGTCAATAAGGAAATGAACAAGGCAAGAAAAGGATAGAAATTAAAGAGAAATACCGTAAAGTAAAATAAACAAAAGCAAGGAATAAGGGGAGAGGCCTTGTTAAAAATATTTTTGGAGGCAATATGGTTGAGGAGAAAGTTGGAAGAGAGAATGTTTCAATAAAGTGTTCTTTTGGTTGGGAAAAGTTGTTGGAAATGAAGAGAAACAACGAGGAATTTTTAGCAGGGGATGGTTTTAAGCGGTTGCGTATAATAGATGTGAATGAAAAGGCAAGGAGTATTTACTTGATCTGTGAATTAGGGAAGATAACTTTCCCTTTGAAATTTGAGAAATTAGAAGAGGTACACAAAAAACTTGTTAATGGAGGCGCAACGCTTCTACCATACAAAATCGACAGGTTGCTTCCGACATGGGGAAATTTTGTGACGGGATTATTTAGATATCTTGGTTGCGATAAACACTAAGAGTGTGCCTGGGAGCATGTTTTCTACGGGTGTCGATTAATTCCAAACAACTCGTCTCGTTTGAAGAACTCCTCATGTCCCAGGTAGTCCAACAGGAAGCCCTCACCAGATTACTTGTGGAGAAAGGGATATTTACCAAAGAGGAGTTTCTGGAGATAGTGAAGGTTGTTAATAAGGAAAATGAAGAAGGAAAAATTGTGAGAAATATCTTAATTGTAATAATAGTTTTTGTAATAATATACATTTTCTTCTTGTTTTTCCGTAGGGTGAAAAAGGAGAAGGGACCCGAAAAAATAACCCGATGCATTGAAATACTTGGGCTTAAACCAGGTGCCTCACAGGAAGAAGTAAACCAGGCTTATAGAGATTTGGCCAACGTCTGGCATCCTGACCGGTTTGTTGGTAATCCACGCCTTCAGAAAAAAGCGGAAGAAAAACTAAAAGAAATTAATGCAGCATACGAATACATTAAGTCTTTTTACTGCAAAACGTAAAGTCGGTATAGGGTGGAAAAACTTCTAACTCCTTCACAGTTGGCAGAGATCTTGGGTGTCCGACCTGGAACAATCTACTCTTGGTTATCCAGGGGGATTGATATTCCCTATGTGAAAATCAAGGGGACAGTCAGGTTTCGAGAGAAAGCAGTTCAAGATTGACTGAAACCGATCAAAACCGTCAATGTCAAGGCGGAAGGAATGAAAAAATCCAGAAACAGAATACCCAATGAAGTCCTCAAAGAAATCTTTCCCAAAAAGATCAAAAGAAGTCTAGGTTCAGAACGGGTATATGACCAACTGAAACAGATGATCCTTTCAGGCAAATTAAAGAAAGGCAAAAGATTGTTTCGGGAGAAAATTGCTCAAGATTTCGATGCTGGTTATACGGCTGTATCCGAGGCGCTTTCCCGACTGAAAAGAGATGGATTGGTAATTGTTAAGCATAGTGTAGGATCGTTTGTCGTCTGACAAGAAATATTGAAGGCGTCCTGAACGATACTTGATTAGACAGACGCACTCACTTGTCTGATGAGTATACCTACAAAGAGTTGACATAATGCCACGTAAGGAGTTGACGATTACGGATAGAAAGCCACAACAAAAAAACCAGAGCCATTTGACCCTGCCTTTGCTGTTTGAGAATGGACATGGGCTTCATTTCTAGTAAGCCTTTAAAGATGGATTAAATCGAAAAAACTTACCTGTATATTCACTTATTGTTATCTTTTCGAAAAAAAAACTTGTTCTATCCGCATTATCATATAAAAGCATTCTTCCCCACCTCAAAATCGATTTCTGCGTGATTCTCTTTGGATTCTTTCTTCTCTCCGGTAGTATCCCAATCAAATTTTTATTCCCTTCAGAGTCATTCAAGTAAAATTCATAGGCTACCATACAGCAATCCTCGATTTAATTTCTATAAAAGTAGGTTTATTTAGTAAGCAATTTTATTGCCAAGTAGCGTCAAATACGGTCAATTCATTCTATGTTGCTGTAAATTGAAGATAATTTGAAATGTTTCTCAAATTCTTATTATTTTAACAAAACCCAAAAGTGAAAGCGTTTTTCACAAAAGTCCCGAATTGCTTCCACTAAAAGTGAAAAATGTTTCCCACTGTTTGATTCGCCAACTCTGGAAGGTTGGCCACAGCCGATGGGAAATTGAAAACAACCTCTAAATTCTATGCACAATAAGCAGTTACCCATGTTTCTCGTCCCTTCAAAATAATCGATTTGCGGAATCACTGATTCAAAACGAATTTTTGTTGACAAACACAAAATATAGTGGTATTGGGGCAAAAAAGGTCTAAATATGGTTGAAAGAAAAGCGAATGGGGGTGAAAGTGGCCATGGATTTTAGTCCTGACAAATATGGGATGACATTATGTCCCAGTTGTTTAGGAAAAGGTTATTCCGACGAAAGTATGATGAGGGATTTTCGCGGTTCGGAGATCAAATTACTTACACCTGACGGCAAATTAATTATTTCTTGAGTTTCCATCCTAATTCCATATCGATCAAACCTTTTCCGTGTTATTATCTCTCGGAAATAATTTAACATCGAGAAGAAGGGGGTTGATGCCAGAAGACCGAGAGGGAGACCTGAGAAATAATTTATATCTCCTTGTTTTCTGAAAGAAATATGAGAACCGCCTCCAAACCAAAAAAAGATTTGGATTACAAATTATTCCAGGAGTTATGTGTGCCTATTTCTTAAGCAAAATGGTGGAGAAGGTTCCTATCAAGAGGGAGAGAGTTCGATTCGACAACTATTCAACATCTACTTGTGGATTACGCAGAAAAGACCCTACAGAACAAACTGTATTGGAGAAGGATTCAGTGACCAAATAAGATGAAGGAAGAGTTTTTGGAGATGGGGAAGGTGGTGGATAGAAAGATGAAAAGAATGGAGAATTAAGGTATATTGATAAGCATAGATTGTGAAAAGGAGATGAGTGGAGATGCAAAGGAAAAGAATTATCTGTCCATTTCTTTTTGTTGTTCTTATTCTTGTTCTTTCTTCATGCCACCCCCGTCATGTTTCAGATATTAAACTTGCCATGACGAAAGAAGAAGTGGTTTCTTTGTGGGGACGAACAGACCTTATCACTTATAAGACCGTTAATGGGTCAACTCTTGAAACATGGGAGTACCATTTTGCTGGCTCTGGTTCTACCTGTCGGATCACTTTTGTTCAAGATAGAGTAGCTGCTAACCCCCAATGCGCTAGTCCTCCAGTAGAGGGAGGGTATTATTTACAGTCGGAGCAGACCAAACCGGGATCCCGTTCAATTGAACGAAGTTTAGTCCGCGAAGGTTTTTTTGCGATGAAGTTGGCTGATGCACTAAGAATAGGACCGGCTAAGAACGAGGCAGAAGCCGAGAGTATGTTGGCTTTGGTAGGCATTGCACCCGAAAACGGGTGGATTGCTGATTATCCGGTGACGCCTGATATCATAGGAGAACTGCAAGATGCCATCGGTGCGGCAGCCGATTCCGGCAAAATAGCCATGAGCGAGGCTGAGGCAATGAAGGTATTTGAGGATCTCCTTTTAGAAATCGAAAGTCAGTATGCTAGAGTTGAGCGGCCCCCCAGTAAGCAACCCTATCCTGAACCATATTATTACCCATACCCCTATTTCTACAGATACCTATACCCATATCCCTATTACTACTATGGTGGTTATTATCGTTACCACCGCCCTTACCATCATCCTTATCATCATCGCCCTCATCGGAGGTAACAAATGGCTTGTATGTCCATAAAGGAGGATACGGAAATAGAAATCCACACTCGAAATGGGGGGTCGGCGTTTGGGGTCAGGCATAAGTAAAAAAAGTATTAATTGTTCCACTTTTTCATAGAGAGAGATCTTTAAGGTTCGAAAACCAAATTACTCCGTCACAAAAACAATCAAAATGAACAATATTAAGAACCTCTTCATGCTCATCACCTCTCACCTCTGATAGAGCAAGAAGAATGCCTGTTTGGGATCCAAAGATGATATCTAGTAAGCCTTTAATATCGTTAGAGTAATCGAAAAGTGGTTTTGGAGATGATTTAGTAAGGTGTGAATTGGGTTACACAGTTTAGACTGTATGGTGTGAATCTGATTGCCTACTCAAGAGTCTAAATATGAATTTCGAGAACCAATATGCACCTGATGGTTTATTTAAGATTTTGAAGATTAAAGCGCATGATTACTGCTTGAAACGTTGTTTGGCGGGACAGAAATGTAACATCCATGTTACGGGAAGTACTGTTCAGCGAAGGATTTGGCGACTTTTGAAAAACTTTTTCCAACGAAAGGAGTCAGCCCTAAAGCGGAGGGGAGCAAAGATGATGGTACACCGGTTGGGAAGGGATTTCTTGCCGATCCTTAACATATGAAATTCGGTGTCAGGGTGTCTGCTGCAAAAATTGGAGAATAAGATCAGGATAGAGCTGTTTCTTTGACCTATGATTCTTCAGCTTTAATAGTTTAGATGGGTTATGGATTACAATTTGAATGTGACCGGTAACGGGTCAGGTAACAGGAGGCACGGCTTTTCACGCCGTCCTCGTTGACCTTGAAGTTAGAGAGAAAGGCTTACTTTGTCCGGATGATCCATTCGGCAATTTTCGATACAACTTCCTTTTCCAGTCCGTTGAAGCCGTGATATGCAAGTGCTTCGCATGGATCGCCGCGATTTTCTCCGCCCTTGTAGGCCACCAATTCCTTTTTGGGCGCCGAGCTCAACTTTTCCATCAGGCGAGGGATTTCGCTATAAGCGCAAAGCTTGCAACCATCTTTCTCGTGGTGTACGACCAAAACCGGTATAGCAATATTTTGCAAAGGCATCGCGGGCACAGGACGACCGCCGTCGAGGGACAAAATTGTGGAAGTTAGTACCAGCCCATCGGGCCCACCATCGCCTGGACCAACTTGTGTAGCAATAAAGGCAGCCGATAAAGTTCCCATACTTGTTCCGATCAACCATACCGGAACATTGGCTTGCTGCTTAAGCCAAGCAATGACGGCCTTTATGTCTGCAACATGCTCCGGCCTTTGACGAAAGCCGCTGAGAAATGGTGCAGCCTGACGATCAGATGGTGCGTCAACGACGGCTACGGACAATCCATTTTTCTCAAATAGCTGACGAGTCCGCACCAGGAAATTTCCTTCTCCCCACTTGAAGCTGCCGTTCGGAAATATCTGAAGGCCGCCATGCCCACCCGCAAACAGGATTACAGCAGCTTTGGGGCTTTCCGGTGCGAGATAGACAAACCGCTGCGTCACGCCTGGGCGGGTAGGAATATCAACAACCTTCTGCGAGGCTTGTGCCAACGTGCTTTGGCAGAGGCCGATCAACACCGTGAAGCAACAGAACGCAAGGAGACGCTTCATGGAACCCTCCCTCTAACATTTATTTTTATGTTATTTCGTCAAAACGAAAATCTGTTTGAAAGTTACCCAATCTTACTAATCTTTTTCATAACCTAAAGGCAAGAGAGAGTAGCTGCTTCTTGGCACCAAAATGTGGTCGTGTAGATTACTGGCTGAAATATACACATTCTGGGGATATTGATCAAGTAAAACTTTCAAACGTGTATAGGCGTCTGGATTGACGCCTATACTGTTATTCACAAATAACCGAAGTGAAGCTGGCGCACTGGGAATGGTGGCATGCAGTGCCCGCATTACTATATTTTCACTTCACTGATCTGAATCGTGGGCTGGATTTCGGTGTAGTTAGGGATATCTCCCATAATCGCTTGCGCGTGCAGGCCGAAGGCAGTTTGAAATGCCTCTACCGAATCGAAATATAGATGAAACATGATGATATAGGTTGCCCGTGATCCAGGCTCTGCCCCGCCCAGCCCCTGTTCCACAGCCACACGCTTGCATGCAGCCCCTAACTTTTGTTGGACCATGGGAATGTGCTTGTTAAAATAGTACCCCATATCAAATTTTTTGCCTTCTTCATTCGGATAAAACGCACTAACTTTGATCATTTGTCTGTTCTCCTTTCTTGTCATGTTTACTGGGCCATTTCTTCAATCTGTATCAAAGATCAGGGACCTTCTTGAAAAGATTGAGGTTACGTAGTTCGGCCACTAAGGTGCTTCGTCAATAAGTAAAAGAGTTCAACAACGTTCCGCATTCATCCCGCATTCACGCAGGGTGGCCTTATCAACACAGAAGCTCGTCACAGGGACGGGCTTCTGTGTTGATTTAGGTGATTGTAGGCGTTCAGGATATTAGTTGCCGTAGAAGTCGATTATTCTCAGGACGGCAAACAGCGGCCCGTAAAGCTTCAGCAAGGTCTGGTGCAGTAGATGAGGCCCATAGACGTTACCGGTTTCGTTGTTCTCCCACTTCACATATATGGCCAAATCGTAGTCTTTGATATGAATGGGACGATCCTCTCGGGCCTTTTTGCCGAAGGAGACCTCCAGAACCCCCGGGATTTTCGAGAGAAGTGCCTTACCAACGGTAGTCATCTCTTCAACCTGTTTGGGGGTCACGCCGTCCTTCAGATTAACCAGCACCACATGGTGGACGTTGGGTTCGCCAGCAAACGCCGACGCACTAAAGAGGATAGTGGTGACAAGTATGATGGCCATAATGAACTTTTTCATAACAATCCTCCTCTCTCCTTAGATTAGGTGATTGAATGTAGATCAACAAACAGCACATTTCTGCAGGTTATGATGTAAGTCCTATTTCACCACACACGGATTATGATCACCGTTGAGCTCGTTGTCCGAGTTCTGAACAGTAACTACGGATAAGGAGAACCTATCAAGGATACCCTCGAATTGCAGGTCTTGCTGCTCCCAACAGGACAACTGCTTCCTGTCAGGAGCAAGGCTTGCCCATTTTGAGGTGGTTCTCCATGACGAACCTCCGGGATGGAAGTTGAAGGATGGAAAGAAAGACCCTCATGTCAGTAACCGCTGAATAAGATGTAAGTCACATGCTAAAGAAATTAAGATTATCTTCTTCGTTTTCTTCCGGTCTCTTTTTATTGATTAAAATGCAGAAGCCTCTAAGGACAAAGGGGCCTTAAGGATCACCCCCTTTGGAAAGAGAAAAGTCATTAGAATCGTTGAAACAACCATACCAAACATAGTCGTTTTGTCAATACGAAAAATAGGGTGTGAAAATTATCTTTTTGTTGGATGGTAGCGATTAGAAAAGTGAGGAAAGAGATACGGAAAAGGCTGAAACTTAACTGTTATTGATTACCACTTGAAGTCAAGCACTTGGGAATTCAATAGTAAGATGGTCTGGAGGTCAATGATTACGGAAAGCAATGTTGATAAGAAAGCGGAGCCATTTTTGCCTTCCCCTCTCAGAATTGAATGCAGAACCAACTCTTACTTCCTTCTCCTATGAGGCCACCACGCACTTCCGAACCGACTTCATTATCAGACCATCTTATTACCTGCCACCTCAAAAAAGAGAGGCAAGCAACCCATATCTGTCCATTCCTGGTGCGACCCTTCCTCTGATTCCAAGACAATTGATTTGTCTTTAATCTTCTTCACTTCAAAAACAGTTTCTGTCATTTTACTCTTTAATCTTACCCCTTCAAAGATCATCATTTCTTAACACCTCCCTCCGATCGTGAGGTACAGTGAATGGAACAGGCCGAAAAATTCTGACGGTTTTTTCATCTATAGTCACTTGAATGAAGAAGATATCTTTGGTATCGAAGTCTTTGCCAAAAATATTTTTTCCCCATCGAATAATACATTCTTGGGTTACTCTTGCAGAGTTCTTTCTCCTTTCGGGTAAAACCCCAATTAACTGCTATCCCCCCTTTGGGTCAAGCCAGTAAAATTCATAAGCCTCAATTCTCCTAACCCTGTGCCAGCCACACGAAAACCAATATAGGAGTCAGTATTATCAGCCCAAGAACGACAAGGCAAACACCCGCCATAATAATCGTGTTTCCAATCTCATTTTTCTTATTCGGGTTCATCTCAATCCATCATTCATATCTCCGTTGTTTGTGAATATGGGTTTATTCCCTTTTTGTGTTAATTAAGCAAGCCTCATGCCAAGCCGATTAATTCCCACGTTCTTTCAATTGCCGCTAGTTGACGATAATTTAAGACAATTCAAATAAACCCTTTTCAAATTCTACTACCGTTGTAAAGGTTCAAGGTGGAAGTTTTTTTCACAAAAGTCCCGTGTTGCTTCCACTAAAGAAAAAAACTATTCCTACTCCTTTTATTGATTTCGATGTGATAACGTTCCGCTTGAGGGACGCCGATAAAGCGGCGTCCCTCTCCAAGCGGTTGTTAGGCCGCCTTCATTAGCGCAAAAGTTTCAATTGTAGGTATTTGAGAACAAATGAAATTAATTTTTTCTCTTTTCGCATTTCCTTCGTAATAGCATATTATGCGAAGTTCGTATAATATGGCATTCACTGTCAGTCTGTGTTCCCTGATGGTTTCGAGTTGAAATCTACCAACTTGGGGAGGGGGTCCCAAATGCGTGTTTCAGGAAGGAGTCCTCATTTTCTCAAAATTCTGCGAACTAAAATGTCAATTTGAAACTTTCACCCACCTACAAGTCTTTAGCTAGATCGTAATACCCGATGCCATGGCCTAAGTTAGGTAAACTAAGGTTTCAGGACTAAGGTTTCAGGACTATGGTTGCAACATAATCGAAAGTCGCTTTTAAATTTCCGCCTAAAAGCGTGACAGCACCAACAATAACTGCTGCGATCATGGCTACAAGGAGCGCATATTCGACAGCGCTAGCACCCTTATCATCTTTTAAAAGCTTTAGCAGCTTTTCCATTAAGTTCAATCTCCTCTCCTCTTGAGTTTTCAGTAAACCCCGTTAGAAGACCTTTGGTCCTCTAACGGGAAGGCCGACACACGGGGCATTAAACCCCGTGTTCGCTCCCATAAGGAAATTACCTTCATCCCCGCTGCAAACAGCGGGGTTTTCTAACGGGGTAAAGATGAATTAAACCACTCTAAAAATAGGGGGCCCGTGTCAGTATAGACCACGGGCCCTGCAAAATTTCTTTTACTTCGGCAACCCGGCTGTCCCAGAAATTCCGGGACCCGTGCCTGCACGCCGTAGTGCAGTTGGCATACAGGCACGCCCACATGCTTATTGCGTTTCGGCACGCAGGCGTGGCTTTCCGTACAACGATCGCTCGTGGTTTGGCTTTATCGGCACTTTTTTACCAATGAATCTGATTTGTTAAACAGCAATTTCAATGCCAAAAGGGATTGGGGGCTTAAACCTATTGATTTTTAAAGATTTATTTGAAAATTGAAATTTTAGGAAAGGGAAAATTGTGACCTTTTTTGTCTCTAATTATAATTGTTTGGTGAGAATCATTAACTTGCTGTATTTATTTAGCCTTCTCAAGATTTTTAGACTGAAGGATTGCAATATCCACTGCTTTTTTAATCTCTTGATTTTCAGGATCAAA
>Ga0209703_1000462_pt1 | contig 11334 bp, 15 predicted proteins | sample PPLLak12cMay2015_2_FD_187256 | JGI IMG/M metagenome (GOLD analysis project Ga0209703, IMG submission 187256) | Freshwater sediment microbial communities from Prairie Pothole Lake near Jamestown, North Dakota, USA - PPLs Lake P8 Core (1) Depth... | ecosystem: Environmental > Aquatic > Freshwater...
GGATCAGGCGGTTTTGGGAGTTTGGAATTCGGGGTGGAGGAGCTGGGTATTCCCCTGCTGGTAGTGCTGGGTCACGAGCATTGTGGGGCGGTGAAGGCCGCAATCGAGGTGCTGGATGGGCACATCGAAGCAGAAGCAGATATCGAATATCTGGTTGATGCGTTAGTCCCAGCGGTGGAACAGGGAAAGCGCCTGGGGGGCGATGTGTGGGATCAGGCAGGGCATGCGCAAGTTGCGCTGCTGGTGGAGCGCCTTAAGCGTTCGCCTGTATTATCGGCGGCTGTCGATAGCGGGGTGCTGAAGGTGGTGGGTGCCTGGTACGATCTAGAGACGGGTCTGGTGGAGATTACAGTAGAGTAAAGGTTTTTAGGCGGTCCTCCTTTATAATCGCCGTATGGAACCTCGGATCATCTCCTATCTTCAGATGTGTTCTCGTGAGGGTGTCAATCTCCAAGCCGGCATGAACTTCCGGCTTGGAGGTCATTATTCCGTAATCCTCATGTCAGTTCGTCCGAATGCTCCGTACCGCGACTCTTTCTTGGACGATGATACGACCCTCATCTACGAAGGACACGACACTCCAAAGGCAAACTCGGCTATTGATCCTAAAGCAATAGATCAGCCTGAGCGCACTTCCAACGGCACACTCACTCAAAATGGCAAGTTCCACGATGCTGCTCAGAAGGCTAAGCTAGGGAAGCGCTTACCTGAGCTCGTAAGAGTGTATGAGAAAATCCGGCCTGGCATCTGGGCGGACAACGGGCTGTTTGAGCTCGTTGACTCGTGGATCGAGTACGATGGCAAGAGGAATGTCTTTAAATTCAAGCTAGTTGCTATTGAAGATGAACCGGAAGATGGTGCCGGGCGGGTCCTTCATGAACACACTCAGCGGCGAAGGCTCATACCTACCCAGGTGAAGCTCGAAGTGTGGAAGCGCGACGGAGGCAAGTGTGTCATGTGCGGTGCCGCTGATGAGCTCCACTTCGATCATATCATCCCCTACTCGAGATGTAGGACCTCTCTGTCTGCGGACAATATCCAGCTATTGTGCGCACGGCACAACATCGCCAAACGAGATAATATCGAGTAGCAGAGGAACACGAGTGGATTGGTTGCGTGCGGCATACAAGTACCTGATGTCGTTCTCGAAGACCGACTGGCAGCTTGAGGATTACCCGGTCCGTGTAGTCTCGCAAACTCCTTCCAGCGATTCGGCGGCTTTACCTCCGTACTGTGCGCAGATCATCAATTCTTGGCTTGTTGGACAGGGGGATAACCCTACTGCGGCCCTGGCAGATCTGCGGAAGAACCTTGAGTTGGCAAGGGCAAATGGATCTCTGCCCCGTCCGGGGAGCCGTCCGAAAATTTGGTTCGCCTCGAGCGACCAAATAGACCGGCACGGGGAGTTTGCCTATTACTTCGTCGAGCAAATCGCCCGCGTCCGACCTGTCTTCTTGTCAGATGAGACAACACTTGGGGACTTCTTTGGTGACGAGGAAGTAGAGCAGGCCTATCGAAAGATAGCTTTGCTCTACGGGATTGATGTACGCGAGATGACTTATGAGCCCCTCTGGAGAGTGATTGATGCCATACACAGCAAGAGCTAAGTCGTTAACAAGAAGATGAATCTGACGGTGTTCGGTAAACTCAGTAACTTTGCAGCTTATCTTTGGGTTAGATGCCTACCGCTGCAATCCTGCGCAGCGCCTCCCCAAACCTCTTGATCTCCTCCACCGTGTTGTAGTGCACCGGTCCGACGCGTACCATGCTGTAGCTCTCCTCTAATCCAAGGGGTTCGGTGACGCTAGGGGATAGTAGGTCCCATCCCACACGTAGATCCCGGCTTTGTCCAGCTCTTCGGCTACCTGGCGCGGGTGTCATACCTCCAACGTGAAGCTGACGATGGGTACGCACTATAGGCAATTCTGCCTATATGTGAACGCGTCAGATTGCGCTATAAGTCACGGGTTGTTCCTCATATAATCACAGAGAATTATATATCGTTGGAGTTTCTTCTTTTGACGAATACTACTCGCCGCCTGTTAAACCCGTTGCTGATTTTGCTGGTAGCTTTTTCTGGATTGCTAACCGCCTGTGGTGCAAAAACTTCAGAGGATAACCACGATCTGGCGATGGCCTCGTTGGAGGACATGCCGGCTGAGGTAAAGAGCGCACCCGTAGCAGTGCAAGAAGCCTATAAATTTAATATTGCCAACCCGGACGTGATGACGCAAATCCCGTGCTACTGCGGCTGCGGGGCGATGGGTCATACTTCGAATTACTCGTGCTACGTCTCCGCCGTTGATACTGATGGCAAGGTCAAATATGATACGCATGCCCTGGGCTGCTCCATTTGCGTGGATATCACTCAAGACGCCATGCGCTTGCTCCAGCAAGGCAAGACAACGCCCGAAATCAAGGCCTATGTGGATCAGACCTATGCCCAATATGGCCCTTCCAACATGCCTTGAGTGGATTGAGGCAAAAACGGATGAGCGAGCTGCTAAAGAGTTTGTCGCCAGTGTGGCGCTGGGGCATAATAGCGTTATCGACCCTCTTGATCCTATTTCTCCCCATTCCAGGAAATGCTGCAGAGCCTGTTGAGAGATCCTTCCAGATCGAAGCCAGCCAGTTTGCCTACAGCCCGGCGATACTGTCCGTCAATCCCGGCGACCGGGTGACAATCGAGCTGCTCGCCACAGATGTAGTGCACGGCTTGTCGATAGATGGGTATGATCTCGAAACCACTTCGGACCCCGGCCAGACGGCTCACCTGACCTTTGTCGCCGACCACCAGGGTTCGTTTCGTTTCCGTTGTACCGTGACCTGCGGCAACCTGCACCCCTTCATGATCGGCAAGCTCCAGGTGGGCCAGAACGAGCTGTTGTGGCGGGGGGCGCTGCTGGCGGGATTGGCGCTTTTCGCCGCCATTTGGGGGGCGCGGAAGTGAACAAGTTCCAAGAAATCGCGTTGAAAGAAATGTTCTCTCCGAACGCAAGAGAGACTGAAATATCCTCGCAGCCCGCTATTCCTCGCCGGATCAATCTCCATCAGATTCCCTGGATTCGACCTCTGCTGCAAAGCCACTGGCCGCAGTTCTTGATTCGCTCCCTGACTCTGGCTGGTTTTGCTTTTACCATTTTTGCCGGGTTATTCGGCTCACGGGTAGGCAGCCACAATTTTGCCATCATCTTCGTCTGGATCGCCTGGTGGACGGCCCTCAAGCTGGCCTTCATCCCCCTGGGCGGGCGCTCGTGGTGCAGCGTGTGCCCCATCCCTCTACCTGGCGAGTGGCTGCAGCAGGGTGGTATCCTTGAAAAAAGCCGGCGGCGCTTCGGGTTAAACCTGCGCTGGCCAAAAAGACTGCGAGGCTCCTGGCTGCAATCCGGCGGCTTCCTGGTGATCGGCCTGTTCAGCGCGGTCACGCTGACCGATGCGCGCCTCACCGCGTGGGTCCTGATGGCCTTATTTGGGTTGGCAATCATCTTGAGTCTGGTTTTCGAACGGCGCGCTTTCTGCAGTTATGTCTGCCCAATCGGCGGCTTTACCGGTATCTACGCCAAGACTGCACCGGTGGAGGTGCGCGTGATCGATACCGCCATTTGCGCCGCGCACAGCGAGAAGACCTGCTACCACAATTGCCCGTGGGGTCTGTATCCGGTGGCGCTGCGCGACAGCGCCCAATGCGGACTGTGCATGGAGTGCCTGCGCTCCTGTCCATCCGACAATATCGCCGTGAACCTGCGCCCGTTCGGGACGGATCTGGCTGCAGGCAACAAAGGCATGCGCCAATCCAGCCGACTGGATGAGACCTTCCTGGCGCTGGTGATGCTGGGCTCGGCGCTGGCATTTGCGGCGGTCTTAACCGGGCCGTGGGGCAGCCTGAAGTCGGCGGCATTCGCTATCGGTTCCCCAGCCTGGCTACTTTATGGTTTTGGATTATTGGTTCTCAACCTGGTGATTTTGCCGGGTGCCTTTGCCCTGGCGGTTTGGTCGGGTCAAAGATGGTCTGGCGGCAAGGTTCAACTGCGGCGCGCCATTGCCAATCAAGCTCAAATTCTGCTCCCTCTGGGACTGTTCGCCTGGATTGCTTTCACCGTCTCGTTCGCTTTCCCCAAGATGAATTACGTCTTTTCGGTAATTTTCGACCCGCTAGGATGGGGTTGGAACCTGTTTGGCACGGCCAATAGTACCTGGTCGCCTGACGTGTCCGCTTTCAGCCCTGGCTTGCAGGTTGCCCTCCTGCTGGTAGGTTTATTCTGGTCTGTAAGCGTTGCCCAACGGCTGGCTTTGACAAATACAGGGCGGACCTTGCGCCAGATTCTCCCCCTCCTGGCGTTCTGCCTGGCTTTTTCGCTGGCCATGCTCTGGCTGCTAGTTGGATAGCCCATGCGTAAAGAGTGGATAGCACGGTCAGTCATTCTTGTTTTTGTAGCTGCTGCCATAACCATCTCCATGGTTGCATGGCAGGCGCGCTCGCGCGGCGTCGTGATTCATGCTCGCATGGCAGAAACCGGCGGCTGGAACCCGGAGAGCCTTACGGTCGAAGTGGGCCGGCCTCTGCACCTGCGCCTGACCTCTGACGATGTGATGCACAGCTTTGCCATCGGAAAAAGCGACGAACCGCCGGTAGATGTGATCCCCGGCGAGATAACCGAGGTCACCCTCACCTTCGACGAGCCGGGCAAGTACACCTTCTACTGCACGCGCTGGTGCAGCGTGAACCACTGGCGCATGCGCGGGACGGTCGAAGTAACTGGGCCTGAAGCCGCCGCAGAAGCTGTTGAACCACCCCTGTACGTAACATTAGGCCTGGACATCGATGCCGAGCATCACGCGGATGTGATTCCGGAGCGGAGACCCTCCGCCTCTCTCGGCGCACAGCTAGGAGCAGAAATCCCGACTGATTACCAGAGCCGGGAATATTACCGGTCTCACAGCCCGGCCGACCTATGGCAGGCGCTGCGGGACGAAGCCAGCCTCTCCTCGTTGACGAATCAGGATTTATGGGATCTGGTCGCCCTGACCTGGCAGTCCAATACCACCCCTCAGGATTTGAGCGCAGGCCAGCAGCTCTATACCAACAACTGCGCTGCCTGCCATGGGGAGACGGGCGCCGGCGATGGCGTGTTTTCCGATGATCTCAAGCAGCCCAAAACTGGCGAGCATGCTGAGATGCAAGCCGGTGAGATGACGGCGCGGCCGACAGACTTCACCGATGCAGAGCATATGCTGGCTGCCAGCCCGGCGCGCCTGCAGGGCAAGGTGTTGCGCGGCGGAATGGGCACCGGCATGCCCTATTGGGGTCCGATTTTCACCAAAGAACAAACCTGGGCGCTCATCGCCTATATATGGACATTTCAATTTAAACTGGAGGATGCCCCATGAGCCAAAGTAAACCCAATCGATATTCCAAAAAACGGCACAGGCGAAATAAATGGCTGCCGGTACTCCTTGCCCTGGGTGGTGTGCTACTAGTAAGTCTGGCTTTCCTGGCCTTGCGCAAGGATCCCGCGCCGGAAGCCGCCATCGAGGTGACTGGCGCGCCCAGCTTGAAAGTGGATCAAGAAATCGTTGACCTGGGTGATATGAAATTCAACCAGCCCGCTCAGGTCTCCTTTCAGATCACAAATGTGGGAAATCAGACCTTGCGATTTACCAAGGATCCCTACATCGAAGTCGTAGAGGGTTGTTGACCGCCTCCGCTTGCCATCGGTTCGATGGCTTTGAAGCCTGGCGAAAGCACCACGTTGTCGATGCAATTCACCATGCACGAAGGCATGGATGGCATGCACGATTTTCGCGTTCATCTGCCCAATAATGACCCCCAACAGCCGGATCGCACCTTGACTGTTTTGTCCAATTGGGTGCCCTGACAGTTCTATGTTGGTCCTCAGGCTCCCATCCGCTGTTAGAGTAACTGAAGGGCAGGAGATGACTATTTAATGCACAAGTCTCCTTGTGATCCAATGCGATAGAGAGCGCTAGGTTCTCCACGAGTAAGTTTGTATACTGAGTGAAAAGAAGTTGATGAGAGGATTAAAACGATGAGCGACCCTTATCCTTTCCTCATCCTGGAACAGCCGTGGAATGAAGCCACTGCTTGGGTGATTCGTCAGGTCAGCGACGCCGGTTTGCAGGTGCTGCGCACGTTTGATCTGCAAGATGCCCGCCACGATCCTGCGGATTGTCCCTCCCCCGACCAGGGCACCGACCGATGCGATTGCCAGATGGTTGTGCTGCTGATCTATGGGGATGACTACCAGCCGGTCAGCCTGGTCGCCCATGGTCATGATGGTAGAACATGGTTCTCAATAGTGGACACCCCGCAGCAGCGCGCCGATCCTCGCCTGGAGAGAGCCATCCTCCAAGCTCTGCCGGTGGATGCTGCACTGCCACATCACGCACCACACGACCAATGACAATATCAAATCTGGCGGCTTGCGCGGGTACGGCTACTCATGCAATTTAACTAGCACTAAACTGACTGGCATCCAACACGAGAGCGGCCCGAATCCGGCTGTTATTTGCGATGATGCATTCTAAATTGGCCCCCGTTCACTCAATTGGAATGGAAAAACGAATTCCGCTCTGGATCACTTTAGTTGGAGTTGTCCTGGGGGTATATGTATTCCTTCCCATGCTCGCGCCTATTTTTATGGCAATCGGCTGGAGCGATGTTGGAAAAGCGATATACTTTATCTATTCTTTTTTATGTCACCAACTTCCCGAGCGCTCCTATTTCCTGTTTGGCTCAAAGTTGACCTATTCCCTGGCAGAGATTCAAGCCGCCTGGCAAAATACCACCAACCCGTTGATCTTGCGCCAGTTTATCGGGAATCCCGAAATGGGTTGGAAGGTTGCCTGGTCTGATCGTATGGTCTCGATGTATACCGCGACCTGGATTTTTGGTCTCTTTTGGTGGCATCTGCGCCGCCTGGTGAAGCCTCTCCCCTGGTGGGGATTGGCGCTGTTTTTACTGCCGATGGCTGTAGATGGGTCGAGCCACTTCTTGAGCGATCTAGAGGGCATCGGAGAAGGTTTCCGCGACAGCAATGCATGGTTGGCGACGTTAACCAACAATGCTTTTACCCCTGGCTTTTATGTGAGCGACGCATGGGGCTCCTTTAATTCTCTCATGCGCCTTTTGACAGGCGTACTGTTTGGCATCGGGATAATCTGGTTTAGCTTTCCATATCTGGACCTTGCTTTTTCTACAAATGAGATGCCCCGGCCACATTTTACACAACTGCGGCGCTCCAACACATTGGATGTACATGGTTCGGAGGACAAACTATGAAACCTGATAGCGATACCAAAATTCGAGTTCTTCTGGCGGACGATCATGTTATCGTCCGGGCGGGTATCCGCAAGGTTCTGGAGCACGCCAGTGATATCCAGGTGATCGCCGAAGCTGGAGATGGCGAAGCAGCTCAGTCACTGATCCAACACCACCGCCCCGATGTGGCTGTGCTGGATATCCAGATGCCCAAGGCCAGCGGTATCGAGGTGACGCGCTGGGTGCGGGCGAATGTAAAAGATGTCGGGGTACTTGTACTGACTGCATATAACGATGATCCATACGTAACGGCAGTTCTTCAGGCAGGGGCGAACGGCTACGTGCTCAAAACCGCCTCGCCAGAAGAATTGATCCAGGCGGTGCGCGATGTTCACGAAGGTAAGTCTGTACTGGATCCGTCTGTGGCTCAAAAATTGATGTCCATTTTTTTTACTGGCTCAAAAAAGCCGATTGTCGAGCCGCTCACTGACCGGGAGCTAGAGGTGCTCTCGCTCGCCGCCAAAGGTTACACCAATAAGGCCATCGGAGTTCAGTTGGGCATCAGCGACCGCACCGTACAGGGTCACCTGGCACACATTTTCAACAAGCTGCAAGCTGGCAGCCGGACGGAAGCTGTCATGCGAGCTGTCTCGTTGGGCTGGATCTCTCAAAGGGTAGGCACGATCACGGAAGAATAACAGGTCTATGGCTCACCTCTCGAAAGGCATACAGCGCTTATTTGCACCCTGGCGCGGTTTTATCTGGCAGTTGTTCGTAATCACGATCCTGCCGCTGGCAGTGCTCACGGTCGTGATCGCCTTTGGCAGCCTGACAGTTCACCAGCAGGCTATGCGCGCCCTGGTTGGAGAACGGGACGAGCGCGCCGTTAGAACGGCTGCCGCTGCTTTGGAAGAGCAGTTGCAACATCGCCAGGACGCTTTGCTCGGGCTGGCGATGCTTGCCGAGAGTGTCAGTTCCGATAATCTCACTCAGATCTTGGCTGCTTCAGATTATCTCCTGGATGATTTTGATGCTGGGTTGGCGTTATTAACTCCAGAAGGCTCGTTGCGCAGCTACACTGGTGATCAACAGCTTTGGGAGAGCCTGGCGGAGCAGGGTAAACCAGTGATCGGCGGCCTTCTTGAACGGGCTCATCCTGCAGTTCTCATTTCAAGCGCTTTTATAAATCCAGTCAGCAGTGAAAAAATGGTGCTTGTGCTGGCAGTCTCGCCCGAGCGAGATTGGATTGCTGTAGGAGCTTCTTCTGCAGCCGGTTTAGTGCGCCACACGCTGACCAGTTCTTTTGCCAGCGAATCAGATGCGTCAACGGTTGTCGTTGATGCGAATAAAGAAGTGCTTTATCAGAGTGGTTCATTTTCTTCTCCTGGAGGTCCGGCGGCGCATCCAGGGGTTGCCGAGGCTTTGCGTGGTGAGAGCGGTGTGATCTACCGGCAGATGGATGAGAGTGAACATGTAGTCACTTACAGCCCAATCGCTCCTATAGGATGGGCATTGGTGCTGGAAGAGCCCTGGGAAACGGTCGACACGCCCACATTACGAACAACCCAGCTTGCTCCATTGGTGCTGGTCCCTGTACTACTGCTGACGCTCCTGGCGTTATGGTTTGGGTTGCGCTGGATCGTCAAGCCCCTGCAAGCCCTTGAGGCAAAGTCCGCCACGTTGGCCTGGGGAGAGTTCGATGCCATCGAACAACCGGTCGGAGGCATCGCCGAGATCCGCCGCCTGCAATCTGAGCTGATCCACATGGCGCGCAAGGTCAAGGCCGCCCAACAAAGCTTGCACAGCTATATTGGCGCCATCACTGCCGGGCAGGAAGAGGAGCGCCGGCGTCTGGCGCGTGAGCTACACGATGATACGATCCAGTCGCTGATCGCGCTAAAGCAAAGAGTTCAGCTCGCACAATTGGCAACGAAGAATGGTTCTTCAGAGGAATCCTTAACAGAGGTCGTATCTTTAACCGAACAGGCTATCGAAAATGTCCGCCGCCAGACGCGCGCATTGCGCCCAATCTACCTGGAAGACCTGGGCCTCGTCACTGCGCTGGAGATGCTGACCCGTGAGATCAGCCAGGCAGCGGGTATCCCTGTTGAGTTTCAGCGGCACGGAACCGAAAAACGCTTGACCCCCAATGTCGAGCTGGCTCTTTATCGCATAGCACAAGAAGCGTTGAATAATGTCAGCCGGCATGCCCAGGCATCCCAAGCCGACCTTAATATAACTTTTAATCCTCAAGAAATGATCATGCAAGTCAGTGACAACGGCAGAGGCTTCGAGGTGCCCAATAGCCCGGCCGAATTTGCTCCGGGTGGGCACTTTGGTCTGTTGGGCTTATACGAACGAGCCGAGTTGATCGGAGCCAGACTAGAAATTCACTCCGCGTCTGGTCAAGGAAGCCGGGTTACCGTTCATTTACCTTACCCTTAAGTATTGATCGCTTAATAGGAGTTGGTTTTATGTCTCGCACCTTTGTGTTGTTTTTACTGTTAATCGCCTGGCTGTTACCCGCATGCAATAGCACAAGTACTCTTGCCCCAGCCGATGAAGGGGTTGGGCAGCAGGTCTCGGTCGCTGAAGGGATTTACACCGATGTCAGTGTTGCTGAGCTGCAAACCATGCTGACAAACAAAGATTTCACCTTCGTCAATGTACACGTTCCCTTTGAAGGAGATATTGCCAATACCGATCTTTCGATCGCCTACAATGAGATTGAACAGAACCTGGGAAAGCTGCCTGCCGAAAAAGATGCCAAAATTGTCCTTTATTGCAGAAGTGACCGTATGAGCCGTATTGCTGCCGAGACGCTTGTGGATCTGGGTTTTACCAATGTATGGAATCTGGATGGGGGAATGGTAGCCTGGGAGCAAGCTGGTATGCCCCTGAAAAAATAATCCAACCATAAACCGCCTGGATATTCGATGCAACAAGCAATTATGCCTATTAACTCCCTGGGAAATATGGAGTAATATTGTCTATAATTGCATCGAGCTCAAGAATATATTCTGCTCAGGGCAAGTAAACGGATCACTCACTCTGGAGTCAATGGTGATGAAGAAAACATATTCCGGTGAATAAGACAGATGGGGCTGGGTCGACGTCCTCGTACTGCGTATACTGAATGACAGAGTTCATTCAAAATCGCCATCACTATAGAGATGCGTGCAATGAGAAGGAGGTGAGAGCTGTATGGCAAAAGACCCGGTCTGCGGAATGGATGTTGATCCGAAAACAGCCGCAGGAAAATCTGAATACCAGGGACAGACTTACTACTTCTGCTCGCCTGGCTGCAAAAAGTCCTTTGACAAGGAGCCGCAGAAGTACGTCAACTCTCAAGGGCACAGCGCAGAACACGGCCATCAGCAGTAGCTATCCCCGATGCCCCTGCGCGCCCGGCAATCGCCTTTGACTGGTATCGTACCTTTCTCCAATCGCTGCTGGATAGCGGCAGCTATACCTGGTTCGCAAAGCTGGTTGTGGCTGGCGAGATCCTCATCGGGCTTGCCTTAATCCTGGGCATGTTTACCGGCATCGCCGCTACCTTCGGCGGCTTCATGAACTGGAATATTATGATGGCAGGCTCTGCCAGCGTCAATCCGGTTCTGTTCTTTTTAGCGGTATTGCTGGTTCTGGCCTGGAAAACCGCCGGCTGGTGGGGATTGGATCGCTGGTTGCTGACTTTGATGGGGGCGCCGTGGCAGCCTGGAAGGTTGTTTACAGGAACTACTGAAAAGCCCCGAATCCTATTTGAGCAGTAACTGGCTGACTCCTCTCTACGATCTCTTATTACGTTGGGGAATGACGTTAACCTTAGATGAAAACTACGGTGATAAACATTGAAGGCATTGACTCTGTGCTTGCGCCAGCCGGCGTGGAGAAGCACATGTGCGCGCTACCCGGCATTCATAAAGTCGAGACCAACTTCATGACTGGCACGGCCACGGTGGTTCACGACGAATCCGTATCGATTGAGGAAATCAAACGCTGTGTGGCTGAATGCGGCTATACCTGCACCGGAGAATGCCTGCCGGAACACCTCA
>Ga0209703_1000465_pt1 | contig 11320 bp, 10 predicted proteins | sample PPLLak12cMay2015_2_FD_187256 | JGI IMG/M metagenome (GOLD analysis project Ga0209703, IMG submission 187256) | Freshwater sediment microbial communities from Prairie Pothole Lake near Jamestown, North Dakota, USA - PPLs Lake P8 Core (1) Depth... | ecosystem: Environmental > Aquatic > Freshwater...
CAGACACGACCACCGGATCCGAGCCACTTCGACATGAGGTCGATGATTCGCCAGATCCACGCAATCCCTCTCCCCAAGGTCCCTGAGCTATTCACACCCACCGTGCGGGTTTACCATTGAAATACCCAATGACCGATACGGCACGCTCGCGAAACGCTCGTCCCGGCTCGATGCCGGTCGGCAAATACCAGCCCTACCCCAACATCGAGCTGACCGATCGCACCTGGCCCGATCGCCGGATCACCAAGGCGCCACTCTGGTGCAGCGTCGACCTGCGGGACGGGAACCAGGCCCTGATCGAGCCGATGAGCCCCGAGCGGAAGCTGGTCATGTTCCAGAGCCTCGTCGACATGGGATTCAGCGAGATCGAAGTCGGCTTTCCTTCGGCCTCGCAGACCGACTTCGACTTCGTACGCCAGATCATCGACGAGAACCTGATCCCCGACCACGTCACCATCCAGGTGCTGACCCAGGCCCGGCCGGAGCTGATCGAGCGCACCTACGAGTGTCTTGGCGGGGCGGATAGGGCAATCGTCCACCTCTACAACTCGACCTCCGCCCTGCAGCGGAGGGTGGTGTTCGGCCTCGACGAGGCAGGCATCATCGACATCGCTGTCAAGGGGGCGGAGCTGTGCCGGGCCCAGGAACGGCACGTGCCGGGGACGATGATCCGCTACGAGTACTCGCCCGAGAGCTTCACCGGGACCGAGCTTCCCTTCTCCAAACAGGTCTGCGAGGCGGTTATGGACGTGATCGAGCCCACACCCTCCAACCCGATCATCATCAACCTCCCCGCCACGGTGGAGATGAGCACTCCCAACCTGTACGGGGACATGATCGAGTGGTTCGATCGGAACATCCGTGACCGCGACGCCGTGGTCCTGTCATTGCACCCCCACAACGACCGGGGCACCGCCGTCGCGGCCGCCGAGTTCGGGGTCATGGCCGGGGCAGACCGGATCGAAGGGACCTTGTTCGGCAACGGCGAGCGCACCGGCAACGTCGACGTGGTCACCCTCGCCCTCAACCTGTTCAGCCAGGGAGTGGATCCCGAGCTGGACATCAGCAATATCAACGAGTACCGACGCATCGTCGAGCACTGCAACCAGCTCCCGGTTCACCCCCGTCATCCCTATGTCGGCGACCTGGTCTACACGGCCTTCTCCGGCTCCCACCAGGATGCGATCAAGAAGGGCTTCGAGGCGATGGAGGCCACCGGCCAGACCCTTTGGGAAGTGCCTTACCTCCCGATCGACCCTCAGGACGTCGGGCGCACGTACGAAGACGTGATCCGGGTCAACTCACAATCGGGCAAGGGAGGGGTCGCCTACCTGCTCAAGACCGAGCAGGAGCTCGTGCTGCCCCGCCGGCTTCAGATCGAGTTCACCAGGGTCATCCAGGGGATCACCGACACCACCGGTGGCGAGATCACCGCCGCCGAGATCTGGACCGAGTTCCGACGCCACTATCTCGCCGCAACCAAGCCATTCGAGTTGCTGCGCTTCGACCTGGCCCACGATGCCCACGGGGAGGACCTGACCAGCATCACGGCAACGATCCGGCACAACGACGAAGAGGTGCAGATCCAGAGCCAGGGTGGCGGCTCGATCGAGGCCTTCGTGAACGCGATGTTTGCCCACTTCGGGATCGGCTGCAGGGTGCTCGACTACCACGAGCACGCCATCGGCGCCGGGACCGACGCACAGGCGGTGACCTACGCCGAGCTCGAAGTGAACAAGCGGACGCTGTGGGGGGTCGGGATCCATTCCGACACCACGACCTCCTCCCTGCAGGCCATCATCTCGGGGATCAACCGGGCGCTCTGAGTCTCAGCCGACCAGGGCGAAGGCCCGGACCGGGAACGTGCCGAACCCACGCACCTTGGGTGGGACCGCGAAGAAGCGAAAGTCGATTCCCACCAGTTGACCGATCCCGGTGAGATGCTCGACCACCGGGATCCCGGCGGCGAGCAGACCCGAATGGGCAGGCCTGGCCCCGGTCCGTGTGTCGTCGATGTTCACCGAGTCGATCCCGGCAAGCACGGCTCCACCGTCGACCAACGCAGCGACCAGATCGGCCGACACGAAGGGGTGAGCGGGGTCACCGTATGCCTCGGTTCCCCAGTGTCGGTCCCAGCCGGTGGCAAAGAGGACCGCCCGACCGGTCACATCGATGCCGTCGATCGACCCGCGCCCCAACTCGGGCCCGGCCGCCTCGATGCAGACGCCGGGTAGGCCGGCGACATCCTCGAGCGGAAGATCGGCGAGGTCGTACCCGTCCTCGTACCGGTGAAACGGCGTGTCGAGATAGGTGCCGGTGTTTCCGATCATGTCGATTCGCCCGATGAGGAACTCCGTCCCCGACTCGTAGTGGCTCCTAGCGTCGACCCGGGAAAGGTGATCCGTGATCACGGGGCCCGGCAGTCCCGGATAGGTGATCATCCCGGCATCGATCGTGTGGGAGATGTCGATGAGGCATGGCATGGTCCCAGCGTATCTTCAGCCGTTCTCCGGCTGCTCTCCTGGCTTCCACATCTGTCAGGTCGGGGAGCTACACCTTCGTCTTCAGCTCCTCGGCGATGCCGGCCGCCCACTTGCGAATCTCATCCCAATTGCGGAAGTCACCGTCTGGCACCTTGAAGGCGCCGACGATGGCCCTCTCGCCGAAGTTGAGCGTCTTACGGTCGAGCTTCCCACTGAAGATGTAGTGATGGGCGGCTCCGGTCGTCTTCATGATTGGCGCGACGTCCACCGGATCCTCCTCCGGCTTGGGCGGATCACCGATCGGCCCGCTGGAGAACAGCCACACCGGCAACGTCGATATCCCGTCTCCCTCGCGGTCCACGAGCTCCCGCATCGACTTCATCCACCGTCCGGCGTAGACGGCACTTCCCAACACGACCGCGTCGATGCCGTCGAGACCGACGACATCCTCGGGCGCCGTGACCCGGGCCTCGAGCCCTTCGGTGGTCAAGACATCGGCGATGGCGCGGCCAATGTCGGCGGTTGCGCCGTGTTTGCTGGCGGTGCTGACCAATACCCTCATCTCAGGTCTCACTTTCTCTCGAGTCTGATGTCGGAGTTACCCGGAAGAGCCAGGTGGAACCAGGGCCAAACGTCCCGAACGGTTCAGGTCTGGGCGCGGGGGCGAAGACGCCAGATGAGGATGGCAGCAGCCATCGAGAGCACGGCCGCACCTAGTGCCACGGGTGTCCGCCAGGAGCGCGCCACGGCGAGGTCCCCCTCGAGTGAGGACATGACCCGCCACTCCAGATCAAGAGGAGCACGGAAAGCCTCACTGGACATGGCGGACATCTCCCGCGCCACCTTGGCCATGGCAACCTGGCGCGCCTGGCACCTCAGACACGACAGGACATGAGCCCGGAACGGTCGGGCGACGTCAGTCCCCTCGACTGCGCTGTTGGCGACGAACGGCGCCGCGAGCTCACAGAGAACGTTCATGCCGAAGCCTCCAGATAGCGGGCGAGGCGGGCACGCGCCCGGTGCAGCCGCACCTTGGTGGCGGAAACCGAGATGCCCATGGCTTCTGCGATTTCGGCATGCGACCAGTCATAGACGTCCTTGAGCACCACCACCTGACGCTGGGCCTCGGGTAGGGCGTCGAGTGCCGACCGCAGCCGCCCCCTGAGCTCGAGGATCTCGCCGGCCATCTCGGGATGCTCGGCGCTCATCGGCGCCTCGGACTCGGCGACCTCATCGAGGGAGAGCCCACCGTGGCGACGGGCCCGCTTCTTGTGGGTCCACGCGGTGTTGACGGTGATTCGGTGGAGCCAGGTCGAGAGCGCCGCATCCCCCCGAAAATTGGGCAACGCCTTCCATGCCCTGATCAGGGTCTCCTGGGCGACATCTGCCGCCAGATGCGGATCTCCTACCAATCTCCGCGCCAACGTATAGACCTCATTTCCATGCTCACGCACCAGGGCCGCAAAGGCGGCTCGGTCGCCGGATTGTGCCCGGGAGATGAGCTCCTGTTCCTTCTCCCGTTCGACCTTTGACACGTCCATCTGGTTACCGGTCCGTGAACTCGATTCGAGCCCTCAAGTACTCGACGTCTGCGTCGGCGATCGCAACATCGGCTCCGCTTTCGCCCATCTCGATCGCCACCGAAACCGGGACAGCGGGAAGCAGCGGATTGCGAAACCTGACCTTGGCCGATCGAAGGGGCAGGTCTCCCGGGCGAAGACCCGAGGCGGCCACGAAAGCCCACCCCGCCTGGAGCAGTCCATGGGCGACCACCCCGGGCAACCCGGCAGCAACGGCCGCGTCATGGTCCCAATGGATCGGGTTCCAATCCCGGGTGGCAGCGGCGTAGCGGACCAGATCGGCCCGGGAGGCGGCGAGCTGACCCGGCCCGGGACTGCCGTCATCCTCTGGCGCAGGCTCGGCGTGTCCCTCACCACCGGCCCCGGGGGCGAAGTCGCCGGAGATGAGGAACGACGAGGCGGACTCGGCGACAGGGCCCTCCGCGCCACTCACCTCGACGACGAAGTCGACGAAGCTGACCCCACCCCGCTCCCGAACCCGGGTCACGACCCCGGTCACCTCGAGTTGTGACTCCATGCGTAGCGGGCGGTGCCAGGTGAACGTCTGCTCACCGTGGATCACCGAATGCTCGGAGAGCTGGCGGAGCAGATCGGAGGCGACGACGAATAGGGCCGCGGCCATGAACCCTGGTGGGGCGGCGTCCCGCCATCGCTCCGGGTCGTCCTTTGTGGCCGCGACGAAATCGGACACCTTCTCCACACAGACACGGAACGGGAGAGGGCCGAAGCTGCGGTCGACCAGGTCGGAGGGGCTCAATTGCGGCCAACGGTAACTCCACTTCGGCTCCCCGACACACCGGGCGGGAGTCGCGTATGGTGGATGGTGGTGGGTCGTGCTGGGAAGCGTGAATGGAGGACCATGAAACGCGTACCCAGAAAGCTCATCCTGGTGGTGAGCATCCTCGCCCTGATCGGGGCGTTGACCCCGGTGGCGGGTGCAGCACCCTCCCCGTCCTGTGCAAACAGGAACAACAACACCATCGCCAAGTTGCTCGAGTGTGTCCAGCTCGAGGGAGTGCGGGAGCACCAGGCGGCGTTCCAGGAAATCGCCGACGCCAACGGGAACACACGGGTATCTGGTTCGCCGGGGTATGACGCCTCGGTGGACTATGTAGAGGAGCGGATGGAGGCTGCCGGTTACGACGTGACCGTCCAGCCATTCCAGTTTCAGACCTTCGTCTCGCTGAGCCCGTCGATTCTGGAGCAGGTCTCGCCCCCACCGGCGGGCCCGATCGAGAACAACATCATGTCCTACTCGGGCAGTGGTGATGTGACGGAAGAGGTGACCGTCGTGGCCAACCTTGGCTGTGATGCGGCGGACTTCGCCGGTTTCCTTGCAGGCAATATCGCCTTGATCAGCCGCGGTACTTGCACCTTCGCCATCAAGGCGACCAATGCCTACAACGCCGGGGCCAGCGGGGTGGTCATCTACAACAACGCCCCAGGGGCGCTCAACGGCACCCTGGGCAACGGCTTCACCCTGAACATCGGTGTGACCGCAGTGAGCCAGGCGGATGGACAGCAACTCGCCGCCACACCTGGTCTGGTGCTGCGGTTGAAGACCCAGACCCTCCGGGGTATCGCCACCACCTACAACGTCCTAGCCGAGAAGACGGGCAGCAAGAAGCCGAACAACGTGGTCATGGCCGGGGCCCATCTCGACTCGGTCAACGCCGGGCCGGGGATCAACGACAACGGGTCGGGTTCAGCAGCCATCCTGGAGGTGGCGGAGCAGATGGCCAAGGTCAGGCCGCAGAACACACTCCGCTTCGCCTGGTGGGGGGCGGAGGAGTCGAATCTGGTCGGTTCCACCTACTACGTGACCACCCTCAGTCAGGCCGAACGGGACAAGATCGAACTGTATTTGAATTTCGACATGGTGGGCTCGCCCAACCATGTCTTCTTCATCTATGACGGGGACGACTCGGATGCCGTGGGCGCCGGTCCAGGCCCGGCCGGATCGGCCGAGATCGAGAAGCTGTTCGAGTCCTACTTCAACAGTGTCGGTGAGCCGTTCAAGGGCACCGACTTCTCTGGGCGCTCCGACTACGGGCCTTTCATCGCCGCCGGGATCCCCTCGGGTGGCCTCTTCACCGGGGCGGAGGGGATCAAGACCGATGAGGAAGCCGCCATCTGGGGTGGGACCGCCGGCATCGCCTATGACCCCTGCTACCACCAGGCCTGTGACACCTACGCCAACAACAACGACCACGCATTGGACACCAACTCGGACGCCATCGCCTATGCCACCCTGACTTATGCGATGAGCACCAAGGGGGTGAACGGGGTCAAGGGCAAGGGCAACTTCCAGGCCCCGGCCTTCCCACCGAACGCACCTGTGCCGACCAGCTGAGCCAAGCCCAAGACGAATAGTGAAGAGGGCCCCTTTCGGGGCCCTCTTCTCATCTGGTCTCTCTGTGGACCGTGTGCTGCCGGCACCAGCGGCAGAACTTCTTCATCTCCAGCCGGTCCGGTGTGTTGGTCTTGTTCTTGGTGGTGACGTAGTTGCGCCGCTTGCACTCGGTGCAGGCGAGCGTCAACGGCGGTCTCTTGTCACTGGGCATGTGCAGTCCCTACTTCAGGATCTTTACGACTCGTCCGGCGCCGACGGTCCGGCCACCCTCACGGATAGCGAACCGGAGACCCTCATCCATCGCGATCGGATTGATCAACTCCACCGTCATCTCCGTATTGTCCCCAGGCATCACCATCTGAGTCCCCTCCGGCAACTGGATCGACCCGGTCACATCCGTAGTCCGGAAATAGAACTGAGGCCGATACCCCGGAAAGAACGGGTTGTGCCGACCCCCCTCCTCCTTGGTCAACACATACACCTGAGCCTCGAAATCAGTATGCGGAGTGATCGACCCCGGCTTGGCCAACACCTGACCCCGCTCCACATCATCCTTGCCCACACCACGCAACAAAACCCCCACATTGTCCCCAGCCCGGCCCTCATCCAACAACTTCCGGAACATCTCAATCCCGGTAGCCACCGTCTTATGAGTCGGCCGGATCCCCACGATCTCAACCTCCTCATTCACCTTCAAAATCCCCTGCTCCACCCGACCAGTCACCACCGTCCCCCGACCAGTGATCGAAAACACATCCTCAATCGACATCAGAAACGGCTTATCAGTATCCCGATCCGGCTCCGGCACATAAGTATCAACCGCAGTCATCAACTCCATGATCTGATCAGAAGCCGCCACATCCCCATCCAACGCCTTCAACGCGCTACCCCGCACCACCGGAACCTCATCCCCCGGAAACTCATACTCAGTCAACAAATCCCGCACCTCGAGCTCGACCAGATCCAAAAGCTCCTCATCATCAACCATGTCCACCTTGTTCAAAAACACCACGATCGAAGGAACCCCAACCTGACGAGCCAACAACACATGCTCCCTGGTCTGAGGCATCGGACCATCAGCCGCAGAAACCACCAGAATCGCCCCATCCACCTGAGCCGCACCCGTAATCATGTTCTTGATGTAATCCGCATGACCCGGCATATCCACATGCGCGTAATGACGAGCCTCCGTCTCATACTCCACATGAGCAATCTGAATCGTGATCCCCCGCTCACGCTCCTCAGGAGCCTTATCAATCATGTCAAACGACCACATCTGATTCGACCCACCAACCCGCTCCGAGAGCACCCGAGTAATCGCAGCCGTCAACGTCGTCTTCCCATGATCAATATGACCCATCGTCCCCACATTCACATGAGGCTTCGTACGCTCAAACTTCGCCTTCGCCATCGTCCGGCTCCTGTTCTTTTCTCGGTTTTTTCGGCTGCCGCAGCCTACGCCACGGTCCTGATGTAGCGGCGGGCAGACTCGAACTGCCGACCTCTCGATTATGAGTCGAGCGCTCTCACCTACTGAGCTACGCCGCCTCGTCTGGCCAGCGGTCGGTGCCGCTCGCCGGAGCCCCCTTCCGGATTTGAACCGAAGACCTCTTCCTTACCATGGAAGCGCTCTACCGACTGAGCTAAGGGGGCTGGGTTGTCAGGCGCCTGGCGCCCGTGCCGGGAGAAGGATTTGAACCTCCGTAGGCGTAAGCCGGCAGATTTACAGTCTGCTCCCTTTGGCCGCTCGGGCATCCCGGCACGCCGAGACCGCACGCCGAAAGACGCTCGGTTCGGGATGCGCAATGTTAGAGGCCGTCAGGCCTTGTACCAAAGCCCGTCCTACCTCACACCTTGCGCCATCTCGGTGAGACGCTGGATGCGCTCCTCGGTCGGAGGATGGGTGCTGAGCAGCTTCATCATCCCCTGACCCCGGACCGCTTTCATCGGGTTGTCGATGAACAACTGGGCAGTGGCCGGATTGACGTTCATGGGGATGCGAGCGGTGCCTGCGGAGATCTTCTCCAGGGCACTGGCCAGCATCATCGGCCGCCCGGTGGTCTCGGCGCCGGTCTCGTCGGCCTGGAACTCCCGGGTTCTCGATATGGCCATCCGGATCAACATGGCCGCGATCGGTGCCACGATCAGGGCGAGGATCGCCCCGATCGCGCCGAGCGGGTTGTCCCGGTTGTCCCCGCCCCCGAACCAGAAGGCCATGCGGGCCAGCATGGTCAGGGCGGCGGCGATCATGGCTGCGATCGAGCTGATCAGGATGTCCCGGTTGCTGACATGGGCCAGCTCGTGGGCGAGGACTCCCTCCAACTCGTCAACCGTGAGTAGCTCGAGGATCCCGGTGGTGACGGCGACCGCTGCCTTCTTCGGTGATCGGCCGGTGGCGAAGGCGTTGGGTTGAGCCGAGTCGATGATGTAGATGCGCGGCTCGGGCATGTTCTTCTGCAGTGCCAGACGCCGAACGATGGCGTAGACCTGGGGCAACTCCTCCTCCGTGACCGGCCGGGCACGGCTGGCGGCCAGGGCGAGCTTGTCGGAGAAGAAGTAGGCGAGAAGGTTGAAGCCAACGGCGATGGCGAAGCCGATGATGAACCCGCCGTTCGGGAACAGGGCATAGGCCACCAGCCACAACAACGTGGTCATGAAGGCGAGCAGGGCGACCGTCTTCAAGTTGTTCATCCGCAGATGGTATTCAGGCCGGCGCGATAGTGAACAGGTTCTCGTCGGCGTGACATCGCCACGGACAGTGGTGTATGGTCCGAAGAAGTGTGGTGGCCCGACCTCTTGCGGTCGGTCGTGGAGGCCCGACAAGTAGGAGGACAAGTGAGGAGGAAGCTTCTCATCGTCGTGGCCGTCCTGGCCACAGCAGTGACGTCCGCCGTCCCGGCGATCGGCGCCGACGACGACCCGAACCCGGCGCCCGAGCCGGAGCGCAGCGAGTTCAACAGCTACATCGTGGTCATGGAGGCCGACCCACTGGTTGCAACCGTGGGTGCGGAGAACCTCGAAGGCAATGAGGCCGAGCAACAGGCCGAAGTCCTCGAGGAGAGCCATGACGAGGCACTTGCAGAGGCCGGGGTCAGCACCGACGAGAAGGTCAACGACTACGTCAATGCACTGAATGGCTTCTCGGCCACCCTGTCACATGCCCAGGCCATCAAGGTGGCGAGCAGCTCAGGTGTCGCCCTCGTCCTCCCCGATGAACTGCAACACAAGACCACCAGCTCCAGCCCCAGGTTCCTCGGGCTCACCGACCGCGGTGGTGCCTACGCCAGTGGCTACGACGGTGAGGGCGTGGTCGTCGGCGTCATCGATACCGGGGTCTGGCCGGAGCACCCGAGCTTCGCCGACGACGGGAGTTACACCAACCCTCTCCCCGGTTTGCCTTGTGAGTTCGGCAACACGGCACACAATGCGAGCGACGTCCCCTTCACCTGCAACGGCAAGCTGGTCGGCGCCTACCAGATGCTGGACACCTACCGGGCGATCATCGGAGCCGAGCCCCACGAGTATGACTCTGCCCGTGACGACGACGGTCACGGCACCCACACCGCCTCGACCGCTGCCGGAAACGCCGGGGTGGCCGCGTCGATCTTCGGGATCCCTCGTGGGACCGTTTCCGGGATCGCCCCACGGGCCCATGTCATCGCCTACAAGGGTCTCGGTGAGCTCGGCGGGTTCACCTCCGACCTGGCCGCTGCCATCGATCAGGCAGTCGCCGACGGTGTCGACGTGATCAACTACTCGGTCGGCGGTGGCGCCGGTGCAGTCAGCGCCGATGATCTCGCCTTCCTTGTCGCCGCCGACGCCGGCGTCTTCGTCGCCACTTCGGCCGGCAACAGCGGGCCTGGCGCCGAGACCGTGGGCAGCCCGGCTCATGTGCCCTGGCTCACCTCGGTTGGCGCCAGCGAGCAGGCGAAGACCTACCTGGCCCAGATCAAGACCGGTGACTCCACCAAATGGAAGAGCCGGTGGTCGCATTGGTCGCAGAAGGACAAAGGCATCTACCAGGGCGCCTCGATCACACCCGGGACGGGAGGCCAGTTCCCGTTCGTGGACGCCGCCGATCATGGCAACGAGTTGTGTGACCCGAATGTCACCTTCACCCCCGCCGTCACCGGCGCGGTCGTGCTCTGTCTCCGCGGCGGTGTCGCCCGGGTCGAGAAGAGCCTGGCCGTTTCAGAACAGGGTGGTGTCGGGATGGTCCAGTACAACGTCAACGACATTCAGGCCCTGGTCACCGACAACCACTACGTGCCATCGGCGCTCGTGACCAACAGTGACGGGCTGGCCCTCAAGGCCTACATCGCCGAGAAGGGCGACGAGGCCACCGTGGAGATCACGGCCGGGAAACAGCAGAAGCAGAAGGGCAACAAGATGGCCGACTTCTCCTCGAGAGGGCCCAACTTCTTCGCCGATCTGATCAAGCCCGACGTGACCGCCCCGGGGGTCAACATCATGGCCGGGAACACCCCGACCCCGATCCTGGGTGCACCAGGGCAACTGTTCCAGTCCATCTCCGGGACCTCGATGTCGAGCCCGCATGTGGCCGGCTTGTTCGCCCTGCTCAAGCAGGCGCATCCCGATTGGTCGGCAGCCATGGCCAAGTCTGCGTTGATGACGAGCGCCCGACAGGACGTCCGCAAGGAGGACGGGCAGACCAGGGCCAACCCGTTCGACTTCGGCGCAGGCCATGTCGACCCATCCGGGAAGACGACGACGCTCGGTTCGATGTTCAACCCGGGTCTGGTCTACGACGCCGGGTTCTTCGAGTACCTCGGCTTCCTCTGTGAAGAAGGGCCGGAGGTGTTCGCCGACGCCGCCGGGACCTGCGCCTACCTGGAGAGCCAGGGCATCCCCATCACCGCGGAGAACCTCAACGTGCCCTCGAT
>Ga0209703_1000467_pt1 | contig 11317 bp, 9 predicted proteins | sample PPLLak12cMay2015_2_FD_187256 | JGI IMG/M metagenome (GOLD analysis project Ga0209703, IMG submission 187256) | Freshwater sediment microbial communities from Prairie Pothole Lake near Jamestown, North Dakota, USA - PPLs Lake P8 Core (1) Depth... | ecosystem: Environmental > Aquatic > Freshwater >...
AGTGCGGTGGGAAGAAGCTGGGCTGGATGTGGCGTGTACCGCATTGGATCGCCAGGTTCCTGGTATTTGACCCGTTGAGGGACAAACTCGGACTGCTCAAGATCCGCGTTGCGTTCACGGCCGGATCGACGCTGGGGCCGGATGTCTTCAGATTGATCACGGCCATAGGGGTGGACTTGCGGCAACTCTACGGGATGACCGAGATCGGGGTTTCGCAACATACCGGCACGGACATAAAGGTTGACTCTGTGGGATTGATATACCCGGGCACTATGGTGAGGATCACCGATGATGGCGAGATAGTGGCCAGGGGAGGGTCTCAAATACTGGGCTACCACAAGAATGCCAAAGCCACCGAGGAGGCCTTTGCCGGGGGCTGGTATCACACCGGGGATGCCGGCCATCTTGATGAGGATGGCCATCTGTACTATCTCGATCGAGTGGAGTACATGAGCCGCCTTTCCGATGGCACGAAGTTTGCCCCCCAGTACATTGAAAGCCGCCTCAAATTCAGCCCCTACATCAAGGACGCTTTTGTGGTCGGAGATGAAACGCGAAGCTACATAGGCGCGGCCATCAACATCAACTACGACAACGTGGGCCACTGGGCTGAGAGCAAGAGGATCACCTACACGACTTTTGCCGATCTCTCGCAGAAGCCGGAGGTCTGCCGGTTGATAGGCAACGAGATAAAGAACCTCAACGTGAAGCTGCCGGGAGGACAGCGAATCCAGAGGTTCCTGAACATGCCCAAGGAGCTTGATCCCGATGAGGCGGAGCTGACCCGCACCATGAAGTTGAGGCGGCGCCTGGTGGAGGACCGGTACAAGGATTTCATAGCTGCCCTGTACGGTGAGGAGGAGAAAGTGGCCATGGATGTGCCGGTGTTCTACCGGGATGGCAGGCGGGCCGTAGTGAAGGCCGAGATCACGGTCAATCACGTGAATTGAGGTTGTTGAATGGATGATATTCTGGTGCAGGGGTTCTTGCTAGGGGGTGTCTACGCCCTGGTCGCCCTGGGATTCATTCTCGTCTTCAAGTCCAGCGGTGTTCTCAATCTGGCCCACGGGGAGATGATTGCCATCCTCGCCTATTTCCTGTATCAGCTGCTTGCGATCTGGGGATTGCCCGCCTGGCTCGGAATATTGGTGGCCATCCCCACCGGAGCGCTGCTGGGCGTCCTGATTGACAGGCTGGCCGTACGTCCTTTGCTGGGACAGCCTTTTCTGTCAGTGCTGATGATGACCCTGATGGTGAGCTTTCTGCTGAGAGGGGTGAGGTATCTCGTATGGGGGGCGGACTCCTTCACGCTGCCGTTCACACCGCGCGGGCAGTGGGACATAGGTCCGGTGAACGTCATCCCCGCAACTGCCATCTCATTCGTCGCGGCCATGTTGATCTTCGTGGCGCTCCTGCTCCTCTTCCGCTACACCAAGGTCGGCCTGTCGATGAGAGTGGTGGCGGCTGACCACGAGGTGGCTCAGAGTCTGGGCATAAGGGTGAAGCGGGTCTTCTCCATCTCCTGGGCCATGGGCGGCGCCCTTGCCGCCGTATGCGGTGTTCTGATGGGCATGGTGTACACCGTGACTCCGGTTCTGGGGCAGACAGTACTGGGTGCGGGCCTTCCGGTCCTGCTGCTGGGCGGGCTCACCTCCATGCCCGGGGCCGTAGTGGGCGGGCTCATCATCGGGCTGGTACAGGCGCTGGGGAGCTACTATCGGCCGGGGGGGGTGGATGTGGGAGAGATCATGTCCTGGGTCGTGATGCTGGTGATCTTGCTGATCAGGCCCTACGGGCTTTTCGGAGAGAAGCGGATAGAGAGGATATAGAGACATGCTTCCATCAGGTGTCTTTAACAGACGGCCGCAGCAAGACATGGCTATAGTGAGAACCAGGGCCCAGTGGCTGCTGCTGGCCGCCGGGCTGGTCTTCCTGTTTACGCTTTCGCTATACATGTCGGAAGTGTGGGTGAACTGGTTGATCACCGTAGGCATCTACGCCGTGGCGGCCCTTGGCATGCACATAATGACCGGGCTCTGCGGACAGTTCTCCATGGGTCAATCTGCCTTCATGGCGCTGGGCGCCTACACCGCGGCCATACTGGGATCGCGATACGGATTGTCTCCCTGGGTCAGCTTGCCGCTCTCGGGCCTGGTGGCGGGCCTGGGCGGGCTGATCTTTGGCATCCCGGCCCTGCGAATCAAGGGATTCTACCTGGTCCTGACTACCATAGCGGCCCAGTTCGTCATCATGTGGTTCATAAAACAATTCGACTATACGGGAGCAACATATGGTCTCACATTGCCAGCCATCACCATTGGGGGCTCGGCCTTGGATTACACTCAGTTCTGGTGGCTGACGCTGGGCATCGTGGTGGTCATGCTCTTCTTTACCAAGAACATCCAAAGGACGACAACGGGCCGGAAGTTTGTGGCGGTGCGGGACAACGACCTGGCGGCTGAGGTCATGGGCATCAACCTGTTCCGCACCAAGCTGCTGGCCTTCTTCATCGGCTGCTTCTTTGCCGGAATAGCCGGCTGGCTCTGGGCCCACTACCTCTTGCGCATCACCCCTGATCTATTCACCTTCGATCTGTCTCTCTGGTTCCTGGCCATGGTCATAATCGGAGGGATGGGGAGCACCAGCGGGGCGGTCATGGGGGCTGTGGCGATCATGGCGGTGGACAAGGCCGTACCATCTCTGTCAGACGTGGTGCAGAGGGCTTTCCCATCGCTGGGGTTCCAGATTCCCTTTGCTCTGGGCCTGATCCTGTTTGCCGTTCTCGTCATGTTCTTCCTGCTGATCGAGCCCAAGGGTCTCTACTACCGTTTGGAGAGGATCAAGCTGTACTACCGCCTGAATCCCTTTGCCTACTAGGCTGGAGGTCTTGGATATGGTATATCTGAGTGCGGGGTGAAGATGCGGTCGATTGACCGCCGGCAGCGATGGCACAATCAGTGAAACGAGCAAATAGCGAAAGGGGGAAGCATGAGACGGAGACGAGCGGGACTGGCAATCCTAGTCTTACTGGTAGCCCTGCTGACAGCCTTGCCGGGACTGGCGGGCTGCGGTGGGGGAGGAGGTGGCGAAGAGATTGTGATCAAGTTGGGAGTGCTGGCGGACTTCACCGGAACAGCGGGTTCGGCCATGCAGCCAACAATCCAGGCGTTTGAGGATTATCTGCAGAAGGTGGTTCCAAACAGCGATAATCCCCTGCCGGACAAGGTGAAGGTGGAGTTCACGCACTTTGACACACAACTCAACTACTCCAAGACCACTCCGGGGTACCTGGAGCTGAAATCCCGGGGGGTGGACCTGATGATCATCATGAATGCGCAGGACAGAGAACTCCTGCAAGACCGGCCTGACGATGACGGAATGCCCACCATCGGCACTATGGGTCTGCAGTCGATGCTAGCCAAGGATTGGATGCTTACCACCTGGTCACCGATCCAAAGCCAGGGTGAGGTTGAGATGCTCTGGATCATGGACGACTGGGACTACGAGGGCCAAGGGAGAAGCCCGAAAGTGGGGCACCTGGGCTACAACTTGGTCAGTTCGGACTACTATCAGGAGGGCATCGACGCGGTTCGGAACGACCCAGCGAACGCGGGCAAGTTCACCTGGGCTGGGTTCGAAGAGGGAACCCTCGGCAACGTGAGCTGGGGCAGCCAAGTCGGCAGGTTGAAGAGCTGTGACTACATCATCGTAAGCGTCGCCGGGCCGATGCTTTCCAGCTTTGTCAGTCAGGCGCGGGCCGGGGGCTATACCGGGGCGTTCCTCACCGGGATGGAGGGCTTCCCCGGCTTCTGGCCTCTGGTGACCGACCAGATAGGATCCATGGACCAGTTGTACGACTGCTTCTACGTAGCCTGGTGGCGCTGGTGGAATGAGGACGTGCCCTTGATACAGGACTGCAAAGACTACATCGCGGACACCTACACGGGTGATGAGGCTACCGAGTTGCTGGGGACTTCATCGACCATCTCTGGCTGGGAACTCGGGATCGCTGTGGAGCAGGCCATTAGAAATGCCATAGAGAAGGTTGGGGCAGAGAACGTGGACAAAGCTGCCCTGAAGGACGGGATGAATGCGATAGACTTGCAGATTGAGGGCTACCTCGACAAGTGGCAGAGGACGGCCAACACCAACTGCCTTCAGTGGTCCCAGAGGGTGTTCGAATATAGCCTGACCGAGGGAGTATGGGAGCCACTGGAGACCGTGTATCATCCTACACTAACCAGGCCGATGGGCTGATGGTATAATACCCGCAGCAAGGCGCTGATGGCGTAATAACCGCGAGGCCGAGAACAGAATCAGAAAGTGAAGGAGGAGAAATGAGGAGAACCACACGCGGGGGGCTGCTACTGGTGCTGTGCCTGATTGTTGTGGCCAGTCTGGTGCTTACCGGCTGCGGCAGCAAGAAGGAGAAAGCGCTGCAGCAGCCCAGTTTGGAGCTCACAAGTTACAACAAAGGATCGACTGTTGACTTCGATGATGCCACGTTGAACAGCATGGCTGATGGTGGCGGCGAGGCTGCGTTCAAGTACAACATAATGAAGGCCATCTATCCCACAATCTGGAACAGCAACAAGGACGCTGTGGCCCAGGCCTTGTTCCCGGCTCCGTACTGGAGAGGCGATGGCGTGCACACTTACTACTCCTATCTGATCAGCGCCGACCAGACCGCGGTGGACGGGACCATCTTTGCCACCAAGCTGTCTGCGGCGGAGCAGACAATCGTGACGAATGCGATAGAGAGCTTCTTTGCGCTGTATAACGATGAGACTGCAGTGGCCAAGCCCCTGGAGCAGAACACGGCTTGGCTGATACTGTACTCGAAGATCCCCGACAGTGGTGCCAGTGCCAACGCATGGAAGACTACTGCCGCCGCCTGGGTGACGGCGCTGAACAACTACGCGACCACCCACTACAGCGGCAAGACCTACGCCCAGTTGACGTACAGTGAGAGGGTGGCGAGCAAAGCCGCCGTATTCAACAACGGCGCGGGCACCATCAGCCCGGAGTACTCTTTCTGGAAGATTATGGTGGAGACGTCTTTCCGGAATGGGAATGCCTCGGCCAGGTGGCCGGATCTGCGCGATTCTCTGACTGCCACCATGTATCCTGGGAAGAGCTATTCGGCGCTTACCTGTGAAGAGAAGCCTCGGGTCGACGGCGCGGTCTGGGCGAGCTGCAATCAAACGGCCGTCACCGATCAGCTCACTGGCTTCTGGAACCTGGCCGAGGAACAAGTGGATGGGGTCGTGTCTGACAACCAGAACATCTACTACCAGACGCTCCTTTACGGGCTATCAGACAACCTTACGACCGACAACTCTTCAGCAACAGCGGCTGCTGGCTGGCTGGCGGCGGTGAATGGGAAGGCCCATGACTACGACAGCAGCAACGACTTCTACGCTGAGGTCTTGGGTGGCCAAAACACTTGGAAGACAATGCTGACGTACCAGTACTTCGGTACCGACAACTACAGTGCATTGTCAACTGACGCCAAGGCATTGATTGACCAGGCGGACACGGGCATGAGGGACCTCTCCATTGCCCAGAGGTCAGACGTGCTCGGATCGGCTGACGAGATACCTCTGACTTCGAACGTAATCTACCAGACGCTACAATACAAGGTTGGCAGCGCCACTGCCGCGGCTGGATGGGCGGCGGATGTAGGCGCAGGCATGAACAGGGAATTGGCCCTGTACAAGTGGATGGCGTATGAGTCCTTCCGCGCCGGCACGGCGGCGACTTTCTATCCCACCCAGGTGGCGGAGAAGCTCGCGGCGCTGTATCCCGGGAAGACGGCCTCGACTCTCACCTCCTGCGAGACACTGGCGCTGAACGCCGCAGTGTGGGCTGCCCTTGGGACAGGTGAGCAGTCCTATGGAACCACTGCGATGTCCGGGATGTGGGGGAAGGTGGAGGCGGAAATGACCGACGCCTTCGCCATAGACCAGACTACACTATCCATGGCGCTCAGGAGCACAGGTGGGACAGCGTTCAGTAGCGAGACTGCTGCCACTAACTTCAAGGCTAATGTGGAGTCGGGAATGTCTGTGCGGCAGGCCTTCTACCGCTGGCTGGCCAAGGAAAACGTGAAGCAAATGGCTTCATCGGCGGTGCTGATCCAGCAGAGCGTAGGAGAGTTCTACTTCAAGGTCACTAATCCTAACAAGTACGAGATTGCCATCGATGAAGTCGTATTCCACTTCCAGACGACCGCCGGGGCGTCAAGTGAGGTGATTGACGGTGCCAGGGCAATTCTCCAAACCATATATGTACCGGCAGAGGGAGAGATCATTCTGAAGGTCTTGGCGCCAACCAAAGCATATGACCTCATCAGTTGGTTGGTAATGGACGGCAAGGACAGCAACACCGCCCGCGCCATGGCGTCGGAAGTGTTCAGCAAGATCCAGGCCGGCACGATTGTCTGGACTTACACAGCAGACGCGCAGGTGTCCAACGCTGACGAGACTCAGGAGTACTCTTACCCCGTGTAGCCGGGGCAGTGTTGGCGGTCTCTTGACCGCCGTTTGACTAAGGGATTGACTCTCTGGAGGGCACCGGGCCCTCCAGAGAGTGCCCAGGGGTTCGGGGGCGGGACTGGGATCTCATCCGGGTAACGTGCATCTGGAATCGCATGGGACGCACGAGATGACAGAGAAGACAGCGAGCACTGTCGAACTCAAGGTCGAGAACCTGGATCTCAGCTTCGGCGGGGTGAAGGCTCTAGATAACTTGAGCTTCGAGGTCAACAAGGGACAGGTTGCGGGTATTATTGGCCCTAATGGGGCCGGGAAGACGAGCACTCTGAATTGCATCAACGGGTTCTACCGAGCGCAGCATGGAGAGGTCTACTTTCAAGAGAAGAAGATAACCAAGCTTCGGCCGGACAGCGTGGCGAAGCTGGGCATAAGCCGGACCTTCCAGAACATTCAGCTCTACACCGGCATGAACGTGGTGGACAACCTCATGGCAGCCAGGCACTTCCTGTTCAAGGCCTCGTGGATTGAAGGAGCTCTGTATTACGGCCGGACGCACAAGGAAGAGGTGAAGCAGCGTTGGGCCGTGGAGGAGATCATCGATTTCCTGGAGCTGGAGCGTTACAGGAAATCGGTCGTAGGTACTCTGCCTTACGGCATTCGCAAGCGCATCGACCTGGGCCGCGCACTGGCGCAAGAACCGAAAATGCTGCTTCTGGATGAACCGATGGCGGGGATGAATATGGAAGAGAAAGAGGACATGGCGCGGTTCATCCTGGACGTCCAGGAAGAGAAGGGAATCACTATAGTCCTTATTGAGCATGACATGGGCGTGGTGATGGACATAACCGACAAGATCGTGGTTCTTGATTTTGGCCGGAAGATAGCCGAGGGGACGCCGGATACGGTGAAGAAGGATCCTGTGGTGGTCAAGGCGTACCTGGGAGAGCAGGCGGCCTCTCCTGCTTAGGATGGTGACTCAAGATGCCGATGCTGCAATTGAACAACGTTGAAGTCAGGTACATGGACGTCATCCTGGTCCTCCGGGGCGTGTCCCTGGAGGTCGAGAAAGGCAGCGTTGTGGCGTTGCTGGGCAGCAATGGCGCCGGCAAGACGACGACGCTGCGGGCTATCTCGGGACTCCTCAAGGGACAGGATGGCCGGGTCACCGACGGCAGCATCGAGTTTGAGGGGAAGAGGATAGAGAACGGGGACCCGGAGTCGATAGCCAGGCAAGGCATTATCCAGATTCTGGAGGGACGGAGGACGCTGATTCACCTCAACGTGGAAGAGAACCTGAGGGCCGGGGCCTACATTGCCGGGAATGGATCAGACGTGAAGAGGGACCTGGATATGGTCTACAACTACTTCCCGGTTCTCAGGGAACTGCGCGGCCGGACGGCAGGCTATCTCTCCGGAGGGGAGCAGCAGATGCTGGTGGTGGGGAGGGGTTTGATGTCTCACCCCAAGCTGATGCTGGTTGACGAAGCCTCACTGGGGTTGGCGCCAATTCTGGTTGAAGAGATATTCCAGATACTTAAGAGGATCAATGAGGAAGAGAAGGTCTCCATACTTCTGGTGGAGCAGAACGCCAGGGCGGCGCTGACACTGGCCCATCATGGCTATGTGATGGAGAACGGGCGGATTGTGCTGGATGACACCGGTGAGAACCTGAGAGGAAATGCGGACATCCGCGAGTTCTACATGGGGCTGAGCACGGTGGGGGAGACCAAGAGCTACCGGGGCATCAAGCACTACAAGAGAAGGAAGCGCTGGCTGGGTTGACGGCCGCTCTCTCTGGGGGCAATCCGGCATTGAGGCAGGACGACAGGAATGGGATGGCAAGTAACCGCGACTACAGTCAACTGTGAATACGTGGCTGATTTCGCCACGATCATGGTTCAACCCGACGGCACGGCCAAGTGCTCCTTCGTTAACCGGCACGGCAAGGCGAAGGACAGCAAGAAGAGACTGAAGAACTGCAAATGGCCGGACTGTCCGCTGGTGGCCGGCTTCAAAGAGAAGGCCCTGGCACTCTGACTTCCTGGTAGTCTGGCGAGGAGATCCGCCCTGGACCTGGAAAGGGGTTGGGGATGTTCATTCGCGATGTCATGACAACCAACGTGGTGACGATTCCCAGCAGCACGTCTCTTGCCGACGCGAGAAGAATCGTGGATGCCCACCGCATAAAGCGCCTGCCGGTGGTAGACAAAGGCAAACTGGTTGGGATGGTTTCCCGAGACACGCTGGACAAGGCGGGGCCGTCGAAACTGACTACCTTCAGCATGCACGAGTTGAGCTACCTGTTGTCGAAGGTCACTGTCAGGGAGGTCATGAAGAGGGAAGTGCTGACGGTACCTCCTGACGCCACCATAGAGGAGGCAGTGACGCTGGCGCAGTCCCGCAGAGTGGGCGCGCTGGTTGTGGTGGAGGACGGTCGGGTCGTGGGTATAGCCACCACGAATGACATCTTCTACAAGATAGTCAACCCCTTGCTGGGCATCGACCTGCCGGGAATAAGGTTCTCGGTGCGGAAGTGGCGGGACATAGCCGACCTGCAGAAGATGCTAGAGGTCATGGCACGGTTCAATCCGGGGATATCTACTCTGTACGCCATGAAGTCCCCCGATACCGGAGAGAATGACCTGATAGCCCATCTCAGCGTCGCGGATCCGGTGGGTCTCGTTGATGCATTGAGAAAGAGCGGCTACGAAATCCTCATGCGGGCGCGTTAAGGGCCAACTCAAGGAACCTGCCAGCGATCCCAACCCTGATCTGGTGACCGGATCTTCGAGAGACCTTCTGCCCAGGGGCTGTGCGCATTGTGGGAGTCTCGCTGGATTATGCCAATCCTCTCCCGCTGGATAGAGCAGCCTGAGGATCCCGGGGGTAGGGTCTCCCTGGAACCAAGAGGGCAGGAAGCACATCAGCCTGTCGGGAGATCCCGACAGGCTGATTGCACGACTGGCAGCTTCCTAGTTAGATTCTACGTCCTCATCGAGGGCGGATAATCGAACTCCGTGATAGCTACCCAATTATCAATGTCTGACTTGTACTCAACAAGCCTTACTGTCTGTGCGAAGTAGTTCACATCGTCTCTATCTGGCAGCTTCCAGGTGTTTCCCCATCCCGTGACAGACAGGTCCGTATCCTTCAAGGCGTTGTGTATGGCAAGCCCATCAAGGTTCTCCGCGCCTACCTCATCAACTGCCCTTCTCACTGCGTCAACGAAAATCATCCCGGCAGCCCACCCGTTGAATTGGCCGGTGCCTTGATGGATCGTTGTCAACTCATCTGCAGTGTGGTATTTCTGGGCATATTCCTCGACCTCATCCATGAATGAGTTGGAATCACCCCACCACGGCGTGTAGGTACCCGCAATGACATTGTCGAGGTTGGCAGGCGATACGCCGGCTCTCAACAGCATGTAGAAGGAGAACCAGGTCTCGCTCGGACCCACAAACGTGTTGGCGTATCCCCTCGCCCTCGCCTGCTGCAGAAGGCTCACCAGAGGCGGACCACTCATGGACGCAAATATGAAGTCGGCGTTCTTGTATTTCTCAATTTCCAGCGCCCAACTGGTGACCGTACTTGGTGTGAATGAGGATCCCAGCCAGTCAAAGTCATCGGGATGTGCCAGGACCCATTCTCTCACGGTTGCTTCCTGGGACACATAGAATGAGACCCCGGCAAGCCCGATGAAGCCAACCTTGGGCTTTGTTGGATAGCCATCCCAGTTCTGACTTATCCATTCCAACTGCGCTTCAATCTGCAGTTCCGGAGGTCCATACAGACTCGTGAGCCATTCGCAATCAACCATCGACTTTATGTTCGACAGCGCGTAGAAAGGAATCTGGTCAGACTCAAACCTGCTTCTCAGCAGCTCCGTATCCTGTGGCGCGGCAGACATGATGTCTACGCCTTGGCCCTTCATGTTGTCATATCCAAGAGGGACCTTGGCCGCGTCGCTTTGCGTGTCGAAGACCTTCAGGGATATCCTGACGCCTGGAATCGGATCCTCCTCTCGCACCATGCGCAAATAGTCTTTGAAACCCACGTATGTCTGATTTACCCCAGACGAAGCCCGCCCGGTGAAGTCCCATATCCACCCATACTTGATCTCTTTGGTTGTGCTCTCCTTGCCTCCACATCCAAGGAAACTAGGTAGCGCAACCAGTAGCAGGCACAGCAAGACTAGGGCCGGTGTTCTGAATCGCCTCATGTCAACCCCCTTTAAAACAGCATTCGTCTCGGCGTTGCAGCTTGCGGTTGGCGCGACTATAGCATGGGGTGCGAGGGCTGTCAACGGGTCGCACTGAACCCCCGACAGCCAATGGTACCAGGGGTATTGTGAGTGTACGATGCTCGAAGTATAATGAGCGACAATACTACCACAAGGCAGGACGGTCAGGTGTTGATGAAATCGCCAACCGAATCCCCACGAATCACCTCAAGCACAAAGACAGGCGTCGGCCTCGATACTCATAGCGCAATGCCGCAGAATACCCATTTGAGATTGTCTGCGGACTTGAACTACCGTGCAGCCGAATCCGCCTTCGGATGTGAGAACAGTCAGCGCGCAGGTTTGCCACCGCATCCGAGTTTGAGTTTCGTATGACAGAGACCCATGTCGGGAGGAGCAGCATGATGAAGCGGCTGAGCCAGAAGCAGCTAGCGGCCCTCTACAATGAGCCGAGGGAGAAGATGCCGCCTTCAGAGAGGGAAGAATGGCTTAACGAGAGACTGGCGAGGCAAGTGCGGTTTGCCTACAAGTCCGCCCCAGCTGTGAAGGAGAAATTCGATAGAGCCGGCGTGTCTGTCTC
>Ga0209703_1000471_pt1 | contig 11260 bp, 7 predicted proteins | sample PPLLak12cMay2015_2_FD_187256 | JGI IMG/M metagenome (GOLD analysis project Ga0209703, IMG submission 187256) | Freshwater sediment microbial communities from Prairie Pothole Lake near Jamestown, North Dakota, USA - PPLs Lake P8 Core (1) Depth... | ecosystem: Environmental > Aquatic > Freshwater >...
AGAAAATAATGGGCATCTGCATGATGAGGTTCAATTCGCAGGGTTTCCGTAAAATGGGTAATGGCCTCCTCGATCCTTCCTTGTTCGGTTAGAGCAATACCGAGGTTATAGTGGGCGGACATGGATTTGGGGTCAATCTTCAAAGCCTGAGAAAAGTGACTGATAGCCTCTCCCATCCTTCCGAGACGGGCTAAAGCATTTCCCATATTCACATGGGGGCGCGCTTTGTTGGGTGATTTCTTCAAGCACTCGGCCCAGAGTTCTACTGGATTGTTCCAGAGACTGTTCCGGACATAGGTCCCACATGCCAGCACCAGGATCACAAGACCCAGCATCGAGATCTCTACGCTCTGAAATCTTACTTTCATTTAAGGAAGATTCGTACTACTGGGCGAAAGATTCTCCATACAGTGCGAAGGACAGGGAGAAGAAGATTTGTTCGGGTTAGCAAGGCAATCAGAAATCGTTCAGGACCCAGACCTAGAAATATTCTTTTCCCTTTCCTTTCCACCTTCGTTACCAAACCTAATATGTTTTCTTTGTTAATCAAACCATCAGACTCGAGCGCACTCTCCCCTTTTAAAAGGTATGCATCCCTACTTTTCCAAACCACTCTATGAATCAATAGTTTCCCTGCTTTTGGATGGATAAAAGCTATCACATCTCCAAGTCTTGGTAAAGAACCAAACACCGGAGAAATGGTAATCATATCCCCATCCTTTATAAAAGGAGACATGCTATAGCCTTTAACCTGTAAACGGCATTCCACTCCCTTACTAAGAACCTCCTTGACAAGTTCAGGAAGAACTTCACTACCAGATAAGTGATGAGTCATGAGTTCTGAGGACTGAGTCATGAGGAGCATTCCCCTTAAGGAGGGTTGGAATATTGGAATGATGGAATGTTGGGTTAATGGACTAACCATTGGATCATTGGAATGTTGGAATAATGGAGTATTGGGTTTTGTTTCCTAAAATTTTCTTACCCATTCTTCCATCATTCCATTATCACTTCAGCCTTGTTGTTGGGTCTCCAAAGAGAATCCAGGTCTTTCTGACATCCTGATCAGAAACAGAACTCTTGGCTCTCGCTGTGGCTTCCCCCAGAGTGATTGAACTACTACTGAAAAGCAACCGAATTAACTCCTTGCTCATGATGGCCTGCTTATCAGGCTCGGTCAGCCCCGATGAAGTCCAAACGGCTACCGCTCCTCCCTGAGGCGCCTTAAGTAATGCCTCTGCCAGGGTGTCAGCGTAAGGAGCTTGGAAGAAACCATTCAAACATGTCATACTGACAAAGAAAGGCAACCTCATGCCATTAATCAATCCCCCCACATCCTCAGAACTCAATAACCCTCTCCATATCTCCAACGACCCATGACCGATGAAATTGACCAACAAAGGTCCTTGATTAATCCCACTCAAAAGCTCAGCTTTTGCCTGAGCATCACTACCAAAATCTCCCCGAAAAATCGTTTTCACTGTGATATAGGCTGGTAACAGGGCCCTCACTTCTTCCGAAGCCCCCACAAAGTTAAAATCATCCGAATTATCCGCTTTATCTGCTACAAGTAAAGCTTCTTTGTTCTTACTCGATTTTTCATATCCCACTGTCTTAGAAACAACTCCCGCTGTCTCTTCAGCCGTCTGAACAGAAAATCTCCCCACTGCCATCTCCGGAAGCCCATCCTCGTTGAAATCCACAAACCAATCATCCGATGCTGTCTCAAGATAAGCCGTCTCAACTAATTTGGTGGGCACTAAGTCAAAATCCCCATAACCCAAATAGTTCCGAGGATCTGAACTCGCATCCCCCACAAGCAAAACAAATCGTGGAGGTTTTTGCCAATTGGACTTTGCCAGAGCGAGAAAATCCTTTATGGCCTTGGGGCTCTTTACCCCGAAACTAAACTCATCATAAATGTCCTCTATGTCAATCAAGGCTACGGATAACCCCTTGGACTCCCTCAGTTGCTTAAGAGGCTTCAAAGCCTCTATAAAATCCCTATGCGATATCATCACAAAGTCATAGCCTAAAGAGCTCTGTGACCAAGAAGAAGCCCGATTGGGGACTGTCTCTGATGGTGATTTGATCCTATCTGCGGTACAAGCCAATAGCCTCCTCTCCCCTCTACCAGGCACTTCAAACTCCACCAAATAAGCTCCACCTTGAGCCCTCACCTTCCCGAATACTTCTACCAGATCATTTGGATCTGTAATGTCTACCACCTGAACCGTGGGATGCGTAAACCCAGAGATCGAGAGATGCTCTCCTCCCCGGCCCCCAAACTTCAACTCATCCCCATCCGCTTCATAGGTATGCCAATAACTCAAGCGAATGAGATCAAGGAGACTGTAGTCCATCTCCCCACCCCGCGCGATGAGGCTCACTAGATTCTCCCCTTCCTCAAGAAGCGCCTGAGGAACCCCTACCTGGAATAACTCTTTCAAGAACCCCTCAAAGACAACCTCTCCCACCTCTACCTCATTCAAGAGAACCCCCACACGATGTGTCCCCTCCGTCGCCCCCTGTAGAATAACCTCTAACAATGCCTCTCCGGAAGGTGCAGGATCTAAATGTCTAAGTGTCAAAAACTGGTCCGCTCCACTCGGTGAAACCACCGAACCAAAGAAGTTCTCCTCCTCTCCATTCCGAAGTGCAGAAAAATAGATCACCCGATCCTTGCACTCCACCGTAGAGAGGAAACTGGAAGAGGATATCTGACCTCCCTGGCTATGAGAGACCTCGACTCTCTTACCTGGCCTTGACCCCTCAATCAACCAATAAACCCTCTTATCAGTCGATGGCGTATCAAGACCTACTCCATAAAACTCTATCGCATCCCCAGGACCAAAGCGCCCATTCTTCCCACCAATTACTCGAATGGGCTGCTCTTGACCTTCCATAAAAAGCTGAAGGTACTCAGGATTAACTTTTGAACTCAAACCTGCCACCACTAACTCAGGTTGATTAACTCTGTACCAACCTTCTTCCCGAACCGTGAGTTTGACTGCGGGATGACTCGCCAAGGACTGCTGAACTACAGTATCAAGTGATGAGGTCGGAATCGACTCGTACCGAGACTGAGGACTGAGCCTGAACTGATCAGTGCTGAGGACTGAGGACTGAGCAGCGGCCCGACGGGTTTCACCACTGGACGCACTCTTAGCTGATTGCTGATGGCGGATAGGTGATGGTCTTTTGCCTAATCTTTCCTTTAATTCTTGAACCTTCCAATAATGGTGATACCTCTCCTGGATTCTCCACCCAATCTCGCTCAAAAACTCTGGCCTGAACTTCTCTGGAAGAGGCTCTCGAGAAAATACTGTTGTCACTGGACCATGCATGGTCTCAGTCCCATTCAGGTCTATATCCTTAAGCCAATAACTAACAGGACTGAGGGACGAGGACTGAGGACTGAGTGAGGCATCCCACCAGTGATAATGATGGCCTGCTGTCATGGCTGTACGAGATCCAGCAAGCAAAGCTGAGCCTGCCACAGGCTCAGGAGTCAATCGAGTCAGCTGACCCCTGTCCTCACGATAAATATGGAAGCCAAGATTGCTCACCTCATAACCAGTCTTCCATTTCAGTAAGATACCCTCGGAATATTGGGTGGCTGTAAATGATTTCAGGGTCACGGCAGTAGGTGCAGCCTGCTGCTCAGTCCCTACCGTATAGAAAGTGGAAGAAGGTCTTTGGTTGTTGTACTCCGTGGTGATCCAGCCAGCGGAGCGATTAGTAGTTGCAATACGGACCTCATCGAGACCTCCGTCAAAATATCTTTCATTGGCTCCAGGCCTCCCGAATCTTAAATTAGTATTCCAGCTAGTCCGGCTTGTTCTTGCTACTAAACCCGTGTCTGACGCTACCGAAGAACCATCCAAAAACAGTTCGGCCCTTGGGGATGACCCCAGACCTGTTACTACCACCGCGGCATGATGCCAGTTAGTAATATCTGAAAAAGCATATGATGCCTGAATAATGTCGCCGTAAACATCATCTGTATCTCCCAAGAAGAACGTCAAATAATTAGCCTCCGACACACCTCCAGTGAGCCGACCGAAAGAAAGGTGCATCTCTTGATGAGTACTAGCTGCTCCATCCCCAAACCCATTTGCGGTTCCTAGACCCTCCCAGACCAAGTGACGTGCAAAATTGGTTGCATCGGCATTGAACCAGAGAGAGATGGTAAAATTGTTTTCGGTCTGCAGCTCATTGCTGTCTGTCTGAATATATCCGTTGGTACCATTAAAATCATCCCCATCAGCTATATTTGCACTGGCGTAATTAGTGGTACCATTGTTTATACCATCGTGGTTATTGGAGGTGCTGTCTTCAAAGTCATCGTGGAGATGCCACACCCCTTTGTAGTTTGAATCCCAAACTCCGGTTGGATTTTCTGTAAGTGAAGTGATGCAGTTGTTTCCGTAGTACATATAAATGACCGTACCGTTATTAATAGAGGGAACCCGTGCCCAGGCAACCAATTCTCCTGTCGAGGGATCATATTTTTCAATCTCGTGAGCCAATGTGCATGGAGCTGTCCCTCCACAGGTAGTACTATCTACTGCCCTGAAGATAATATCGTAGCCCAACGAACTAGTAACATGACCTCCGTTTGCTAAGGTCCTTAGGTCAGGGTTCGTAAGGCTGACGAGCATAGGAAAATCAGTATGGGGACCCCCTTGTACTTGGCCACTTTGGACAGTGATCGACTTTCGATAGAAAAAACCGCAGTTTGAAAACTGAACTGCAAACCAGCCAATATCTGCTGTGGCAGCGGTATTGTCTCGGTCCATGGTGATTTGAGTAGCAGACAGGGCCATAGTGACCGAACCAACCCCGATGATGTCATCTCCTGCATAGGGAGATCGTCCCATGTTCTGGCCACCAACGGGCTGGACAGAGGCTAAGGCTATTGATCGATTTGTGTCAACGGGTGTGCCAAGAGAAACAATTTGCTGAGCTCCGGCGAGTGGGAAGTTAACGCTGCCTCTTTGAACGGTGGAACCATCTTTCAGCTCCACGGCTTGCCAAACTATCTCAGTAATATCATCCGGGGTTCCCGATATACTTCGATCTATCGTAATCGTGCCATCAGCATTTAAAATCGCCTGGAGCATCCTGGACCCAACATCCGCGCCTGAGCCAGCAGTTCGAAACCCGACCAATACAAATGTGCTGCTTACATTCACAGGTACCACTGGTGTAACTGTAACGGATGTTGCTGCTCCTAATAACGAGGTCGTACCCTTCTGGACGTTGATATCCGCAGGATCTGTGAATTCGATTACCTGCCACCAGATGATAAGGCTAGCACTTGCCCCATTGGCCCTGAACTGCAGATTACTTGTTGTTGTCAATTCCCCTAAAATAGGATCGTTCGCGTCGTAGCTTGTGTCAGCTGCGGCGGGCGTCTTAGACCAGGTTACAAAAGCCTGACTGAGCGAGGCAACGGGTGTTATGGATACATTAACCGGTATAGCTGATTGGGAGACCTCACCACGTTGTACCCTGACACCTGAAGAAAATTGAACCACGTACCATCGGATCGTGATAGTTACAGGTTCTGGTGCTATTCCGTCAGTAACCCGCGCGAATTCTAACAAAGTCCCTGTTGCGTTGATCCGTCCTCTGATTTGAGACCCGGGGGGTCGGTTACTATTATGCCGCGTCTGGAAAATAAGAAAAGATTTTGCCGGATCAACATCTGTTATGTCGACTGTTACTGTTCCATTCGCGGTACTCGTGGTAGTACCACTTTGAACTGAAGAGACAGCAGCAGCTCGGGCTTCCTTAATTCCCCACGGGAAATAGATGATTTGTGGCCCCAATAAAAGTAGCCCCAAAATGCCAATTATCAAGAAGATCAATCTTCCATTTTTTGCGATTTCAGTTCTCATAGCTCCCAAAAACCTCCCTTCCTCATCTGAAAAAATAGTGCCATATTTTCCTTTTCATTTTCCTTTTCTTACTTCTGTTACATCCCCATATTTATATACGAAGGACCGTATTAATAACTTTAGCAAAATATATGCCACTGTATCGATAATTTGATAACCCAGCAAAATTGCTATGAAAAATTAGTAACCATAGTCTGCTTCTACGTGTTCATGTGACAATTTTTGTTAATTATTTCGACATATTGCATAGTTTTTGCGGAAATTTGAGGGAGAACTGAGGTTGATCAGGACTAAGTGAGGCTCCATATAAGTGCCGGGCTTCACGGGCAGCCGAGACTTTCGCTCGGCGAAAATGCGCTTGCCGGACAAGAATGTCCGGCCTATGCGGTTTTTGAAATCGCTGCATTCATCCCCGCCCACAGGGCGCGGCATTCTGCAGCATTTTCGTAAACGAATAATGGAACAGTGAAATGGTAGGTTTACGCAGGAGGAATTCTGTTGTGGTTGAGGGTCGTTCCACTTAAAGAGCCCTTGGGTTTGTATCTTTGTTATTCGTCACTCGTCACTCGTTACTCGTTATAAGTTCGACTACACTCTTGTCCGGTTTAAACCTGAGTTCGTAGCATGGAACCATTTTTACGACATCTTCAAGAAAACCAAGAGTGAAGTCAAGGGCATCGCGATTGTAGAAGGGAGGAAAGCTGCAGGCAAAAAAGCGGCTTATGGAATTAGCAGGTTTCTGAGAGATTAGTTCGTTTTCCAATCCTTTCTCTAAGAAGTATATTCTCCTTAGTGGTGCTTTAGCTTTGGAAGCTAACATTGCCTCACCATGCCAGGGGGTACCATACATCCATATCACGTTTTCAATTTTTCGAAGGATTATCCGATCATCACTGAGGACTGTAATATTGGGTTCATTCTGCCAGAGCTTCGCTAGGGTGGTCTTCCCCGCCTCAGATTGCCCGACGAAAAGGTGACCATTCCCATGAGAGTCCACAACACCACAGGCGTGAACTTCGACACCTCTTCCCAATGCAAGGAAATTTATGAAAAGGAGTTCATCCAGTGGGTACTCCAATGGATATATACAAGGCTTTTGATTGAAGTAAGAACGCTGGAGAAAAACTTTCCCTTCCGTAAAACTCCGATTAAAATAGGCAACTTTATATGGAAGGGAACCTAAAGCTGGGGAAATGAAACGGAAAAGATAGAAACCATTCTCAGAATAAAGTTCCCAGAGAGCCCCCGAGTCAAAAATCCTCTTCCCAGCGCTTTCCCTCTGAAGATCGCCCCACCCCGCATGGACATCCACATCCGATTCTACTTCATCGGTCTGAAAGTGTTTCATCGCCTCTTCGATTTCGAGTTTTAGCTCTGGGGCATCACTGGTGAGCGAGATCGTGATATCGGCGATTTTTATGAGCATTAGGTGCTTAGCTCTGAAACTTAAGGAAGTAATTGTTTGCATTTCACCTTATACTTTCTTCATTGGTTTTGAAGAACCTCACTTTTTAGGACCCCAGGGAATTACATCTGAATGGGGGGGTAGCCCTGTTGCAATTCACACCGTCCGGTCCACCTATACCTGATGTTTTACAATTACCAAGGACCGCTTCTTCAGGTCTTAATGGAACCTGCTTCACCTCTGGTTTTGTGTAGGGCTTTTTCTGGTTTGCTTTTCTCGTTTGTTTATCCTTCATCATTTTCCTCCACAGTTGAATTCTTTTGGAGCAACATTTATGCCGTGATCGACTTCCCTATATATCTCCTTGAAATCATTTGTTTCGTAATATCCATAAGACGATCCTTGAGGAAAATTTTCTAAATCTAGGGTGACAGCATATGTCTATTTCAGCATATTTCTTACTAAAGGAATGCGATTTTCGTATTCTTTTCTCCCTTTGCAATACTCACATTCCCCGTGGGGTTTCATTTGAATGACTAATGCTTTAGCTCTCAGATGCGCCACTTGGCAAAGGAAATCAACAGGTTCTTCAGGATCACTGTTTTCCAACTCCGCGTTGGCAGGACACATGCCACACATTGCCTTTATCTCGCAATCAATACACTTCGTCTGTTTCGTAATCTTTTTCTTGCGTACGCTCAATAAGAAGTCTTCCCAGCCATCTCGAAAACTACCACTACGGAGGTTATAAGCATCGTTACAAGAAAGGGTGCAAACTTTCAGCATTCCATAAGGGTCAATGGCAAAAGAGTTAATACCCCCTCCGCAATCGTAAAGTTCGCCAAGATATTCAGGACCATGAACAGGGCCATTGAATTTCTCACAGAACTTCCCCCATTCCACTATCCTTTTGGGGTCCTGAAGATCGAGTTTCACCACCTCTTGGGGCGAGATTCGGACAGCTAAAGGTTTCTGCGAGCAGTCAATGGAGGGATTAATCATTGCGTCAAATCTAAACTCCAATCCTAGTTCTTCCTCAATAAATTTCTTCATGTCCCATATTTCATGTTTATTTATACTGATAACCATGGTCTTAAGTTTAAGAGGAAGTCGTCGCTCCATGAGAAGACGAATCCCTCGCATGCATCTCTCATAGGAACCTCGAATGCCTGTAACCTTTTCATAGGTCTCCTTTGTACGGCCGTAAATAGTAATCTCGATGGAGAAGGGACGCCACTCAGCAAGATAGTCTGCGATCTCCGGGGTGAGGAATATTCCATTGGTGAATAAAGTAATAAGTAAGCCCTTTTTCTTTGCATAAGTGTAAATGTCTAAAAAATCTTTTCTTGCAAAAATCTCGCCACCTGTAAAGAGGAGCCAGAGACAGCCTGCTTCCGTGATCTCATCAAAGATACGGCAGTGTTCATCATAGGTTAATTCATTGAGCCGAGCCTCTCGATCGCCCATCGGAAGCCGGTTGTAGCAGTGGACACAATTCAATGGACAACGTCTGGTAACTTCAATCGTCCCTGCCATAGGGACTCGTTGGGCTACCACCTGACGATGAAGTTTCTGACTAAAATCTGAATAAGATAGAGTTTCCATCACTTACCCCGGGCTATAAAGGGCAGAGGGCATAGCGCATAGAGTCAAATCTTTCTGCTCGGTCCTCATTACTCATCGCTTATTCGTAGGAGTCCTGCTTCCTTTAGGGTATTAAGAAATTCGAGTGTATCTTTTTCAGCTTCCTCTCGCCTCACATCGTAGACCTTGCAGATTTCCTCAATAATCTGACTAACACTTTTCCTACCATCAATGAGCTGCCATATCGTTGTAGCCACCTCGTTCAGCGTATAAATAGAATCGAGATCGCCCACATTGTTTCTCACAGGCACAATGATCGTTTCATCGGCAACGCATCGAGTCACCAAATCTTTTCCTTTCATAAAAAAGCAATCTGAAATGTTCATTGGTTTTATCCTCCCCAATAAGTCTTTCCTCAAAAAAGCTTATTCCTTCCTAAATAGTTTGTCCATTAAAAGGAATTTCTTCAAGATGGGTCTGAAAGCGTCGAAGAGAAATGTGATGGGAGTTGCAGATTTGAGATAGACGCTCGAGTTTCCCTTCAGAGAGATTTTTGCCAGTGACAATTACATCGGAGATAGAATTGTTCTTAAGGATGTTCTCCAATGAATCGATCGACCCAAGAATTGGATAACCACTAACTTGTTTTCCTTTATTTCTCTCATCCTCATCGATGAAACCAACAGGACTCAGATCCAAACGTGGATTATTGATAAATTCATTAAGCGCTTGGATGCTGCTCTTATCCACTCCAAAGATCAAAACCTTTCTTCCATGATGATTATTTGAGATTTGAAAATGTTCCAAGACACGAAAGGAAGTCCTCGCTCCTGTTACTAGAAAGAAGAGAATATTAAAATCGATGACGAGCACAGAAAGGCTGATGACACCGTAGCCAGGAATGGCCCAAAGAACTAGCGCCGATACAAAACAGCCCAACGCCACAGCCTTTAGCATTTTGACGACGTCACTCACACTCGTGTAACGCCAGGCTCCCTTGTAGAGGCCACTCAGATAGAAGATTCCCATTTTAATAGTTAAGACTAAAGGAATCGTTGTAATGTAGTATTCCTTAATCGACGGCCCGAACGTTCCCTCAAACCTAAGAAGAAAGGCAAGGTAGTAAGAGAGCGCAATGAAAGCCATATCCACAAAGAACCTAAGAATCCTGATATTGACCACAGGTGCATCAAATAAGGGAAGAAGGGCTCCGTTTCTCAGAATCTGAATCTCACTATACCCTAACTTCTTAACTCCCATGTAGGAAGCGAGTCCGATGGTCGTGAGGAAAAGGGCATAGTTGATATTCTTGAAGTAGACGGAAAAAAAGGCCAGCCCTCCGAGAATCAAAGAGATAGCGTAAAGCAAGATGACTGCTTTTCTCTGAGTGAAGCCCATTCGAAGAAGCCGATGGTGTATGTGATCTCTATCGGCTCTGAACATGCTGAACCCATCTAAAAAGAAAAACTTAATTTCATTCTTCTCTTCATCAATTTCCATAATGTGGAGAGATCTGAGGAGACGACGTACCATAGAAAGGCCAGTATCTATGATCGGAAGGCCAAGGGCGAGGATGGGGATCAGAATGGCAAAAGTTGCGGTCCCTTTTAGACCTCCCAGGAGTGGGAGAACAGAAAGAATAAATCCAAGAAAATAGGCTCCCGAATCGCCCAGGAAAATGGAGGCTGGATAGAAATTGTATTTGAGAAATCCGATGATACTCCCAGCTAAAATAGCGGAGCAAAGAGCAATTCCGATATTTTGATTAAGAAGCGAAATGCCAAACATGGCGAGGCAGACGATAAAGGAGGTTCCAGCAGCCAATCCGTCCAAACCATCCAGAAGGTTGATCGCATTCGTGATCGCCACAACCCAGAGGATGGTTACGGGAATTGACCATATTCCGAGATCAATCGTGCCGAAGGGCAACGTAATGACCTGGATCTTTACGCAGGCGAGGGCAACGATGAGTCCTGCAATGATCTGAGAGAAGAATTTGATGCTAGAGGGAATCCTTCGGAAATCGTCAACGGCTCCTACCCCAAGCATGATAACAGAAGCTACAGTAAGCCACAGGAAATTGATTTCTTTAAGAAAATCCGTAGGGAAGAAGAAGAAATCGATTTGAGATGCAATGACGAGAATCAAATTGAAAGTAACGAAGATGGAAAACCCTCCAAGTCTGGGAATCGGATGATCGTGGACCTTTCTTCCACCAGGAAGATCAAGCGCGCCAAGTTTTCTAGCAACAGCCTCCACCACCGGCGTAAATAAAAGTGAGCAAGCAAAAGCCAATAGAAAAAGGATTAGATATTTAAGCATGCTCTAAGTTTGTTGGGTTAGTTGAGTTTATTGAGTTTTTTGG
>Ga0209703_1000473_pt1 | contig 11248 bp, 9 predicted proteins | sample PPLLak12cMay2015_2_FD_187256 | JGI IMG/M metagenome (GOLD analysis project Ga0209703, IMG submission 187256) | Freshwater sediment microbial communities from Prairie Pothole Lake near Jamestown, North Dakota, USA - PPLs Lake P8 Core (1) Depth... | ecosystem: Environmental > Aquatic > Freshwater >...
TGGATGCGGTGAGCACTTTCGGTGATGTTGAAGATCCGTGGAATGTCCATTTCGGGAAATCTCCTTATGGGTGTGAATAGATTCGGTCACGGCCTAACGATAGAAATAAGGCGCGGGGGCAGTGACCTCCGCTAAGAGGCGACGGGGCTATTCCCCGTCGCCTTGATTGAATTGTTAAGGATTCATTGATCTTCCTTGAAATATTACTAAACCACAATTTGAACACCGATACGCCTGTTGATTCTTGGGCCATTTGGAAATGCAGATTTTTTTACCGAAGAAGATCTCCAGTTCAGTAAATAAATATCGATAATTATTAAACCAGCGTATCAATGAGGCGGGGCCAATGTATCCGGTCTTCATAGGCATTCCGCAGTCGGGACAGTTTCTACCTACTTGTCGTTCCATATTCATTTTGAGTCAGTATCCTTAACGACTTAGGTCAGCGGTGGCTGTAAGCCATCCGCTGGAGTGATTTGTTGGCCTATTTTTTCTTTAGTTCCCATGGAGTATTACGTTTATTGTTTGCTGGCTTCAATATTCCTTGATCTCGGAGTTGCTGTCCGGCCCATCGAACGTCGTATTGCCATGTATAAAAGATGTCTCCCGAACTTCTTAATTCCGCCTCATAATGTTCCCAAATGTACTTGCATATCGGAACAATCCTGGAACTGCCGCCGAGAGCTCTTAGTGCCTCAACAACCCATTCACATATGTCTTCTCTTTTCGTCATAGTATTGCCCCCATTTATGTGGCCAACAGATATTAGACAGAAAAATTATATTATGATAAGATAATTCTACCTATCATTAACATGCCTGATTCTCACCTAAGCTGTTAAAATAAAAAGGAGTTCCCTGGTGAAAACCATCGACGTCCGCAATTCCTCCAAAGAGCTTATCCCCTCTTGCCTACCAAAGTATTAGTTGCGGACCTTATCCAATCATCTTCTTCAATTCTTCTTCGGTGAGGGTCTTAATTCCTAATTCCTTAGCCTTATCGAATTTAGAGCCTGGGTCTTCACCAACGACCACGAAATCCACCTTCTTTGAGACAGTCGAGACGGTCATTCCACCTAGGGACTCCACGATATTTCGAGCCTCGTCTCTTCCTAAAGACTTAAGGGCTCCGGTAAACACAAAAGTTTTGCCTGCCAACTTCGCCTTTCCCTTCACTTTCGGTTCGATAACGGTCACCCCGGCCTTCTTCAGCCTTTCGATGGATTCCTTATTCTTCTTGTCTCTAAAAAATTGATACACACTGGCTGACACTTCGGGACCAATGCCTTCTACCTCCCTGAGGTCTTCTTCCGAAAGGTGGAAGAAATCGTCCAACCGCGAGAAACGACGAGCCAGGTCTTCTGCAGTGGTTTCACCTACGTGACGGATACCCAGGGCATAGAGAAATCTTGATAGGGGTTTTGTTTTGCTCGCCTCGACAGCATCAATGATATTCTGGGCTGATTTATCTGCCATCCGTTCAAGTTCGATGAGTTGTTTTTTTTCGATATAGTAAATGTCAGCCACATCCTTGACCAGACCCTTGTCGACCAACTGATCGATTAATTTGACACCGAGGCCCTCGATATCCATAGCGCGCTTGGAGGCGAAGTGTTTGATACGGCCTTTCAATTGAGCAGGGCAATCGAGACCGATACAGCGGTGGATTGCCTCTTCTTTGATCACCTCGGCGCCACAGACCGGACATTTCAACGGCATCCTGAACTTCTTCTCTTTTCCTGTCCGCTTTGATTCGATCACCTGGACGACTTCAGGAATCACATCTCCTGCCCTCTGAATAACAACCATGTCGCCAATTCTTACATCCTTCTTATCGATCTCATCCTGATTGTGGAGTGTCGCACGGCTGACCTCCACACCGCCCACTTTCACAGGCTCCATCACAGCCACGGGGGTGAGGGCACCGGTCCTTCCAACCTGGATGATGATATCCTGTATCTTTGTGGTCTCCTGTTTGGGTTGAAATTTAAAGGCCAACGCCCAACGCGGGCTTCGAGAAATTTCACCCAACCTCGTCTGGAGGTCGAGCTGATTGACTTTAATCACAATCCCGTCAATCTCATAAGGGAGCTTTTCCCTCATTTCGTTCACTTCGTGATAATATTCGATCACATCCTCGATATGTTTACATCTTCGAATGTTTGGGTTGATCCTCAGGCCCCATTTTGACAAGGTTTGGAGTATCTCCCAGTGGGTTTTAAAGGTCCGGCCTCTCATCTCACCAATGCCATAACAATAGATTTCGAGAGGCCGCTCGGCGGTGATCTTTGAGTCGAGTTGCCGAACCGAACCAGCTGCTGCATTTCTCGGGTTAGCAAAGAGAGGTTCCCCCAACTCCTCGCGCTTTTGATTAAGGTCCCTGAACCTTTTGAGTTGCATGATGACCTCACCCCGGGCCTCCAATCGTTCTGGGACCGAAATCTCCTTTCGAATCAGTTGAAGAGGGATGGTCTTGATGGTGCGAAGGTTCTGAGTGATGTTTTCACCATTGATTCCATCGCCACGGGTTGAGCCAACAACGAACTGGCCCCTTTCGTAAACAAGTTCAACTGCCAGGCCATCGAGCTTCGGTTCTGTCACATACTCGATGTCGGAAGAGGTTCCCAGAAATTTCTTCATCCGTTTATCAAATTCTTTTGCCTCGATTTCATCGAAGGCATTAGCGAGGCTAAGCATGGGGATGGTGTGTCTGACGATTTCGAATTCTTCCAAGGGAGGGGCCCCGACCCTCTGGGTGGGTGAGTTCGGGGTGCGAAGTTCGGGATACTGCTCCTCCAGTTTCTCCAGCTCCCTCATCAGACGATCATACTGGGCATCGGAGATCTCGGGCTGGTCGAGGATGTAATAACGGTAATTATGATATTCAATCTCCTCCCTGAGCTTTTCTACTCTTTTTCGAATGGCTTCCGTTAGCATTTCTGACCTCGAAACCATTTTAGACAGGTTGTATAGCCTTGTCAAATTGAATGGTGGGAAGGAAGGGACCGCCTCAATCACATGCCTTAAATAGGGAGGCTAAAGCCTCCCCTACCCACCTGCCGGTCCTATTCCACACCTGGAACAGAGATATTACAAAAAGAAAGTGGATAATTTTGCCTAAAAAATAGGCAGCGAAATTTTCTAAGAACTAAATGTAGGGTGGAAGGAAAACTCTTTGGGTATATATTGGGGCTGGGATAACTCAAGGAAAAAATTGGATTAAGTTTAAAATTTTACTTGACAAAGTAAAAGGTTTCAGTATATTTTCGTCCCTAAGTGGTAAAAAGTGGTGAAAGGTGGTATAGTTGACCCAAAAAAGGGGATGAAACGATGTTCAGGGGTAGGTATGAGCACACCATAGACTCCAAGGGCCGCATCAGCATTCCTGCCAAATTCAAAGAGATCCTCAGCGAGCAATATGATAATCGGCTTGTGATCTCGAATTACGATCACTGCCTGGTTGCCTTCCCATACCAGGAGTGGGCTTTGATGGAAAAGGACATGGAAAACCTTCCTCCCTTGGGAAAGGAGACGAGAAACTTCTTAAGGTTTTTTTATTCGAGCGGAACCGATTGTACCGTCGACAGACAGGGAAGACTCCTTATCCCTCAGTCCTTAAGGGATTATGCAAATCTTCAAAAGGATGTTGTATTGGTCGGTGGGGGAAAGTTGATTGAGATATGGAATAAGGAACGCTGGGAGGAAGCATTTCGTAAGTCTCAGGATGGTTTTGATCAGGTCACCGATACGCTTATCAATTTCGGTTTTTGGAAACCCAAATAAAGGTCGATGGGATCTCAACACATCCCCGTTCTGGTTGAAGAGGTGATGAATCTCTTAAGATGTGAGGCTCATAAGACCTATGTGGATGCCACCGTAGGGGGTGGCGGACATGCCCTGGAGATTTTTAAACGAGCTTCGCCAGATGGAATCGTCATTGGAATCGATTGGGATGAAGAGGCGATTGCGGAAGCCAAAGGGGCATTGGCGCCCTTTGGTGATCGGATAAAGATCTTTCGAGAAAATTTCGTCCGCCTACCTGATCTGCTAGAAGCACTGAATATTTCGGAAGTGGATGGGATCTTACTCGATTTAGGTCTATCTTCCCTGCAATTAGAGAAAAAGGAGAGAGGGTTCAGTCTGAAAGGGGAGGGCCCTCTGGATATGAGAATGGATCAACGGATCAATCGGACAGCCGCTGATCTGATCGAGGGCCTCTCCTTCCAGGAACTGGAATCTACCCTTCGGGAATTTGGAGAGGAAAGGTGGGCTAAGCGAATTGCAAGAGCCATCCTTCAGGAGAGAGAGAAAAAGCCCGTCGGGACAACCCAGGAATTGAGACAGATCGTCCATCGGGCCATTCCAAGGCGGTTTCATTCTCGGAGGATTGATCCAGCCACTCGAACGTTTCAAGCCTTTCGCATCCTTGTGAATGAGGAGCTGGAAAATTTGAGAAGGATTCTGGAGACAGGATGGACATTCTTGAAAAGGGGAGGAAGGATATGCGTCATCTCTTTCCATTCCCTCGAAGACCGGATGGTCAAAGAGACCTTTCGAAGATTGGACAGGGATGGGGTGATGCGGGGGATTACGAAAAAACCGATCACGCCTTCGGAGGAGGAGAAACAGCGGAACCCGCGATCCCGCAGCGCGAAATTGAGATGTGCGGAGAGGGTGTGAGGAGAACCCGATGGCAAAAGCCATGGATAGAAATGGAGATCGAATCCTCTGGACGGATAAAGGGTCGAAGACAAAGAAGAAGGCCATCGGCATCAAATCGAACTTCCTTCTCCTTTTTACCCTTCTCCTGCTCTTTTTCATCGGAGGCTCTCTTTTTTATGTGTGGTCGAGAATTCAGGTGATCCAGCTGGGATACGAGATTTCGAGTGCGTTGAAAGTGGAGAGGGCCCTGACGGAAGAGAACAAAAAATTGCGTGTAGAGATTGCCACGCTCAAATCCTATGCCCGGATTGAGAAATTAGCCGTGGAAGAATTGAGAATGGCCAAACCCAAGCCCGAGCAGGTGATCGTGATCCGATGAAGGCAAAATCGATCAATTGGTTTAAAGTCAGGATTATCCTTATTTCGTGCCTCCTCTTCGTTGGCTTTGCCTTAGTTGTGGGAAGAATGTTTCAGCTTCAGGTGCTGAAGAAGGAGCAACTCTACAAACTGGCTGCCCAGCAGCACCATATTCAGATCCCTCTCGTTCCAAAGCGAGGAGTCATTTACGACCAAAAGGAGAATGAGCTCGCCGTGAGCATCGAGGTCGATTCCGTCTATACCGATTCCAAAAAGGTTGTGAATGTGGAAAAGGCAGCCAGAGACTTGGCCTCCATCCTCCAAATCGATCGTGGGGAGTTGAAACAAAAAATGAGGAGTCGGAAGTCCTTCGAATGGATCCAGAGAAAAATTTCTCCAAAGGAAACGGGTGAGATCAAAGCGCTTCGGCTTGCCGGAATTCACATGCTCAAGGAGAACCGGAGATTCTATCCAAACAGTCAGCTGGCGGCCCATGTCGTTGGCTTTGTGGGACTCGATTCAAAAGGTCTGGAGGGGGTGGAATTTCAGTACGATGCGATGCTCAACGGAAATAATCATGTCTGGACCCTGTCAAGAGATGCCCTAGGTCGTGAGCTGGTGCTGGGGGATGCCGTTCCAAAAAAGGAGGACCATTACCGGAACATCTTTCTCACCCTGGATAAGCATCTTCAGCATGTGGTCGAGGCGGAACTGAATCGGGCAGTGCAGAAGTGGGGAGCCAAGGGAGGAATGGCGATCGCCATGGAGCCTCGTACCGGGAGAATTCTGGCCATGGCCTCGAACCCCATTTTCAATCCAAACCAATACTACCAATACCGGTCGAAAAGCTGGAGGAATCGGGCGGTCTCCGATAACTTTGAACCTGGATCGCTTTTTAAAACCTTCCTTGCGGCTGCGGCATTAGAAGAGAAGATCGTCCGGCCTTCGGATTCCTTCTATTGTGAGAATGGTTCGTATAAAGTTTATGACCGAACCATCCATGACCAGACGAAGCATGGCTGGCTGACGTTTCAGCAGATCATCAAGTATTCGAGTAACATTGGAGTTTCGAAGGTCGCCGAGAAGATGGGGAAGGAACGACTCTATCACTACATCTGTGCCTTCGGGTTCGGCGAGAAGACGAGAGTGGGCCTTCCAGGGGAGGGGAAAGGAATTGTTCACCATCCGAGATACTGGCCTCCGGTGGTTCTGGACACGATCTCCTTTGGTCAGGGGATCTCGGTGACGGGGGTTCAACTCGTGGCCGCCCTGTCAGCCATTGCCAATGGTGGGGTCCTGATGAGGCCCTCTCTGGTGGAGAAAATTACGAACGAGAAGGAAGAGGTGGTCGAATCATTTCAACCGGAAATGGTCAGGAGAGTGATTTCAGAAGAGACCGCCAAGAAAGTGGTCGGCCTGCTCAAAGGGGCGACCGAGAAGGGTGGAACAGGGGAAGGATCTGTTCCAGCAGGATACGAAGTGGCCGGAAAGACAGGGACAGCCCAGAAGGTGGAGTCCCTCTTTAAAGAATATTCTGAGGATCGCACCAACGCCGGATTTATGGGTTTTGTGCCTCCAGAGGATCCGAAGATCGTCCTCTTGGTCGTCATTGATGAACCTCAAGGATCGAATACAGGCGGCGTGGTGGCGGCTCCCGTGTTTAAAGCGATCATGGAGAGGGTGCTCCCCTATCTCAACGTGCATCCAAAGGGAACGCTGATGGTGAAGAACACGGCCGATTTCTATTCGAAAAAAGAAGCCTCCTGGAGTGAACCGACGATCGATGAGGTAAAAGTAGGGAAGGGCGCGGAGAAGGCTGTAATGCCCGACCTCACCGGATTGCCGATGCGCAAGGCACTGAGCCGTATCGAGGGAAAAGGGCTGATTATAAAGTTCTCGGGAAATGGAAGGGTTGTGGAGCAGACTCCCAGGCCGGGGACAGTGATTGAGAAGGGGGATATCTGCTATCTGAAATTTCAGTCCTCCATATAATCCCCCCTCTCGATTTCGAGTCGTATCGACTTTACTAAAGGGGGGCTGGAGGGATTAAGTTCGTTGCCAAGATGGAACTGAGGAAGCTTTTGGAAGGTATTGAGATCAAGAAATTAGCCGGGGATCCTCTTCAAGAGATCAAGGGAATTGCCTACCACTCAAAGAGGGTGGAGAGAGGTTTTCTCTTCGCGGCGATCCGGGGATTGGAATTTGACGGGCATCAATTTATCGAGGAAGCGATCGAGAGGGGTGCGCAGGCTGTTCTTCTGGAAGAGGGGCGAGAGGTTCCCAACCGGACGACGATCTTCGTTCCAAATAGCCGGCAGGCCCTGGCAAAGGCTGCCTCAAACTTTTTCGGAAACCCATCCTCCAAGGTCAAACTCGTCGGCATTACTGGAACGAATGGAAAAACAACAACCACCTATCTTTTGGAATCGATCTTCAAGAAGGCAGGATATTCAGTGGGCGTCATCGGAACGATCAACTATCGGTATGGACAAAAGGTAACCCGAGCCTCCAACACCACTCCAGAATCGTTAGATCTTCAGAGAATTCTGTGGGAGATGGTGAATGAGGGGATCTCTCATATCATCATGGAGGTTTCTTCCCACGGACTCGATCTCGATCGGGTTTTTGAATGCCAGTTCGACCATGTCATCTTCACCAATTTTACGTCGGACCATCTCGATTATCATAAGACCCTCGCGCATTATTTTGAGAGCAAGAGGAAGCTTTTTGCGGAATCCCTGAAGCAGAGTCAGAAGCGGGGGCGATTCGCCGTGACGAACTCTGACGATCCCCGGGGAGAAGAAATGGTGAAAGGGGTCGATCTTCCTGTGATTCGTTACGGAATGGGTCCCTCCTGTGATGTCACTGCAGATCAGATGGTTTCCACGTTTGATGGCCTCTCCTGTCGCCTGAAGACGCCCAAGGGAGAATTTTCGGTCCATTCGACATTGATGGGCCGCTATAACCTCTACAACATCATGGCTGCCGTAGCGACGAGCATCGGGATGGACATCCCTTTGAAAACCATCAAGGACGGAGTGGAAGCTTTAGAAGGGGTTTCCGGCCGGTTTGAAAAAGTGGAGAACCGAAAAAGAATTCATCTCATTGTGGATTATGCCCACACACACGACGCCCTGGAGCGAGTCCTTTTGGGAATCAGGAACATTCAGGAGGATGGAAAGATCATCACCGTCTTTGGCTGTGGAGGAGACCGGGATCGAACAAAGCGGCCTTTGATGGGAGCGGTGGCTGGGACCTATAGCGATTTGGCCATTCTCACCTCCGACAATCCGAGGACAGAAGATCCTCGGGCCATCATGGACGAGGTGGAGAAAGGATTCAAATCCCTTCCGCTGGAAGAATGGCATCGGAATGACATGGGGGCGTGGAGATCAAGGAAAGGGTATCTGAAAGTCCCGGATCGAAGGGAAGCTATCCGGATGGCGATCCACCTCGCCGAACCTCTGGATACGGTGCTCATCGCTGGCAAAGGTCATGAGGATTATCAAATCATCGGGAAGCAAACATTTCCTTTTGATGACCGCGTGGAGGCTCAAAAGGCCCTGGAGGAAAGATGACCTTCATCCTTGAAGAGGTTTTGAAGGCAACGGGAGGAAGGCTCCTCCAAGGGGAGGAGAAGACCTCCTTTCGGGGAATCTCAACCGATTCAAGAACGGTTGCCGAAGGGGAACTCTTCATCGCCCTGAAGGGAGAGCGCTTCGATGGCCATCATTTTGCGATCGAGGCGCTTAAGAAGAGAGCGGGAGGAGTGATCATCGAGGAGGATAAGGTTCGGGACATTCGTTGGAATGGGTATCGCCCAAGTGCGGTGATCGCTGTGAAGGATGCGCTTCATGCTCTGGGAGATATCGCCCGGGAGAGAAGGCGTAAATTTGGGACCCCTGTGGTAGCGTTAACCGGAAGCAACGGGAAGACGACCACAAAGGATATGATCTCCGCTTGCCTCGAGACGACTTTTCCCGTTCTCAAAACGAAGGGAAATCTGAATAACCTCATCGGCCTCCCCCTCACCCTGCTCAACCTTACCGAACAGGAGAGAATCGTGGTGCTCGAGATGGGAATGAATGTGCCGGGGGAGATCCGGAGGTTGACCGAGATCGCAGAGCCCGATGTCGGGTTGATCACCAATATCGAGAAGGTTCATCTCGAGGGCATGGGAAGCCTGGAGAGGGTCAGGGAAGAAAAGGGAGAGCTCTTCCGAAGGATGAGGCAGGATGGGACCATTCTGGTAAATCAAGACGATCCAAGGGTCATCGATCTGGCCAGCGAATTTCGCGGTCAAAAGATCACCTTTGGGATAAACCATCCAGCAGAGGTGATGGCTAAGGAGATTCGGCTCCATGGAGCCGGGGGAACTTCCTTCACCCTGATGATGGAGGGAGTAACCGTGGAGATCACCCTTCCCTTATTGGGAAGACATTTCGTTCCGAATGCCCTCTCCGCCATTGCTTCAGCCAGTCTCTTTGGAATCGAATTCGAAAAGGTAAAAGAGGCCCTGGAAAATCTTCAACCCTCTCCCATGAGAATGGAAGTTCTGCGCCCTAAAGAGGGAGTCACGCTGATCAACGATGCCTACAATGCCAATCCAAGATCGATGGAACTGGCCCTGGAGATCCTTTCGGAGATGAAGGGAAAGGGCAGGGCCATTGCGGTGCTGGGCGATATGCTGGAACTTGGAGATTTTTCAGTGGAGGCCCATCAGCATATCGGACAGAGGGTGGAGGAGCTTTCCATCGATTTTCTTCTCGCTTTGGGTGAGGAGGCACCCGTCCTCGTTGAATCGGCGATGCGTCATGGATCGGATTCGGAGAAAGCAAGAATTGTAGAGAGCCATAGGGAAGCCATTTCTATATTGAAAAAGATGGTCCGGGATGGAGATTGGATCCTGGTCAAAGGTTCGAGAAGAATGGGAATGGAGAAAATCGCTGAAGGTCTGATGGAAAGGAGGGTTTGAAAGGATGTTTTACCATCTCCTCTATCCGCTCCATGAATATTTCTCCTTCTTCAATGTCTTTCGATACATCACCTTCAGAACGATCTATGCCATTCTGACCGGTCTTCTCATCAGTTTCGTTATCGGGCCATGGCTGATTAAGAAGTTGAAGGCCTTTCAGATTCAACAGGTGGTGAGGGAGGACGTTCCCTCCCGGCACATGGAGAAGAACGGAACCCCCACCATGGGGGGAAGCCTCATTCTGGCGGCCATCCTCATCCCAACGCTTCTCTGGTCCGACCTGACCAATCGGTATACCTGGGTGGTTCTGTTGACCGCGTTGGGATTTGGCGCTTTAGGGTTTCTGGACGATTTTAGAAAGATCCGCGATCGTAAGGGGATTGGCATCAAAGCTCGATATAAGTTCCCCATTCAGGTCATGATGGCTCTTGTGATCAGCCTGATCCTCTCTTACCCTTTTGACCACGACTCCAGGTTGATCTTCCCGTTCTTCAAGAAGGTGATGCCGGACCTGGGAAACTGGTACATCCTTTTTTCGGTCCTCGTCATTGTGGGTACCGCGAATGCAGTCAATCTGACGGATGGACTGGATGGATTGGCGATCGGGCCAGTGCTCATTGCAAGCGGGACCTTCATGCTCTTCTGTTATCTTGCGGGTAACTTCCGATTTGCCAATTACCTTCAGATCCCTTTTGTCAAAGGGAGTGGAGAATTGACCATCCTCTGTGGCGCCATGGTCGGCTCAGGCCTGGGTTTTCTTTGGTTCAATACCTATCCCGCCCAGGTCTTTATGGGCGATGTGGGCTCCTTGTCTCTGGGGGCTGCCCTGGGAGCGATCGCTGTGATCACCAAGCAGGAGTTCCTTCTTGTCATTGTCGGCGGGATCTTTGTCATGGAAGCTCTCTCGGTCATCATCCAGGTCATCTCTTATCAGTTGCGCAAGAAGCGAGTCTTCCGAATGGCACCGATTCACCACCATTTTGAATTGAAGGGTTGGGCCGAGCCCAAGATCATCGTCCGATTCTGGATCATCGGCATCATCCTGGGACTGATTGCGATGAGCACGTTAAAACTCAGGTGATAAATCAGTTCGGAGTTAAGAGTTCGGAGGTAATCTAAGAACTAAAATTGAAATTATTTCCCTCCCCCTCGATGGGGGAGGGTACGGGTGGGGGTGAGCGGGTTCGGTTTATCCCCACCTTAATTCTCTCCCGCAAGGGGGGGATGGGTAGTGAAATTGGCGTGATGACAAAAG
>Ga0209703_1000481_pt1 | contig 11216 bp, 10 predicted proteins | sample PPLLak12cMay2015_2_FD_187256 | JGI IMG/M metagenome (GOLD analysis project Ga0209703, IMG submission 187256) | Freshwater sediment microbial communities from Prairie Pothole Lake near Jamestown, North Dakota, USA - PPLs Lake P8 Core (1) Depth... | ecosystem: Environmental > Aquatic > Freshwater...
GCCGAGGGAGCCGTGCAGCCCGATCCTGTCGAGCAAGCCCACCGTGAGCAACAACCCGCCGGTAATCAAACCCATCGCCAATTGAGGGGCATCTATGACGCGTCGCAGTAGAGCCACCAGAGGTGGGAAGACCTTGGCGGCCAGCAACCAGGCGACGATAGCAAACCCGGCGACCTCGGCCAGTATGATGGGCACTGTCCAGGCCGTGAATGATCCATCGTCGGCAATCTGCCTCAGAGAGAAGGAGACAACCAACAGCCCTATGATCTCCAGGATCACCACGGTGGTGAATATCTCCAGGCCAAGCGGCTCTCTGAGACGTCCGAGGTCGCTCAGGACCTTGGCCACCACCCCCAGGCTGGAGAGGGACATTATTCCGGAAATGGCAATGGCGTTGGCCATGGGCTGTTCCAGCACGTAGTAGGTGACCGTCATCGCAAACCCGAACGACACCAGGAAGGCCAGCGTCCCTGCCAGGAAGAACCTGCCTCTGACGGTTGCCGCCAGACCGGAGACATCCATCTCTTCCACGCCGATCAGGAAGAAGAGAAAGACAACCCCGATGCCGAAGAAGAGCTTCAGCTCGTCGGTGGCTTCCACCACGCCAAGTGCTGGCCCCAGGATGATTCCTGCAGCGACATAGGCTATCAGGGCGCTCTGGTGCAGCCGGGTGGCAACACCCTCCAGGAGCTTGGCGATGATGAGAAGCAGACCAAGCGAGATCAGCAGTTCCATTGCAGATTACGATTCCTCCGGGAAGCACAGGCTAGAGGTATGTCCGGATTATATCAGACAGCCCCCATAGGCAATAACATGCGTTTCTGGGGAGACTGACCTGTCGCCAATAGCTGTACCGCTTCAGTTCGCAGTCTCAGAGCATGACCTGCACCGCCGAAAACTAGTCCAACTGAAATGTCAGTTCTGTGCAATGGTGGACTTGGCCCTCTTCCCTCTTCCTGACAAGGCTAGCCTACTAGCCTGGCCTTCGGACCATGCCCTGCCCTCAGGGACTTGCCCTTCGGTAAGACCTTGCTCCACAGGAAGCAAGGCACCCAGACCAACACCAGGAGCGAAGTAGCCACGCCGGCTAGGACAAACATGGCAATGTACGCTGCCATAACCAGCGACCACACGATTAGGTAGTCAAAAAAGAGTATGGCTTCGGCCAATGAGCCAGGAGTGTCTTTGATGGGGTCGAGTACATTCGCATGGCTGCCCCACATCGTGTGCATGCCTTTGATCATGGCACAGCACGCTCAATCCACAATCGATATTGTACAGAACAGGGAAGGGGGTGGCTAACCACCCTTTGGCCTCTTGAGGTAGCCCAGGATACGGCCTAGGCCAGCGACGAGAACGCCACCCGGTATCACGACTGTAACTAGTTCCCAACCCTGCGCTCCCTCAACATTCAGAATGTACTCGTGATTCTCTCTCGTTCCATGCAGTTCTACGACCTTGTACTCAAACTCTGTCACTTGGTCTTCTCCTGCTCAGTAAGTCTCCAATACACTGTGACGACAAATCAAGGCAGTGGGCTAGGGCTAACGCCTCTGACAGGTGTTCAGTCTGACCCTACGTTCTCGTGAGTCCAGCCCGGTTCGACGTAGCAACAAGGCTGATGAGTTTGTGAAGCTTATCACGCACCGACGCGAACTGTCCGCATGATATGCGGACCTTCCCTCCGTCTGTGAGCCTAATCTGAATCCCCTCGGAACCGGCCAGTCTGGCGCTGGCAATTTCTGACCACCGAACCATTCGACCACCACGAGCCACCCGGCAGCATATGGCGTCTGTTGTCACCAGGCATCCAGCTTCGGCCGATCCAAAGACCGTGCTGTCACCAAGTGCCAGAACGTCGCTGTCTTTGAGGCTAGTACCATACTTCGTTCTTGCATTGTGCAGCTTCTCGGGTGGAATCTGAGGCTGAAGGTACCATTTGTTCTTTGGATCGTGCGGTGTCAATTCAGCCAGTAGTCTCTTCCATTCCGCTTTCCCGCGGGGTATCGGAGTGATGTAGCCGTCTATCCCAAGGCGCACTACTTTATCCGTCTTGTATTGCAGTGCTTTCTGAATGAAGGATGCTACGTCCTCCTCCATTTCCTTCCAGCCTGGTCTGAGCCATAGCCACGAAATCGGTCCTAGACTCAGGATGAGGCCAGTTCGGGATGGCCACGATCCCTTTATGGCAAGAGAGGTCTTGTCTTCCTGCTGTCTCAATCCGACAAGCACCCCTGTGAATGGACTCTTCTGCACTACGAACTGGAAGTCTGGACCGTCCCCCAGCTTGTTGACACTGAACCTGTCTTCAAGGAGTATGTGAAACATCTTCATCGCGGCTTCTGGAGTCAATCCAGGGTTATGAGCTACAGTAATGGTCTTCACCATAGCCTCCTAATTGGCCAATTGGCCTCTGCCGGATATGTGTACGGATGCGGCGCTCCAACCGCCAATGTCCAAGACGCACATCCTGTCTCGGTGCATCAAGGATGAGAGTGTCTTTCAGTAGGAAGATTAGGTGCATGAGTCAAGTCATTGCTCCAATATGTTCCACTGAACCGCACTCTCTGATTTCACTAAGACCCTATCTGTACATCGAAAGGCTTCAACATCACCATTCTTGACATAGATTCCAAGAAGGTACTCACCATTCTTGACTCTCCTCATCGGAACGTTGCAGACGAGTCCTGACCAATCCAGATTCAGGTTCAAGCTACTGTACGCAGCTGACACATCCATCCTCAACAGTGTCATTGCGTCAAACACATAGCACCTTTGATCAGATTTCAACACTACGGAAGTCTGGCTATTCTCAGAGCTTTGTCCATCAATGAATGCCCAACCCCGGATCTCTGCGATATGTGTATCCACTAGAAGCACATCAATGCAGTACGTCATACTCCCCGACTCGGTGGGTAGCGAGACATCCTGCGATCTGGCCTCGCCATCTATCGCCTCAAACCTATCGAACAAGGGACTCGACAGGAACACGCAATAGAACAGAAAGCCAGAAAGGATCAGGCTGTGCGCCAGCAAAGGTTTCCAGTGACCCCTGAGCCACTTGCCCACGCTTGCAGACAGCTTCGTACTTCCCATGAACCCATGCAGATTGGTCAAGATACCTGATCCTCCAGCAGATCGTAGTGCGCCCCGAAGTAGCGGTTGAATACCACCCGAAATGAGTTCACCGGCGATATGGAGTCATACAGATCCTCTTTGCCGTCGCCCGGGAAGTAGTAGGCATTGAGCACCTTCTGCCATTCACCGGAGCCCACCTTGATACCCGGCAACATTTCTCTGAGTCCGTGGTCTGACTGCAGAATGATTATTGGTGGGGAACTAGATTCCTCCAGCAACGCTGCTATCACACCTTCGATTTCCTCGGTGATGAAACGATATTGCCCCAGGTAGAACCGCTTGTCTTTGCCGTTGTACCAATTCACTGGATCAACATATTCGCCCTTCGGACCAAATACAAAAGGGAAATGGGGACATAGAACATGCGCGAAAACGAATTTCGGGCCTTCGAGATTCGGCATCATCTTCAAGCACTGAATGGTTTCGACTATCGCGCTCCGATATTGTCCCGCATATATGCTGCCGGTAAGGTGGTCGTAGAACGGCCTAGCCATTGTCGTGTTCCACAGAGTGCGCGGGAAGTTGTCTAGCGTCGCGCTGCCGCCCGACGAGTAGTAGAAATTGTAGTACACGTCAGCGTTGACTTCGTATTTGAACCATGATCCAAAGTACACGTACCTGTATCCCATCGACTTCAAATTGCCCACCACTGGACTGTTGGCGATCCTCTGATAGCACACCTCATTGGAAACCGCATCGGGGATGTATTCCATACTCAAGTACGAGGCGATTGCTCTCTGCGTCCATAGGTTTGCGGCTGTACTATTTGACGCTATGAAGAACCCCTGGTCAACAAGTTCGCTCAGAAACTCACTGTTGTCATAGTCATAGTATTCCAGCATGGTACTAGGATGGGCATATTCGTCGAGGATGATATAGTAAATATCCGGCTTGGCGGCAGACTCACTCAGATCTACTTGAGCAGCAACATCATCATGCAAATCTAGATCATAAGGCGACGGCGCTCGTTTCGAAACACTCAGCGCGATGCTCATCAAGTTCACCATGATCAGAGTTGCAGCGACAACGTTCAGTATTCTCGCAGGCTTCTCGAAGTCTGTCCTCAGAATCCTAATGAAATAGAGACAATAGCCTAATACCAGCAGCACGACCGGAAGCAAGTAGCTGTGTTTGGGGACGAATAGGTCCCAGCCTGCCAGCAGGTCGAGAAGACGGCCATAAGAGAAGAAGAAGATCACACAGACTGTCGTGGCCATCCCTGTCTTGACCGCGTTCTTCATCAAAGGTCGGAGCAGCAACCACAGGCCCAGTGCCCCGAACACCGAAAACAGCACGAGTCTCAGAATCTGACCTGCTGACACTTCGCGTGTGTTGTGGGCATAGAGAAAGAGGGTGGGCAATACGGCAAACAAAATCGGAAGGCTGAAGGAGGATACCTTGAGAGGTGCGCTACTGGCAAAGGGATTCTTCACCACAGACGGCTAGACTCCCGCTCAGCGAAGGAACAACCAGACGACAATGAGCACCACCAGACAGAACCCGGCAACCAAGAAGATGCGCCTGATGTCCGAGCGCAGATGCCCCATCTGCTGGTTGATGTTGGGACCTGACTGCACAGGTTTGCGAACGGGAGCTTGCTTGACAGCAGAAGCGATAGGCTGTTGAGGTTCCTTGACGGCTCCCGAGGCCGGGGGTTTGGGTGCAGTCTGGCCTCTATATGGTCTCCTGCTTTTTCGCGATTTTCTGGGCATGTTGTCGTTCTGTCCTCCCTACCGCGTCTTGTTCTCCAGAGAGAGTAAGTAAACGTTAGCTTACATTCTAACTACAGGCTGTGACACCGTCAACTGCTTAGATCGGCCTGCTCAGATCAGCCTTGGCAAGTCAAGGCGCAACCAAGCACTCGGATCAGATGCCATTCAGGCTTGGGTTATGCGTATCTCAGAACCAGGTACACATTGCACAGGCCAACGACCACCAGCGTCGCCGGAATGGCGTATTTGCAGTATCTGCCCCAACTGATCCTGTAGCCTTCCTTCTCGGCAATGGCCGTGCCGACCACGTTAGCTGAAGCTCCAATGGGCGTCGCATTACCGCCGATGTCGGTGCCCAAAGCCAGTGACCATGCCAAGGGCTGCTGAGTGGTGGGACCCAGCGACTGCGCCAGTGTTCCTATGACGGAACGCATGGTGGCGGCAAACGGGATGTTGTCCACTATGGCGGAGGCAAAGGCGGAGATCCACAGGATGAAAGTCATGGCTATGATCAGGCTGGAACCTGATGCATCACCGATACGTTCGGCCAGCATCTCCAGGACGCCGGTGGCCTCAAGCCCGCCCACACAGACAAACAGGCCGAAGAAGAACAGTAACGTCCGCCAGTCTACACCCTTCATGATATGAAGGACTTCGGCATGAGAGGCTTCACCTCTCGACGCGAACCCGGCTGCGATCGTAAGCGCTGCGGCTATGCACCCGATCAAGCCAACCGATAGGCCAGTCTGTGCATGGGTCACAAGCAGCACCACGATCAAGATGAATATCGCCGTACTCAGAAGGAAGAGGCGGCGATTGTGGATGGCCTCTCTTGGCTGAGGATACTGATCAGGGGACTTGGGAGGGTTGTCGGCAGCCTGCTTGGTGAGCGCCTTGCGGAAGAAGAAGTAGAACAAGACCACCACCACTATCATGCTGATCCAGGCTATGGGCCCCGTGTTAGCGGCGAAATCGGCGAAGGTGTAGTTGAAGTGAGTGCCGATGATTATGTTCGGCGGGTCGCCGGACATGGTGGCACTGCCGCCGGTATTGGAGGCAAATATCTCGGCGATTATCACTGGCACTGGGTCGAACTTCAGCAATCGGGCCAGCTCGACGGTCACTGTGGCCAAGAACAGCATGACGGTAATGCTGTCGATGAACATCGACAGGAAGCCGGAGAGCAGCATAAAGGTGATTAGAATGGGAATGACGCGGTACTTCACCAGCTTGGCCACGAGCAGGCACAGCCAACGGAAGAAGCCCGCTGCCCCCATGCCCTCTACCATGACCATCATGCCACCGATGAAGATCATGGTCTGCCAGTTCACGCCGCCGATTTCGGGTCCGCCGTTGGAGGCTGCTTCGCTGGCGGCCTCCGCCGCATGTTTACCGTACCACCACTGTGCGTCCACGAAATCGTAGAATCGCAGCACGTCCCACAGGCTCCGCGGTCCGTTGTCGACCAGAGCCAGGATCAGAACGGCTGTCACGGCCGCTCCGATGAGCGCCGGGACGAAGCGGTGCATCTTCCCCCGCATGATGGCGATGAACATGCCGGCGAAGACGATGATAGCCAGTATCTGGGGCAGGCTCATATGTTCTCAATTACCTCCGGCAGGATGACTACTTCCCTTTGCTGAAGATGCGCGGGGCCACTGCTTTCCGTAGTTCCTCGGCCACCAGAACGCTGCTGGCTACCAGGATCACCAGCCCCCAGTCCTTGATGCCCAGCGGCACCGTGTAGAAAACCCGTTGGAGCGGAGGCACATAGACAACGGCCAGTTGGATAAGAACGGCCAAGCCTATTCCTCCGAGCAGCCACCGGTTTTTCAACAGGCCGACCCGGAAGAGCGAGCGCTGTTCGGACCGGGCGTTCAGGGCGTTGAACCACTGTGCCGCCACCAGAATGGAGAAGGCGATAGTGCGCGCCTTATCCAGGCCCACTTCCGGCAACTGCCAGCGGAAGACAAAGAAGACCCCCAATGCCATTAGAATGGCTACGAAAATGATCCGGAGCAGCATGCCGTTGTAGACGATGCCCGCCTTTGGATGGCGCGGAGGCTGCTCCAGAACGTCTGCATGCTTCGGCTCCACGCCCAGCGGTATGGTGCACACGCCGTCGGTGACCATATTGGTCAAGAGAATCTGAACGGCCACCAGCGGGAATGCAATGCCGGAGATAATGCTGGCTATCCAGGTCAGCAGCTCTCCGGCGCTGGTGCTCACCAGGAAGAAGACAGAGCGGCGAATGTTGGCGAAGACCGATCTCCCCTCTTCAACAGCGGCGATAATGGAGGCGAAGTTGTCGTCTGTCAGAACCATATCCGATGCCTCGCGGGCAACATCAGTCCCCTTGATGCCCATAGCTATGCCGATATCGGCTGCTCTTAGTGCAGGGCCGTCGTTCACCCCATCCCCGGTCATGGCCACCCGGTGGCCCTTGGACTTCAGTGCCTCCACTATCCGCAGTTTGTGCAGCGGCTCCACCCTGGCAAAAACGGAGATACCGTCGATCCTCGCTTCCAGATCATCGTCGCTGATGGTGTCCAATTCCAGACCGGTGACTGCCTCTCCGTCGGGCAAGCCAATCTCTCTGGCTATCGCCACTGCGGTGGGCTTCTGGTCCCCGGTAATCATCACCACCTTGATGCCGGCACGCTTGCAGGCGGCCACTGCCTGTTTGGCCTCTTCCCGAGGAGGGTCGATCATGCCGGCCAGGGCGACGAAGGTCAGCGAACCATCCAGGCGATGATGGTTGAGGCCCTCAGGACACGAGGGACAGTCGTGGTAAGCCAGCGCCAGGACCCGCAGGGCCTGTGAGGCCATCTCCAGGTTCGCTTTCTCAATCGCCTCTCTCATCTCCGCGGTCATCTCGACCGAGGCGCCGTTCACGTGGACATAGCGGCTCATGGAGAGGATCTTCTCCGTCGCCCCTTTCACGTAGGCGACGGCGTTGCCGCTTCTCTGGGGGTGAAGGGTGGCCATGTACCGCTTCTGGCTGTCGAAAGGCATCTCGGCCAGCCTGGGGGACTCCTTTTGCAGAGCCTCCTGGTTCAGCCCCGCCTTGAGGGCGGCTACCAGCAGAGCACCTTCCGTGGGATCGCCCAGCAGCCTGAAGGTTCCGTCGTCCGATTTCAGCGACGAGTCATTGCAGAGAGCGGATATCCTCAATGCTAGCATCAGCCCATCGTCCGTCTGGGGCTGGATCTGACGGCCTTCTTCCGAGAATTCGCCGGCAGGTTTGTAGCCGGATCCTGATATCTCTACCTGCCTGTTGCTCATCCACATCCGGCGGACCGTCATTTCGCTCTCCGTGAGCGTGCCAGTCTTGTCTGAGCAGACCACGGTGACGGCGCCCATCGTCTCCACCGCCGAGAGCTTCCGGATGAGGGCATGTCTCTTGGCCATGCGTCCCATGCCGATGGCCAGCACCACGGTAACCATGACCGGCAGGCCTTCAGGGATGGCGGAGACCGCAGCGGCCACACCCAGAGAGAAGACTTCTTTGAATGTGTATCCCTTGATCAATCCCAGGACGATGAGAAGGGCGACGATTCCCAGAACCAGGACTCCGACGTAGCGTCCAAACCTGGATACATTGCGCTGGAGTGGGGTCGGTGGAGGCTTGACCTCTTGAACCTGGGCGGTGATCTTGCCGATTTCCGTGTTCATCCCCGTGGCGGTCACCACCCCGGTGCCCTTGCCGTTGACCACGATGCAACCCATGTGGACCATGTTGCCCATGTCTGCCACGGCGGCCTCGCCTTCCAGCGGTGCGACGAACTTCTCGACGGGCACCGATTCGCCGGTGAGGATCGCCTCGTCAATCGAGAGGCTGACCTCCTCAATGAGCCGGGCATCGGCGGGGATCTTGTCCCCGGCTTCAACCAGGATGATATCGCCCGGCACCAGTTGGGCTGCGGCGTGGTCCACAACCTTCCCGTCCCTCATCATCTTGGCGTGGGGCACAACTAGGCGCTTCAGCGATTCCATGGCCTGGTCGGCCTTGCTTTCCTGGAAGAAACCGATAATGGAGTTGATCAGCACGACGCCGAATATCACGGCGGCATCCGTGGGTTTGCGCATGACTGCCAGTTCGACGATGACCGCCACCAGCAGGATGTAAATAAGAGGGGACGCGAACTGGCGCAAGAAGATCAGCACCCTGCTCGTTCGGCGTTTCTCCGCGAGCTGGTTTGGCCCGTGCAACGCCAGTCGCCTTCTGGCCTCTTCCTCTGTGAGGCCAGAGCGATCTGACCGAAGCTCCTTCAGAACCTCTTCAGCCTGTAGATTGTGCCACCTATTGATCACGGTAACTGAAGCACCTCCAATGAACTGATGCCACTGCTTGTGCTCTCACCTGATAGCGACGCGATTGGAGAACACAATACCAGCCAAGGTCGGGCCTGGCAGTGCCGCGCTACTTTGAGTGACAGAAGGCTCGGATTTGAATAGCGATGAATACCACCCCTTGTCTGGAGCGTGACAACGACAGGCGACGAACTGACGGCTCAAATAGACAACGGGAGCCTTGGAGAGGCACCCATTTCGACTGCATGCACCCTGCTGGCGACCGCTATCTTGAGGGCTTCCCCCATTTGTGCTCTGTGTTCCTTCTCGAACCCATCAATCGTTCTCTGCCTGCGACTGACCACCGGCTGGCCACGGGCCCAGAGACGGGAGACTCGCCATGTCCACGGATGTTGCCTGCCTCTTGTTCCTCCATCGCCAGCGCCACAGCGACAGCTATCGCAGCAATGCTTTCCTTAGTAGGTTTATCCCCTTCCTTTGCATTGGGGATCTCCATCTCTCCGTTCCCTTTTTTGCCCGGTGCCAGTCGAGTAAGCAGCATGATAGCCACCATCAAGATGGTGAGCGCGACCATGACTACCGCCACCCCAAGTACAGCTACTGTTGCCGCGTCCCAGAGTTGGTCTCTCACGACGTCTCTCCTCGTGTGTGTCAGCTAAGGGGCATGGATTGCTTTTCAAGACAGCAGGATCACTGTCTGCAGGTAGATCTCATTGATTGACTGGCTGATGAACGCATGATACGATGCAAGTAATCATACACTTACCAACGGAGGAGGTCAACGGCAAAATGAGGGCGAGAAGTGGGGCGGCTATGCGCAGAGTAGCCGCCATAAGAGCAAACCGCCTATCCCGGCAGCAACATCCGTTTGTGGCTTTCGTAGAGGTGATCTGTGGTGCTCTGCTGCTAGGCCTCTTCGGGGCCGGAGTGGGTGCAGTCTGGAGCCTGGCGCTAGGCTTCAGCACCGGCATCGGGGCACTCTGTGCTGGGCTTGTGGTGTTTGTCCTTGACCTGGTGTTGCTGCCCATTGACGCTCGATTTAGGAAAGGCATTCTCGCTAGGATGGCCGCCTTGGCGCTACTCGCTGGGGAGATGGCCCTCGGAGCGATCGTCTGGGGGATTAGAGCGCTCTAGAGTAGCACATACTTACCCCGCAATATCGCCGTCCCATCGCTAGATGCGGCATCTTCATGCATCCGCCCTCATCTCCGGGCCTTGGATAGCATTCCCGACGCTCAGTATCTTGTACTCCACATTATGCCAATAGTATGATAGGGCTGGGACCATCCAATGACGTCTAAGCGAGTTGCCGTCTCAATGAGACCTCAGAGGCGCCAGCGCACTGAAGTGCGGCGAACGCAGATAGCTGACGCTGCGAGAGCCGTGGCAGTCAAATACGGCAGCGAGCACGTCACCGTCAGACGAATCGCCAAGGAGATAGGAGTCTCCGAAGGCGCTCTCTACAGACACTTCAAGAGCAAGCACGACATCTTGTCCCTCATGGTCGAGCGCATTCGGGAGGACCTAGTGGCAGACATCAAGGGAGGTGCTGCTGGGCAGACGCCACTGGGAACCCTTGAGGGGGCACTGAGGAATCATATCTCGTCCATGGAACAGAGGAAGGGAGTCTCCTTCCAAGTGATCGCCGAGATCATCAGCCTGGGGGACAAGAAGCTGAATAGGCAGGCGTCTGAAGCCTTGGACAAGTACGCTGGCCATATCAGAGATCTGCTGTCAGAGGGCATGGAGGTTGGGGAGATACGGAAGGACGTTGACCCGGAAAGGGCTGCGACCCTTATCACTGCGGCGATACAGGGATTGGTCAGCAGGTGGGCATTGAGCAACTACAGCTTCAACCTTGAGCAACAATACCTCGCTCTCTGGAGTATGCTTCGGGCCACCATTGTCAGCGTTCGGAAACCAAGATAGAGGCTGTCAGCCCCAGCTTGGATACAGAGGGGGATGATACTCTGCCAGTCTACAATCAGTCCTGGCGCATCTTGTAGGGTGACACTGACCCACTCCCGTGGGTCCAACACGCGCCCCCGTGCT
>Ga0209703_1000482_pt1 | contig 11216 bp, 10 predicted proteins | sample PPLLak12cMay2015_2_FD_187256 | JGI IMG/M metagenome (GOLD analysis project Ga0209703, IMG submission 187256) | Freshwater sediment microbial communities from Prairie Pothole Lake near Jamestown, North Dakota, USA - PPLs Lake P8 Core (1) Depth... | ecosystem: Environmental > Aquatic > Freshwater...
CTTCTCAACATTTTTTACAGCGGTGAGATTAGCACCATGCTTCCTCTTCAACCCCTATTTAAAGGTAAGATTACTATCATTCGGCCCTTATCCCTTCTGGAGGAGAAAACGATTGCCAGGTTTGCCCGGGAAATAGGACTTCCCTTTGGTCCCAGTGGCTGTCCTAGTTCTGGAAAGACTAAGAGGAAAGAGATAAAAGAGATGATCGAGTCCCTGAACAAAAAGAACCATCGGGTAAAGGGGAATATTTTTCGATCCCTGTCGAACATCAAAATGGATTATATGTTGTGGAAAAAATAGAATTCTGATAAGTTTCTGGTTAGCTCTTACTTCTGAAACACTGAAGAGAGAGTTGAAATATTTTTGGAATAATCACATAAACAGGGGAGGAGGCATTGAACGTGCGTACTAGGTTCACGAGGAGAGAATTTCTGAAAAATTCACTCGTCGGCGGGGTGACATTGGGAATGGGATTAGGTCATGTCCATTGGGCTCATGCACAAACTAATTTAAGATTTAGCACGTGGCATGTTCCTGCTGGTAGAGATGTTCAAACCGTTTGGATTCCCATGATGGAGGGACTCAAGAAGAGGAGTAAAGGCCGGATCAGTTATACCCTGTTTGCGGGAAGTGCATTGGGAAAAGGGCCAGAGCATTATGATATCGTAGCACAAGGCCTTTCAGATTTGGGCTATTTCACGGCCACTTGGACACCTGGCAGGTTTCCCTTAACTGATGTCCTCTCTCTGGCTGCATGGGTGGATGGAAAAGATATTGCAACGGATATCGGGAATGCAATGTATAAACGGGTCCTTAAACAAGAATTCCCTGGAGTGAAGATGGTTGAATTAAATGGTTGTATCCAGTCCTTCCTATGGACGAAGAAGCCTGTGCGAACCCTTGAGGATGTCAGGGGACTCAAAGTAAGATCCCCCGGAGGGCATCAAACGAATTACATTAAGGCAATTGGTGCAGAACCAGTTTTTATGCCCCTCGGTGACGTCTATCTGGCGATGGAAACAGGGACAGTGGACGGGATCGTTACGTGCCCTCCGCAATTTCTCGCGTTCAAGCTTAATGAAGTTGCAAAATTTGGAGTGGTAACCACGTTTGGGTGCGTCTCTGAAGGGGTTATTATGAATAATGAGAGCTGGAAGAAAATCCCAGAAGACCTTAAGCCCACTTTTGATGAAGTCACTCATAATCCTTACAAAATCACGGGTGGATTGACCAGGGAGGTTTACAAAATGATGATGAAGGAGCTCGCAGACAAGAAGCTGGAGCTCTTCAATCTACCTGAAAAGGAAGCCGAGCGGTGGTACGAAAAATTCAGAGACGTCACAAGGAAGTGGGTGGCCGATCTCGAAGCGAAGGGGTTGAAAGCCAGAGAGATTGTGAGGATGTACAACGAGGAATGTGAAAAGAGAGGCGTTAAAGTGGTCGCATTTCCGCCCGAATGGAAATAGAGCATCAGGAAGGGATGATTGCGATGGGGCAGTTGGAAAAATTGAAGAACGGGATACAAATTCTTAATCGTTTTATTGGTGGAGTGAGTGCATGTTTTCTCATCCCTCTGATGCTCATCACAGCAGCCGATGTCCTGACAAGAGATCTATTCAACTATCCAATCCCTGGCACTGTAGAATTATCTCAATACATGTTAGCCGTTTTCATCCTTCTGGGACTGGCCTATACTCAGCAGGTTAAGGCTCACGTGGGAGTCTCTATCATGACCTCCCGGCTGCGCCATCCGGCTCAATTAATCCTCACGATCATTACCACCCTCATCAGTTTATTTATTTTTTCTATCCTCGCGTGGCAAGGTTCGGTGGTAAGCATCGAAGAACGGACTGTTTCAGATATGCTGAGAGTCCCCCAGTATCCATTCAGGCTCCTTGTTGCGGTCGCTGCTTTTTTGGTATGTCTCGAACTTCTGATCGATTTAGGGGAGTCTGTTAAGAAACTGGCTGGGGGGTCATCCTGATGGATCCTGTCACGGTGGGTCTCCTCGGTTCCTGCTTGCTCTTTATTTTTCTGCTTATTGGCATACCCATTGCATTTTCTTTAATGCTTGTGGGGTTTCTTGGGACCACCTATCTGGCCTCGTTAAATGCTGCACTTCCGATGGTTGCCAGAACAGTCTATGAATCGGCCTCCCATTATCCCTACACCATCATCCCCCTGTTCATTGTTATGGGTAGTTACGCGGAAATTACGGGGATCAGCAGCGATCTTTACGATACCTTTGATAAGTGGCTACGAAGACTACCGGGAGGTCTTGGGATGGCAACCATTGCATCCATTGCAGGCTTTTCCGCTATTTCAGGTTCCTCGGTTGCCTCTGCAGCCGCCTTTGGAAAAGTGGCTTATCCTGAAATGAGACGATTCAACTATTCACCCAGGTTGGCTGCCGGAACGGTTGCAGCTGGAGCAACCATCGATTTTCTCATTCCACCCAGCCTCGGCTTCGTGATCTTCGGCATGCTCACAGAACAATCCATTGGGAAGCTCCTTATCTCAGGCATGATCCCCGGTCTCATTCTCGCAGGGGCCTTTATGATCATCTTGTATGTTTGGGTGAAATTTAGTCACGATTCTGCTCTGAGTAGTCCCGAAGGAGTATCCTGGAAAGAGAAGTTATCTGCACTAAAGGGAATTTGGGAGACCGTGGTCATTTTTTTACTTGTCATCGGTGGAATCTATACCGGTTTATTTACCCCCACGGAAGCAGCAGGGGTTGGGGCAACGCTACTTTTCTTGATGGCGCTTGTGAAGAAGAAATTGGGTCGAAGGATACTCCTTACCTCTCTTCTTGAAGCTGTCCGTGTTTCCGTGATGGTTCTTTTCTTGGTGGCTGGCGCAAATGTATTCAGTTATTTTTTAGCCCTTTCCACAATCCCGATGAAGGTATCTTTATGGATAGCCGGACTTGCAGTTTCTAGATATGTCATCTTAATGATCATTATCCTGATCTATCTTTTGCTCGGATGTTTTTTAGATGCCATTTCAATGATGATTCTAACCCTGCCTGTCATCTTTCCGGTTGCGTTGAACCTTGGCTTTGACCCAATATGGTTTGGAGTCGTATGTGTGCTCATGATGGGTGCAGGTTTGATAACACCTCCGGTGGGTCTCTGTGTATATACAGTGGCCAGCATCGCCAAAGATGCCCCCCTTGAAGAAGTTTTTAAAGGGGCTTTACCTTTTCTCGCAGCCATTTTGTTTGTTACTTTCTTGATCACTCTGTACCCTCAGATTGCTCTCTTCCTCCCCTCCATGATGGGAAGGTAGTTACTTGACTAAACGCCCCGATCATTGTCCTCCCCCTTGATGGGGGAGGGGTGGGGGTGATAAAATTAATTTAGAAAGGATCGACAATGGAAGTGAAAAGACTTAAGAACTACATCAATGGGCAGTGGGTTGAGTCGAAAACAAATCGATGGCTGGAGGTGAGAAATCCGGCAAAGGAGGAAGTGATTGCCCTCTGTCCGGAAGTAACCACGGAAGAGATTGACCGTACGGTCAAAGCAGCCCAGGACGCATTCTGGAATTGGAGAATTACACCGCCTCCCAGGCGCGCAAAACTCCTCTTCGATTTTCATGAAAAACTTCAGAAGCATAATAATGAAATAGCTGAATTGATCGTGAACGAGAATGGAAAGACCCTGGCCGATGCGATAGGTGAGATCACCAGGGCCATGGAATATGTGGAGCATGCCTGTGCCGGTCCGGAACTCTTGAAAGGGAGCCATGCAGAGGATGTGGGGACGGGCGTGGATACGATGTATATCCGGGAGCCGCTTGGCCCTTTTGTGTTTCTCCCTCCCTTTAATTTCCCTGCCATGATTGCCCTCTATTTTGTCTGGGCGTTGGCCGCTGGTGATACAGCCATCGTCAAAGCGGCGCGCCTCTGTCCGATGACCATCACCCGGATCTTTGAGATTGCGGATGAATGTGGTTTTCCAAAGGGGGTCATCAATTTGCTCCATGGCTCCGGCAGTGGGGTAGGGGAGGCGTTGGTGACCCATCCGGGAACCGTGGGGGTGACCTTCGTCGGGTCTTCAGAAGTAGCAGAGCATGTTTACAAGACAGCGATCAATCATAACAAGAGAGCCCAGTGTCAGGGAGGCGCCAAAAACCATGTTTTGATTGCCGAGGATGCAGTCGTGGATGAAGTGATGCAGAATGTCGTCGATTCCTGTTTTGGTCATGTAGGTGAGCGCTGCTTTGCCGTATCGAATGTATTGGCCGTAGAAAAGATCTATGAAAAGGTGAAGGAGAAGTTTATTGAGCTCTCAAAGAAACTGGTTTTGGGTTATGGCATGGATAAAGGAGTAACTCTGGGACCGGTGGTCTCGAAGGCCGCGTTGAATGAAATGGTGGAAGATGTGGAGAAGGCCATCAAAGACGGGGCAAAACTAATCCTTGATGGAAGGAATCCCAAAGTTGAGAAATATCCGGGAGGTTACTTTATCGGTCCAACGGTTCTGGAAGCTGAACCTGAAATGGAGATCTTCCAGAAGGAAGTCTTTGGACCGGTTCGTTGTCTCAAGAAGGTGAAGGATCTTGCAGAGGGGGTTGAGGTTATTAACAGAAGTCCCTATGGTCATACGGCGAATCTTTACACAGAAAACGGGGGATGGGCTCGAGAGTTTGCCCGTCTGGTTGATGTAGGTCAGGTAGGGATCAATATTGGCACACCCGCTCCAATTGCCTACTTCCCAGTAGGAGGAAGAAAGATCTCGATGTACGGTGATATTCGAGGTGCGGCCAATGAGGCGATTGATTTTTATACGGACAAAAAGGTGATCATCAGTAGGTGGCATTCCACGTTCAGGGGAGTAGCCCGAGGTCTCGACGATGGGTTTGCCATGCGGGATGCCAAAAAATGAGGTAATCATAAATTCCAAATTTTATATCCCAAATTCTAAACGTTTTTGGTTATTGGAAATTGGAGATTTGGGTTTATTGGGTTTATTTGGAATTTGGAAATCAAATAAATGGAGGTGAACCATGGAAGTCCTGAAATATGTCACGATCGTGGAAGAGACTTTAAAAGAAGGAGGAAAGAAAGTCGATCCAACCACCCGAAAAGCTGCTGCTATTGCCGTGATCAAGAACCCCTTTGCCGGAAAGTACGCAGAGAACCTGGACCCGCTCATCGATATCGGTGAGGAATTGGGAGGGATTTTGGGGAAGAAGGCTATTGAGGCTCTAAGGATCGCCCCTAAAAATACGGAGAGTTATGGAAAGGCAGCCATTGTAGGAGAGGCGGGTGAACTGGAACACGCCGCAGCGATCTTGCATCCCAAACTCGGAACTCCTCTAAGGGAAGCAGTCGATGGAGGAAAGGCCATTATCCCTTCAGCAAAGAAGATGGGAGGCCCGGGTACAGAGATCGATGTTCCTCTCCACTACAAAGATGCGGCCTTTGTCCGGTCCCATTTTGATGCGATGGCCGTGAGAGTTCCAGGTGCCCCTCGAGCCGACGAGATTGTCGTCGTAATCGTTGTCACCGACTCCGGGAGACCTCACGCGCGCATCGGTGGTTTGAAGAAAGAGGAGGCAAAAAAGGAAGACGGATTGAGATGACGGAAAGCGCATGGACCATAGCGAATATACAGGCACCAAAACACAAGTAGGGCGGCCCACCGCGGCCGGCCGTTCTGGGAGCCCACAGTGGGGCTCCCCTACATTTCTTGATCCGGACTCGGTTATTCTCTAAATAATCTCAGATCTTCCGAATCAGCTCTTCAATATCTGCGGATCGGAGTTCCTGACAGAAGAGAGAGAGGAGCTCCGCCGTCTTTTCTACATCAGACCATTTCACCAGTTCGAGGGGCGAGTGGCTGTAACGCCGGGGAACATAAAGCCCGCCGCATGGAATTCCCTTGCCTGAAGTGTGGATGGTTGAAGCATCTGTCCATGTCCTGGAGATATCCTTCTGGTGCGGGATTCCGTGCTTCATCGCTGTTGCCACTAACTTCTGACGGATCTTCTTCGAATAGATCGTTCCCCATCCCTGGGCATTCACGTCCATGGAGCGAATGACAGGCCCTTTTCCACATTCCTCCGTTGCCTGCTGGGGTGGGGTGATAGGATCAGCTGCCGGAACCGTATCGACCACAATCGCCATATCCGGACCGATCGACTGAGCAGCCACCTTTGCTCCCCGTGACCCTACCTCTTCCTGAACGGCCGCGACCAAAAATAATTGGTAATCTATTTTCTCCTCCTTCATCCTCTCGCCCAGATTGATGAGAATCGCACAACCAGCGCGGTTGTCGATAGCCTTACTGATTATGGTATCCGCTCCGACGGACTGAAAGTTTGGATGGAAAACAATGGGGTCCCCGATTTCAATTCCCCGTCCCCTGACTTCCTCGGCACTCTCGGCTCCGACGTCGATCCAGAGCTCTGAAATGTTTATCGGCCGCTTCAGATCTTCGGCCGTCATAAGGTGGCGGTTCTTCACCCCAACCACCCCTGTGTGGATCCCTTTTTCTGAACAGATGTCGACCTTGGTGCTAAGGAGAACCCTTTCATCGATCATCCCGTTGAGATCAAAATAGACATATCCTCTTTCATCAATATACTTGACGATCAAAGACACCTCATCCGCATGAACACAGATCATTACCGATCGCTTCCCTGTCCCGAGCTTCCCGACGACATTGCCCATGGAGTCCAAGGAGACATCGGGGGTTCTTTTTCTTAATTCCGCAGCAATCGCTTTGATGACCTCTTCTTCGAATCCGCTCCCCCCGGGAATTTCCGCCAATCGTTTGAAGAGATCCAGCATCTTATTTCTCCTTATTGGAACCTTTCGAGAACGCGGGTGGTTACGAACGGAATTGGATTATCGATAAAAGATGAGATACATCTGATAAACCACAATGACTACGTAAATTGAGCCGATCGCAATGATCATCCGCCGGACCATGATAAATCCACGATGAAGATACAAGAGAACTAAAGCAAAGGAGGCGATGACGAATCTCCAGAGCCAGAACATATCCCCATGGAGCTCAATAAAAGAACGAACCAGAGGATTAAATTCTTGACCTCCTAAATCGATAATCATCATGGTGAATAAGGAATCGAGAATGTTGAGGCCCAGAATCAAGGTGAGTAAAAAGAACAAAATATAGCTGTAACGGTCTACATATCCACCCTTCTCCCGATCCGTCTTTCTTCTAAGTGATCTTCTTCGGCCGAAAAGGGTGAACCAGCCCAAACGAGGAGTAGGCTTTTTTCTGCGATCAACAGGGCTTCGTCTGTTTTCTTGTTCTTCCATCATCTCACCTAGAAAGAATCATCTTACACTATCTTCTTTAGCCAGTCCAATAATTAAATTGCCCCCTCACCCTCCCCTCTCCCCCCCAGAGACTGTGTCGCAATATGAAAAAACAGATTTTTCGGAAAAGGGGAGAGGCGGTCGGGTGGAAAAGATTTAGAGCGGTAACCTTTAGCCGTTCGGATTCAGACGTGCCAGGGGTATGAAAACGTTCGATTTTATACAATCAGCGATCTCCCATCATCTAAAAGACCCGCATTCTAAAGCTTTGGAACCCGACTGCCTCTCCCCTCCGCTTGCGATTATGACACAGTCTCCCCAGGGGAGAGGGATGGAGTGAGGGGAGATTCCGTTGACTCTATTGGGATTTATTGCATTTGCATTAGTTGACTTCCCGTCATCATGAACCCTTCTTACGGCCTCTTTCTTAAATAGAGCCACGCATTCAATCCACAGAGAAGAATTGTAAAAACAAAAACCAAGAAGCGGGAAATTTCGATGTAGACGATCTTCTCCACATAATGGATGATGAAGGAACCCGCGTAAGTAAGGAAGGGTGAATGTTTGGATCTCAGCCAGACCTCGAGATGGGTGAGGGGGCAGTACCAGTCAAATATCTGGATGATGAAGGCAAATGCAAGGCCGGAGAGATGGAATATCTTGGCCACCTTATTCTTGATTCCCCAGAAGGCGCCAAAAAAAAGAAATACGATCCAGAGAAAATGAATGAGAACAACAATATCCGCAAGAATCTTGTAAAGCATTCTTATATTCTAATTTATCCCTCATGGGTAGGGGCGACTTCAGTCGCCCTGATTTCGGGAGGCTAAAGCCTCCCCTACCCGAGACAAAAACGTATAACGTATAACCTATAACTAAAATCAGATTTTTTTCATCGCTTTCAGAATTGTTTCAGGAGTCATGGGAAGGCTCCGGACTCTTATGCCGGAAGCATTGAAGACCGCATTGGCTACAGCCGGAGCAATGGGGGGGACACCTGGCTCTCCGACGCCGCCCAGTTTTTCCCTGCTTCTCAGGACATTCACCTCAATCTCAGGAACATCACTCATCCGAATCAATTCATAATTATAGAAGCTCTCGTTTTCCACACCCCCATTTGAAAATTGGATCTTCTCCATCAAGGCTGCGCTCAAACCAAAAAGGGTGGCTCCTTCGATCTGGGCCTTCACCGTATCGAGATTAACTACAGGACCGCAATCAACGGCACTGACCACTTTGTGGACCTTTATCTTTCCTTCCGTTTTATCCACAGAGACCTCGGCAATATGGACCACGTGGCTCCCGAAGGAGTAGTGATAGGCAATGCCCCGTCCATGTCCTTTTCTCAAAGGTTTTCCCCAGCCCGCCCTTTCGGCAGCCACTCTCAGGACCTGCTGGGCACGGGGACGCTTTCTAAGATGGCTCATACGGAATTCCAGAGGATCTCTTTTCGCCAGATAGGCCAGTTCATCAATAAAACTCTCCACGGTGAAGGCGTTATGGGAATGTCCAACGGAACGCCAGAAACCGACCGGGATAGGCGTATCGATCTTTACATATTCGACATTAAGATTTGGAATCTCATACTCCATATCCGAAATGCCCTCAACGGCTGCAGGATCGATTCCATCCTTGACCATCTGCGGGAAGAAGCGAGCAAAGATCGACGGGACGACGACTTTATGCGACCATGCCACGATGCGTCCCTGCTGATCCAATCCAGCCTCGATTCTGCAACAGTTGCCTGGCCGGTAGAAATCATTCTTGACATCCTCCTCCCTGGTCCAGACGAGTTTGATGGGTTTACCAGTAGCCTTTGATATGTGAAGGGCTTCTTCCACCACATCAACCTCTGCCCTCCTTCCAAAACCACCCCCAAGGTATGTGGTGTGGATGTGGATCTGCTCTGGTTTCAAACCGGTGATCTTTTCAGCCGACATGAGAGCACCGGACTGAAATTGCGTTGGCACCCAGAGATCACATCGATCCTGACGGACATGGGCCGTGCAGTTCATCGGCTCCAGGGTGGCATGATAGAGATAGGGTAGGAGATAGATGGCTTCTAATTTCTTAGCAGCCTTGCCCAGAGCATTCTCAGTATTTCCTTCTTTCTTTGCGGAGAGACCCGGTTGATTCAGATGCTGGAGGAAATTCTTCTCCAGTGTCTCACTGTTCAAATCGGAATGAGTCCCCTTGTCCCATTCAGCATTGAGAGCCATCCTTCCTTTCCATGCTCCGTCAATTGTTTTAGCGCAGACGGCGATGCCGCGATCCGTCACGATGACATGCTGAACACCGGGTATCTTTTTTGCGGCTTCATTCTCGTAAGAGACGATTTTTGCTCCATAAGCAGGAGGACGGGAGATGGCTGCGTAGAGCATGTCAGGGACGAATACATCAATTCCAAAGGTGGCTTTTCCGTCAATCTTCTCCTGGAGATCAAGACGAGGCACCCGTGTACCGATTAATTTGAATTCGTATCCTTTCTTAAGAGGTGGATTTTCCGGGATCGGAAGTTTAGAAGCCTTGTCGCAGAGTTCGCCATAGTTCAGTTTCCTTGCACTCTTTCTATGCCTCACCCAACCCTGGCGAGCTTCACACTCACCGGGAGGAACGCCCCACGTTTCAGCAGCGGCACTGACGAGCATCTCCCGGGCCGCTGCCCCTGCCTTGCGAAGAGGCTCAAACATATGGCGGACACTTGTACTTCCGCCTGTCAGTTGCATCCCGAAAACAGGGTCCTTATACTCATCCCTTGCAGGGGCTCCTTTCACCTTCACCTGTTTCCAGTCTGCCTCAAGCTCTTCAGCCAGAATCATGGGCAATGAAGTATAAACGCCCTGTCCCATTTCAGACTTATTAACGATGACGGTGATGATGTTATCAGGCGTGATCTGGAGCCACGCATTGGGGCGGAAGAGATCCTTTTTTACTTCCTGCGCTGACAGGATTCTTGATCCAGAGGGTGTAACGCAAATGGCGATGGTCATACCCGCACCGGCCAAGGATTTTTTTAAGAATTCGCGGCGTGTGATTGATGGATTCATAACTTCTTCCCCTCCCTGACTACCCTTTTAATGGCTCGCTTGATTCTCGGGTATGTGCCACAGCGGCAAAGAATACCCTCCATGGCATTTATTATTCTTTGATCGGAAGGATTCGGATCCTCTGTCAGCAGGGCAATGGCCTGCATGATCTGGCCTGGCTGACAGTAACCACATTGGGGGGTTTGCTCCAATCTCCACGCCTTCTTGACAGGGTGATCCTCGGGAATTCCCTCGATGGTGGTAATCTTCCGGTCCTTCACATCCCCTACAGCAAGTTGGCACGACCTCTGGGCCTTGCCATCCACATGGACGGTACAGGCACCACACATGTTTGCGCCGCAACCATACTTTGTACCTGTAAGCTTCAGATACTCCCTGAGCACCCACAATAGTGGAACCTCCGGGGTTACCTCCACGTCATACCTCTTTCCATTCACTTCCAGAGAAATCATAAAAACCCCCAGCAGTTTGATTGAAAATAATATTTAATATTTTAACACTACAAACTGGAATAAAAAAGGTTAATAAGGGAAAGACTGTATTTTGTATAAGGAAGGATAGTATTTTGAAAGATCTCCCGATTCTGTCATTCCCGTGCTTGCGCGCCGTAGCGCTTCAGCGCGCAGGCGTGGAAACGGGAATCCACGGAGTTTCCTTAACCTCAACCTTTCATAGAACCTGGAATCATGTTCTCTGCTCGGCTTCGAACATAAGCCGGAAATCGTTCGGCATAATCTTTTAAAGTCCTAACTGAAAGCTTCTTAAGATCCAGTTCATCCAAATCGAGCGCGGCTTTCCCTCTTGCAACAAAATAGATTTGATCCAGAAAAGCCTTCTCAGGTGACGCAATATAGATCCCATTTTTAATCTGA
>Ga0209703_1000483_pt1 | contig 11209 bp, 12 predicted proteins | sample PPLLak12cMay2015_2_FD_187256 | JGI IMG/M metagenome (GOLD analysis project Ga0209703, IMG submission 187256) | Freshwater sediment microbial communities from Prairie Pothole Lake near Jamestown, North Dakota, USA - PPLs Lake P8 Core (1) Depth... | ecosystem: Environmental > Aquatic > Freshwater...
GGAAGCCGATCAGGCCGCGCGCCGGAATGTGGTATTCGAGACGGGTGCGGCCGTTGCCGTCGGACTCCATGTTGGTGAGTTCGCCGCGGCGGCGGCCGATTTCTTCCATCACCGCGCCCTGGGTGTCGTCTTCCAGGTCGATGCTGAGGTTTTCATACGGTTCGCATTTCTCGCCGTTGATTTCCTTGTACACCACGCGCGGTTTGCCGACCGCCAGTTCGAAACCTTCGCGGCGCATGTTTTCCAGCAGGATGGTGAGATGCAGTTCGCCGCGGCCGGAGACGCGGAACACGTCGGCGTCGCCGGTTTCGTCAACTCGCAAGGCGACGTTGACCAGCAGTTCCTTGGCCAGGCGGTCGCGGATCTGACGGCTGGTGACGAACTTGCCTTCGGTTCCGGCCAAAGGCGAGGTGTTGACCATGAAGTCCATGTTCAGAGTCGGTTCGTCCACCGGCAATACCGGCAGGCCGACCGGATTGTCACGATCGCAGATGGTCACGCCGATGCCGATATCGTCCAGCCCGGAGATGATGATGATGTCGCCGGCCTCGGCCTGATCCACCGGCACGCGGTCCAGACCCTGGAATCCGAGCACCTGGTTGATGCGGCCGCTGGCGACCTGCTCTTCGTGGTTCATCACCACCACCGACATGCCGGGCTTGATGCGGCCGTTGAGCACGCGGCCGACACCGAGGCGGCCGGTGTAGGTCGAATAGTCCAGCGCGGCGATCTGCAGTTGCAGCGGCGCGTCGGCCGATCCGGGCGGGGTGGGGACGTGGCTAAGAACCGTGTCGAACAGCGGCTTCATGTCGGCCGCGCTGCCGCCGTTCGACGGCGCGTCTTTCAGGTCCATGCAGGCCCAGCCGTTGAGGCCGGAAGCGTAGATGATGGGGAAATCGAGCTGTTCGTCCGTTGCATGGAGCTTGTCGAACAGGTCGAAGGTCTGGTCCACCACCCAGTTCGGACGCGAGCCGGGGCGGTCGACCTTGTTGATCACGACGATGGGCTTGAGTCCCAGGGCCAGCGCCTTCTTGGTGACGAAGCGGGTCTGCGGCATCGGGCCTTCGACCGCGTCGACCAGCAGCACCACGCCGTCGACCATGCCGAGCACGCGCTCGACTTCGCCGCCGAAGTCGGCGTGGCCGGGGGTGTCGACGATGTTGATGTGATAGTCGCCGTAGGTGATCGCGGTGTTCTTCGCCAGAATGGTGATGCCGCGTTCCTTTTCCAGGTCGTTCGAGTCCATCACCCGCTCGTCAACCGCCTGGTTGTCGCGGAAGGTGCCGGACTGTTTGAGGAGCTGGTCGACCAGCGTGGTTTTGCCGTGGTCGACGTGGGCGATGATGGCGATGTTGCGGAGTTTGCGGGACATGATGCGGGTGCCGGTTTGCGGAAAACCCAGCATTCTAGCATGGATACTTGACAAACATCCTCATTGCTTTCCCGCTAGCGCATGTTGATCGAGGCGGGCGTCGATTTGCCCAATCAGGCGGAGATAGCGTTCGCTTCCCACAGGCCCGAAGCGGCGGTCGAATTCCGCCTGCGGCATGAATTCCGGCAGGTCCCTGAAATCCGGCATCAGCTCCGCATCGGAGCGGGCGCTTGCGAGCCACGCCAGCACCGCCGCGGCCTGGTCGCCGGTGGCGCGCTCGCCCAGACGGACGCCGGCCCGATTGGCGGCCAGGTCGGTGAAGCTGAATCCCGAACCCCTTGTCGCGTCCTCTTCCTCCTTGATCAGGCCGATGGCATTGGCCAGGCGGCTGCCTCCGCTGACGGTGATCGCGGCCGAGATCACGAAGTGCTCGGCAAAATCCCGCCGTCCGTGCAGGGAGAGCAGCACACGCGGGGCGCGGCGTATCGAGGTGCTGTCCCCCTCGAGCAGCCGCGGCAGGCTGAAACCGCCGAGATAGGCTGCCAGCGCAGTCAGGGCGGCACGGTTGCTTGCGGCGGGGTCGCCGCCGGACTGTCTGGCACGCTCGAAGAGCGGCCCGCTGATCTGTCCGAGCGGCACCGTGCTGCCACGCTTCAGGGGTTTGACCAGTTCATCCAGGTATCTTGCCAGTTCCAGCATGCGTGCCTGTTCGTCGGGCGCGATCAGCAGGGCGGCACTCTTGCGCTCGATCTGCAGAAGCAATTCCGGATGCCACTGGTAATCGAGCGTGGCGAGATTTTCGTCGAAGCTGATCTGGGCAAAGGCATCGGCCAGCGTGGCGTAGGTTTCATCGCGAAGCAGCCAGCGGTGTGTCAGGCGTGCCATCCAGTCGGCCAGCACGCCCGGCAGAGGCAGGCTTCCCAGCCGCAGGCTCTGGATGCGTATGCCGCCTGGCACCTCGGCGACCTCGGCGGTGAGATTGAGATAGCGGCCATAGGGGTTGGCCGGGACGGCTAGGGTGGCGGTGAGGGTGGCCAGCCCCGGGGTGAGTTCGGCCGAGATGCCGCTGACCTGCTGCAGCTCGACCGCGTAGTTGAGCAGGCGGTTGAGCTCGGCCTCGTCAAGCTGGATGCTGTGGACCATGTCGGGGGTTTGCCGGCGCGGGTCGTGCTTCTGGAACAGCGACTTGACCCAGGCCAGATCGGTGCGACGGAATTCGGACGGAGGTTCGATCGCAGGGGCGCTGTCCAGCAGCAGCCAGGGCAGCACGACCAGCCCGGCCAACAGCGATAGCAGGACACTCCAGAGAACAAGCCGTTTCATCGTCAGGCCGGCTGGTTGCGCATGAAATCGGCGGTCTTGAAAAAGGCCGCGGTCAGTTCACGCTGCAGGTCCTCCTCAATCCCAAGGTCCTGCATCGCCCGCACCATGCAGGCCATCCACTGGTCGCGCTCGGCCTCGCCGATGGCGAACGGCATGTGGCGGCGGCGCAGGAAGGGATGGCCGAAACGGTCGGTATATTCCGGCGGTCCGCCGGTCCAGCCGCAGAGAAACCAGTAGAGCTTGTTGCGCGACTCGCTCAGGTCGGCCGGGTGCAGCTTGCGGATGCCGTAGTAATCCGGGTCCTCGTCCATCAGGTCGTAGAAGCGGTCGACCAGTTTGCGGATGACCTCGCTGCCGCCCAGGCGCTGGTAATGCGTCTGCATGTTCACCCCTGCACCGGCTTGACCGCGGCGGCGGCCGCCTTGGCGCGGCTGCGTGCTTCGTCGGTGCTGGCGGCGGTGGCGAGCGCGACTCCCATGCGCCGGCGCACGAAGGCCTGGGGCTTGCCGAACAAGCGCAGGTCGACGCCGGGGGTGCGCAGGGCTTCCGCCACGCCCTCGTAGGCGATGCCGCTGGAATCCATTCCGCCGTAGATCACTGCCGAGGCGCCGGCTTCGCGCAGGCTGACGTCGACCGGCAGGCCGAGGATGGCGCGCGCGTGCAGTTCGAACTCGTTCTGGCGCTGCGTCGCCATCGTCACCATGCCGGTGTCGTGCGGACGCGGGCTGACTTCGGAGAACCACACCGTGTCGCCCTTGACGAACAACTCGACGCCGAATAGCCCAAGGCCGCCGAGGTTGCCGGTGACGGCAGCGGCGATCTCCTGCGCGCGCGCCAGCGCGGCGGCGGACATCACCTGCGGTTGCCAGGATTCGACATAATCGCCCTTCACCTGGACATGGCCGATCGGCTCGCAGAAATGCGTTTCGACTTGACCGGAGGCTGCCAACGCACGCACGGTCAGCAGGGTGATCTCGTAATCGAAGTCGATCACGCCCTCGACGATGACGCGGCCCTTGTCCACCCGGCCGCCGCTGGCCGCATGGTCCCACGCCGCCTGCAGCTGGCTGGCATCGTCGAGCGGCGACTGGCCTTTGCCGGACGAGGACATCACCGGCTTGACGATCAGCGGATAGCCGAGTTTTTCAGCTGCGGCGGCCATCTCGGCGAGGCTGTCGGCAAACACGTAGGGCGAGGTCGGGAGATTCAGGGTTTCGGCCGCCAGCCGGCGGATGCCCTCGCGGTTCATGGTGAGGTTGGCGGCGCGCGCAGTGGGGATGACTACGGAGAGCCCCATGGCCTCGATCTCCAGCAGCACCTCGGTGGCGATGGCCTCGATCTCCGGCACCACCCAGTGCGGCTTTTCCGCTTCGATCAGCGTGCGCAGCGCCGACGCGTCGCTCATGTCGGTGACGTAGGCGCGGTGAGCGACCTGATGGCCGGGGGCGTTGGCATAGCGGTCCACCGCGATGACTTCGACCCCCAGGCGCTGCAGGGCGATGATGACTTCCTTGCCGAGTTCGCCAGCGCCAAGGAGCATGACGCGCGTGGCGGAGGGGGAAAGCGGGGTGCCGAGACGCATGGGTCGTTCCTGAAACAAAAGTGCAGAGTTTACCGCGGCGCTACAGGTGCTTCTCGATCGGCAGGCTCTGCAGGAACCGCAGCAATCCGCGCTGCAGCGGCGTGGTCTCCGGCTCCTTGTCGGAGACGCGAGCGATGCCGTCATGGACGTCGTGCCATCTCAGACGCTTCAGCACGCCATCGTCCTCGTTCTCGATCACCAGCTCAGGGCGGTAGCTGCTTTCCGGGCGCATCGCGTCCTCGGCAATCGCGCTGACCTGGTGCGCCAGCTCGGGGCAGTGAATGACAAGGCCCATCTCGGTGTTGAGCAGGGCCGACCGCGGGTCGAAGTTGAAGGTGCCGATGAAGACATGGCTGTCGTCGAAGACGAAAGTCTTGGCGTGCAGGCTGGCGCGCGACGATCCGCTGCCGAGGTCGCGCAGGCGGCCGCCGACGGGATCCGAAAAGGGCTTGAGCTCGTACAGGCCGACCCCGGTCTCGAGCAGCGGAATGCGGTAATTGGCATAGCCGGCGTGCACCACCGGTACGTCGCTGGCGGCATAGGCATTGGTCAGGACGTCGATTTGCACCCCCTTGTGCCGCCAGTAGCGGAAATAGGCCATGCCGAAGGGACCGGGAACGAAGTAGGGCGAGACGATCAGCGCCCGCTTCTCGGGATCGATCCACAATCCCGCCAACTGGCCGATCATCAGCTCGGACGGCGCGCTGTTCTTGTTGAGGACTTTCTCCGGCGGGTCGACGATGAGGTCGGCCCGCGCGATGTGCCAGGGGAGCCTGCCCGACAGCAGGTCCGGCAGCGGATCGGCCGCTGCCAGTGCGCGTCCGTAATCGCTCGCCATCGTATTCCTGCCGTGCTCATGCAGGACCTGCTTGGCGCGCTGCAGCCGTTCGGCGCTGGAGCGGACCGGCAGAGCCGAGGCGGGTACGGCGGCATCGCTGTTCCAGTAAAGGTCGAAGGATTTCGACAAGGCATCGACGATATCGCCCGCGGCGATGACATCGAGATCGACGAATGCGAAGGCGCTGTGCGCATCGAAGTACTCATCGCCGATATTGCGCCCGCCGGTGATGCCGATCTGGTTGTCGGCGATGAACGCCTTGTTGTGCATGCGCCGGTTCAAGCGCACGCTTTCACCGAGCGCCTGCCAGCCCTTGACCAGCAGGTTGGTGCTGCGGGTGTGGAAGGGATTGAACAGCCGTACCTCGAGATTGGGGTGGGTGTTCAGCGTGACCAGGCCCAGTTCCTTGTCGGCGGTGTCGATGTCGTCGATCAGGACACGCACCCGCACCCCGCGCTCGGCTGCCGCGAGCAGGGCGTCCGCTACCAGCCGGCCGGTGGTGTCGTTGTGGAACAGGTAGTACTGCACGTCGAGTGAGCGGGTGGCGTTATTCGCCAGCGCCAATCTGGCTGCGAGTGCGGCATGACCGCTCTGCAGCAGATGGAAACCTGATTCTCCGGGCGGAATGAGCGCTGCCAGGCTGGTTTTCAGGGCGCTGTCGGCATCAGCCGATACGGTCCATGACTGCGGACGTTCGGTATCCAGGTCGAGGGTCGGCGCGCAGCCGGCGAATGCCAGTAGCGCGAGCAGACCCAGCAGGGCGTGGCGCACGTTTCTAGGCGTGACGCACATCGAGTCTCTGCCAGTCGAAGCAGATCCCCGGGTCGGTCTTGCGCCCCGGTGCAATGTCGCTGTGGCCGACCACGGCCTCGATCGGATAGGCCTGTTTCAGCGATTCGAGCAGTGGCCCCAGGGTGGCGTACTGGGCCTCGGTGAACGGCAGGTCGTCGGTGCCCTCGACTTCGATGCCGATGGAGAAATCATTGCAGCGCGTGCGGTCCCGCCAGCAGGACTCGCCGGCGTGCCAGGCGCGCAGGCTGCATGGCACGAACTGGATCAGCGTGCCGTCGCGACGGATGAGGAAATGCGCCGACACCCTAATGCCGCGTATGCCGTCGTAATAAGGATGGGCATCCCAGTCGAGCTGGTTGGTGAACAGGCGAATCACCGCGTCGCCGTCGAACACGCCCGGCGGCAGCGAAATGTTGTGAATCACGACCAGGCGGACTATCTCGCCCTCGGGCCGCGGGTCGCAGTTGGGCGAATCGATGCGCCGCGCCGAATCGTGCCAGCCCACGGCATCGAGATTCGCTGCTGGCATGTCGTGGATATCTTTTCGAATCATCATGTCTGGAAGCCGCTCGAGTCATCGGCGATCTGATGCCGGCAATGATAACCGGGCTGATCACGGGAGGCACGGGCGCCTGCGGGTCGCTGCTGTGAAGCGCAACTGACCCGAGACAGAACGGCGCCGAGCGCTTAGACTCGGCACTTTGATCTGTAAGGGATTTGGCCCGATGAACCTGCCTGAAGCGCAACAACTCCTGGAAAATGCCGAATGCATCGCCACCCACGACGAAGTGCAGGCCGTGCTCGACCGCCTGGCGAGCGAGATCGCGGTGCAGATGGCGGAGGACTTTCCGCTGGTGCTGGCGGTCATGGGCGGCGCGGTGGTGTTTGCCGGTCAATTGCTGACGCGGCTGCAGTTCCCGCTCGAGTTCGACTACCTGCATGTCACCCGCTATCGCGGCAAGACCAGCGGCGGCGACATCGAATGGCGGGTGCTGCCGGGCCAGAACGTCATCGGACGCAGCGTGCTGGTGCTGGACGATATCCTCGACGAGGGCGAGACCCTGGCGTCGATCCGCGACAAGCTGCACGAGTTGGGGGCCGCCCGGGTATTTTGCGCGGTGCTGACGGACAAGGAGAACGACCTGGTCAAGCCGATCGATGCCGACTTCGTCGGATTGCGGGTGCCGAACCGCTATGTCTTCGGCTGCGGCATGGACGTCTACGGCTTGTGGCGCAATCTCCCGGCGATTTATGCTTTGAAGGTCCAATAAACAGGAATCGTCCATGCTCGGCATTATCGGAGGCACCGGTCTCACCCAACTGACCAATCTGGAAATTACCCATCGCCAGGTCGCACGCACCCCCTACGGCGAACCCTCCGGCGCACTGACTTTCGGCCGCATCTGCGGCCAGGACGTGATCTTCCTGGCGCGCCACGGCTACGGCCACAACATCCCGCCGCACGAGGTCAACTACCGCGCCAACATGTGGGCGCTGAAGGACCATGGCGTCGACCGCGTGGTGTCGGTGGCCACGGTCGGCGGCATCCATGCCGAGCTGATCCCCGGCATGCTGGTCATCCCCGACCAGATCATCGACTACACCCACGGCCGTGAAACGACCTACTTCGTCGACCGGCAAAGACCGGTCACCCATCGCGATTTCACCTACCCCTACTGCGATGCGATGCGACAGGCGCTGCTGTCCGCCGCTTCGGCATGCGGCATCAACTTGCGCGACGGCGGTGTGTACGGCGCGGTACAGGGGCCGCGTCTCGAGACCGCGGCCGAGATCAACCGCATGGAACGCGATGGTGCCGACATGGTCGGCATGACCGGCATGCCGGAAGCCTACCTGGCCCGGGAGATCGAGCTTTGCTATGCCGCAGTCGGAGTGGTGGTGAACTATGCGGCGGGTCGTGGCCTGTCGGCGGAGGGCATCCAGATGGAAGAAATCCAGAGCGTGCTGGGTGAAGTGATGATGCAGGTGCGGCATCTGCTCGAGCAGTTGGTCACCCAGGACTCGCCTGGCTGCTGCGCGTGAAGCTGTTTCGCGCCCTGCAGTCGCAGGGATTCGGCACCCGCCGCGAGTGCGTCGCCCGGGTGCGGCACGGCGAGGTCGCGGTCAACGGCGTCGTCTGCGACGATCCCGAGGCCGAGGTCGATCCCGCCGGGCTGTTGCTGACCCTCGACGGCACGACCTGGCCCTTTCGCGACAAAGCCTACCTGTTGCTGAACAAGCCGGCAGGATATGAATGTTCGCGTCAGCCCATCCACAATCCGAGCGTGTTTTCGCTGCTGCCGGCACCACTGCTGCAGCGTGGCGTGCAGTGCGTGGGACGGCTCGACCAGGACACCACCGGGCTGTTGCTATTTTCCGATGACGGCGATTTCATCCACCGCATGACTTCACCGAAGAAAGGCGTGCCCAAGCTGTATCGGGTCAACTGCAGGCATCCCCTCAGCGAGGACATGCTGCAGGCCCTGAGCCGCGGCGTGCAGCTTCACGACGAGCCGGCCCCGATCGCCGCGCTGGCCTGCGAGAAGGTTTCCGGCCAGGAACTGTTGCTGACCCTGGGCGAAGGTAAATATCATCAGGTCAAGCGCATGGTCGCCGCCGCCGGGAATCGGGTCGAGGCTCTGCACCGCGAAGCCATCGGCGGCCTTCGACTGCCGCCCGGCCTGCCCCAAGGCGGGTGGCGCTGGCTCGACGAAACCGACTTGCGAAAACTGGAAGGAGGCTAGATGGCGATTCGCGAGGTGTTGAAAATGGGTGATCCCCGATTGCTCGCACGCGCCCGCCCGGTCGAGGATTTCGAATCGCCCGCCCTGGCGCAGCTCATCGTCGACATGCGCGACACCATGCACGCGCTCAATGGCGCGGGACTCGCTGCACCGCAGATCGGTGTCGGCCTGCAGGTGGTGATGTTCGAGGTCAGCGCCAACCCGCGTTATCCCGAAGCTGAAAACGTACCCTTTACCGTCCTCATCAATCCCGTCCTGACGCCGCTGACCGATGTCATGGAGGAGGATTGGGAGGGCTGCCTGTCGGTGCCGGGCATGCGCGGCCGGGTGCCGCGCCATGTCCGCCTGCGCTATCAGGGAGTCGACCTGCGCGGCCAGCCGATCGACCGCACCGTGGACGGATTTCACGCCCGCGTCGTGCAGCATGAGGTCGATCATCTGCTGGGCATTCTCTACCCCATGCGCATCCGCGACCTGCGCGACTTCGGTTTCACCGAAACCCTCTTTCCGGGCCAGAGTCTGCAGGACGATTGACGGGTTTCCGTCGCGAATCCGGCCTGCAATTAGCTTGCCTAAAGTTGTCCTTTCCCTGACCGCTAACTTGAAGCGTAACCGTGGGCGAAGTGCCCCGGATGCTGGACAGAGGACAACACAAACAATGAATCCGGATGAACTGATTCAACAGGCACAGCAACACATCCTGGCAGCGGATACCATCATGATCGGTGCCGAGCGTCTCGAAGGCGCCTCGGCCCTGCTGATGGCGGTACAACGCCACTGGAATGCGCCCGACCGCGAGGCGCGTCTCGCGATCGCACTGGAAGCCAATCGCGAAGTCTGGAACGACATTCAGGCTGCCCTCGCCGGCGGCGCACTTTCCCTGCCCCTGGAAGCCAGGCAGAACCTGCTGATCCTCTCCGTCTACGCCGAAGGCAAGATCAACGAATGCCAGGCACGCCCCAGCAGCGATGCCATCGGCGCACTCGTCTCCCTAACCCGAACCCTCGCCAGCAGCCTGCGGGAATGGAAGGTGGCAGCATGAGCCACCCGGCGAGGGGCCCGCGCAGCGGGATCGACGGCCAGGCGAGTGCTGCCGGAGGCCGACGCGCAGTTGCGTGGAATGCGGATGAATTTTCCGAGGCCGAGCGCATGAGCCACCCGGCGAGGGACCCGCGCAGCGGGATCGAACACTGGTTCGACCAGTCCGGGCTGGAAGGCGTGGCGACCGGCACGACGGTTCGTCCGGGCCGAGGCCGCATTCAGCCCAAAAGCGAAAACACCGACAAGGCCAAGAGCCAGCCACCCCCGTCGCGCAAGAAATCGCCGCCAGCGCGCAAGGCGCCTGCCCGCGGGCGCTACGTTGACGAATACGCTCGTCCCTTCTAGGGACTGCAATCGGCCCTAGTTGTTGAGTTTCAGTAGGTTGTTCATGGCTGGTATGCGTGTCATGGGCGGCTGACGATTGATGGCTGAATGAGGTCGATGCCAGTTGTAGCGGTGGATGAAGGGCTGCAACGCGGCCTCGCGCTGGGCTGAGCTTTCGTAAGGACGTGCGTAGGCCCATTCCCTCAGGCTGGTCTGCACGAAGCGCTCTACCTTGCCGTTCGTCTTGGGCGTGTAAGGCCTGGTGCGCAAATGGCGGATGCCGAGTTCGGCGCAAGCAGCCCGGAAGGCGTTCTTGTACCCGCTGCCGTTGTCGGTCATCACCCGGTCGATACGCACCCCCAGGCTGGCATAGTAGGCCACGGCTTCACGCAGGAATTGCACGCAACTCGGAGCGGTTTCATCGGCCTTGATACGGGCGAAGGACACCCGTGAGTGGTCGTCGATGGCCAGATGCACGCTGTCCCAGCCGATGCCGCGGCTACGGTGCTGCCGCTGGCCGGTGATGCGGTGTCCAATGCCGTCAATCCGACCCAGGCGCTTGGTGTCGATGTGCAGCAACTCGCCCGGCGCTGCCCGTTCGTAGCGCACGACTGGTTCCACCGGATCAAGCGATTTGAGGCGCGCCAACCCTATCCGTCGCAGATGGCGACTAACCGAGGCCAGACTGTTCCCCGTCTCGGCAGCAATCCGCCATTGCGGCCAACGCTGGCGTCGCAGCAACTCCCAGCGCTGCTTGGTTTCCAGGGGGATGGCGTGGGGACAGCGCCGGGGCCGTGAACTCCGGTCAGTCAGGCCGGCTTCGCCTTCCTTCCGGAAACGCGCCAGCCATTTGAACCCGGTGCGCTCACTGACTCCACCAGCCTCGCTGGCGTCCCGCACTGCCCAGCCCTGTTCGATTACCCGTTTCACCAGCAGGGCTCGACCTTTGGCCGTCAATCTCGCATGCTTATGGCTGTTCATCCGTTCTCCTGAGAAGGGGGTTGCTGTCTCGACAACACCAGCTTCCCAGATCAGATACGGATGAACAACCTACTGAGACATCACAACTAGCCCCAACAGACCAGAGCTGAACAGCCATGCGGCGGCGGGCTCATTGCGGCTTGCATTTCGGCTGTTCATCCTGATTAGGTGCCGCTAGGTAGCGTTGGACTTCGACCGCGAGTCGTCTTGAC
>Ga0209703_1000493_pt1 | contig 11162 bp, 10 predicted proteins | sample PPLLak12cMay2015_2_FD_187256 | JGI IMG/M metagenome (GOLD analysis project Ga0209703, IMG submission 187256) | Freshwater sediment microbial communities from Prairie Pothole Lake near Jamestown, North Dakota, USA - PPLs Lake P8 Core (1) Depth... | ecosystem: Environmental > Aquatic > Freshwater...
TGAAAAGAGCGAAGAAGGCAGGTATCATCGAAACCAAATCTCTCCCCAAGGATAATCTGAAGCATTTGATAGAAGCCTCGCTTCTCAAAAAGAGGCGGGCCCTCGATGCCCTGAAAGAAAGAGGAGGGATTGAGAAAGGCTACTTGAACCTCTCAGCTGATCTGGTCAAACGCATCGTTTCAGCGTCGGAGGAGGCCAAACCATGAGTTCCATCGCTCAGAATGCTCCTGGAAAGACAGTGCTCTTGATGGGAAACGAGGCCATTGCCCGCGGTGCCCTTGAAGCAGGGGTAAAGGTATGTGCTGCCTATCCGGGAAATCCTTCGTCCGAGATCATCGGGACCCTGGCCAAAGTCGCAGGAGAGATGGGGCTTCATGTGGAATGGTCGGTGAATGAGAAGGTCGCCTTGGAAGTAGCGGCTGCTGCGTCCTTTGCAGGACTGAGAGGTCTCTGCGCCATGAAGCAGAATGGTCTCAATGTAGCCTCCGACTTCCTCCTTAACCTCAATCTCACAGGAATCGGTGGAGGGCTTGTCCTGGTGGTTGCCGATGATCCATCAGGGGTCTCCTCAAGCAACGAGGAAGATTCGCGCATCTATGCCAAACTAGGTGACCTGCCACTTTTGGAACCCGCCACCTTCCAGGAAGCCAAAGAGATGACCAAGACGGCCTTTGAGATCTCGGAGCAGCTGGGACTGCCTGTTTTGATTCGAAGTGTCACGCGAGTCTCCCATGCGCGGGGAAATGTTTCTCTTGATGAACTCCCCAAGGGGGGTCCTAAACCGAGATTTGATCTTTCCCGGCCGCGCTGTGCTTTCCCTGCCTTGCCGAACCACAAGCTCCTCCATGAAAGATTTAACAAGGCGAAGCAGATGGTCGAAGAACTGCCATTTAATCTCTACCGAGGCCCTGAGAAACCGGAATTGCTGGTCGTCACCAGTGGAAGCGGATATATGTATTCATTGGAAGCAGTCGTCAACCTGGGCCTTCGAGATAAGGTAGGGATCCTCAAAATGGGGACTACCTGGCCCCTTCCAGAAAATTTTCTCCTCAAAAACCTCAAGAAGACAGACCGGATTCTCTTTATCGAGGAGGTCGATCCCTTTCTTGAGAATAATGTGAAAGAGACCTATGCTCAGAACTGCATCGCCTTAGGACTCAAATCCTTTTTTGGAAAGGCGAGCAAGGACGTTCCCGAAGTCGGCGAGCTGAACCCTGAAATCGTGACCCATGCGATTCAGAAACTCCTCAACATTTCTTATGAACCGCGGCCCGCCGATTATGTTCAACGTGTTCATGAAGCTGCTTCAGAGATCGTCCCAGCCAGGACGCTCGGTTTCTGCGCAGGCTGCCCGCACCGGGCTACCTACTGGGCGGTGAAGGTGGCTCTGGTTTTAGATGGGAGAGGGGGCTTCGTTCTCGGCGACATCGGTTGCTACTCGCTGGGAGCAGGGCCATCCGGGTTCGGTCAGATGAAGACGCTTCACGCCATGGGCTCAGGAGCCGGACTGGCCTGCGGATTCGGCCAGCTTGACCGGTTCGGACTGGAGCAGCCCGTCGTTGCTGTCTGCGGCGATTCAACTTTTTATCATGCTGCCATGCCGGCCCTGGTGAATGCCTATTATAATGGATCGAACTTCTTGCTTCTTCTTTTGGACAACAATGCGACAGCCATGACAGGCTTTCAACCCCACCCAGGAACAGGTTCGACCGCCACAGGAGAGACAGCTCCGGTCGTCGATCTCAAGGCCGTCTGTGAAGGTTTCGGGGCTCGTGTGGAGGTTGTTGATCCCTTTGATGTGTCTGCCACAGTGGAAACAATACTGAAACTCCTTCAAGATGAGAAAGGGGTGAAGGTATTGATTCTGAAAAGGGATTGCGCCCTGGTCAGTGCCAAGAAACAAAAAAGCCTTTACAAGGTTGAAGTCGATCAAGATCGCTGCCTCGGGGAAAGCTGTGGTTGCAACCGCCTCTGCACACGCATCTTCAAATGTCCTGGTCTGATGTGGGACTCCAAGACTGAAAAGGCCCGTATTGATGAAGCCATCTGCACAGGGTGCGGGGTCTGCGCCGAGATCTGTCCTGCTTCGGCCATCCAGAAGGAGGTGGCATAAATGTTCCTCTCGAAAGATCCCTTCAATATCATCATTGGCGGAGTTGGGGGACAGGGGAATGTTTTGGCCTCTCAGATTCTGGGTGAGATGCTCGTCTCCCAGGGGTATGTGATTACCATTGGAGAGACGTATGGTGCCTCGCAGCGTGGGGGTGCGGTGATGAGCCATCTGCGGATCTCTACCAAAGACCAATTTTCACCCCTGATTCCAGAAGGGCAATGCGACCTGCTCGTTTCTCTGGAGCCCGTCGAGGGGCTCAGGATACTGGACACCTACGGGAATCCCAGGGTGATGACCCTTCTCAACACCCGCCCCATCCACCCCATTGATGTCATCTCCGGGAACGCGACTTATCCAGAAGTTTCAATAGTGATTTCCAAGATAAAGGAACTGAGCAGACGGGTCTGGACGCTGAATGCCACGGAGATCGCTTTGGAGATGGGCGATCCCATCTTTTCAAACATTGTCATGTTGGGAGCCCTTTGTGCCATCGGTGTCTTGCCCATCGATCGTCAAGGGTTCGAAACGATCATCCGGGATCTTCTGCCCTCACGATTGCTGGAAGAAAATTTGAAGGCCTTTGATAAGGGAAGGGAGAAGGTGCAGGAGTCTTAGGTGGCTCTTGGCAGAATTCTTAAGATAAAGAAAGGCACTGCTTTAAATTTGAGCAGTGCCTTTCTTGTTAAGGGATCCTTTCTCTTATTTCTGCCAGGCGCCGAATGGTCCTGAGTCCCAGGTCAGCTTGGATAGGTCTCTTTGTCCATGTGCAGAAGGATGAAAGCAATCAATGTCAGACACTTGGTTTTCAGTAAACTGATATTTAAAGGTCTCGTCTGTGTAATAATACCAGTGTTTAAGGTCCTGCTGGTTATACTCTTCGGTGACTCTCTCCAATATTTCATTAAAGGCGATGTTACGGCTTCTTGTATATTCCCGATCTGCATCTGTATTTAACGGGCTTAGCATGGTTCCACAAGGGTATAAATCAAGCAAAGTGGTTGCCCAAAGCACTTCGCAGTCCACGATACCGAGAGCCTTCTTGTCCCGTGCAATCTCCCAGAGCTGGTAAATATCTACAATGCCAACGACATAGATCGTTGCCCCAGCAGGAAGACCCTTTCTTAAATTCTCCAAGCCAGCCCGAGAGTTGGCTTCAAATTCTGCATCTGTTGGGATATCGGCAAAATCATTCCCGCAGACATCGTTATGACCCATAAAGACGGTTACATACTGGGCCTGGTGGCTGACCGAAGCGGCTGCCTGTGTGGGAAAATCGGGCATATCGGCTCCACTTTTGGCCTCCATATAGTTCTTGCGTCCCCAGGCTCCGAAGTTTCTAGAGATTCGCTGATTGTGACTATACACATCCGTCAGACCAAATAGCCATTCCCAGAATCCGTGATAACCATTGACCCAGCTTGCCCAGTGGTTGGCAAGGGGCAACTCCGCATCGATGGCTTCAGTAATACTGTCGCCTGTGCTGGAGAGACGCTTGGGGGCTAATTGGGGGGCTTTTTTGCTTTGTGCAGACGCAAAAGGTATTGTGAATAACACGCAAAGGATTACAACCATTGGTACAAGAAGGGTCATTCTCTTTTTCATAAGGTTCCTCCTCTTGAAACGAAAATAAAATTACTCCTTTGAGGCCTTTGCTTTTGGTTCAAGCTCCCGCTGAACCAAATTCTTCAGATCTTCATACGGGAACGTTCCACTGAAATAAAAACCATTAACAAATATGACAGCGGGGCTTTCCGCTCCGATCCTTGCGGCATAACCTAAATCCTCTTTCACCTTGAGCAGATAATTTCCTTTTTTCTGACCCTCATCAAATTTCTTTTTATCAAGACCAATTTCATCTCCCATTTTTCTTATGTTTTCCATTTTCATATCACCTTTTCTGGAAAACACCAGGTCATGAAAATTCCAGAAGATGCCTTGTTCAAAAGCTGCCTCTCCCAGCTCAGCCGCTAAAAGCGCTTTCTCATCCTGAATCTTGAAGTAATTCCGATGGACCCACTTGACTTTATCCGGGAATTCAGAGAGAAGCTTCCTTATTTTCTCAACGCTTTCGGCGGAGAGCTTCGAGGTAAGATCGGCAAAATGGACGAGAGTGACAGGTGCATCCGCATTACCCCGCCAGGGTTCTCCATCAATCACTATCTTTGTTCGAGGCCGCTCCGGAAGTTTCAGTAAGAATTTATAATCGGCCTTTTCCCGAAGGGATGCCATGTAATCCAATTTGCGCTGGATGAGGGCTTTCTGGAAAAGATAAAACTTAATTTTATTTCTTTGTTGAAGATCCTTACTGACGTCTTCAGGATGGGTGGCTAAGTATTGATCCACATCTTTCTCGTCCGGAGATTTGACCTTCTCGTCCACTTCTTTTTTCAGAAGTTCGCCGATGCTAAGACCTCTTCGAGTAGCTTCAGCGGCCAGTAGCTTTTGGCTCACTATCTCCTCTGTTTCTCTCTGGAGAAGGCTATAAATATTGCCCTGCAATCTGTAAACCTGAAAGGAGACATTCTGTTCTATTTCAGATAGAAAAATAGGCTCCCCGTTCAGCTTTGCGATAATATCCGGCTGCAGTGACTGGGCAAGAGCTTTTGACCCGTAACTCAACACGAGGCTAAGACTTAAAATGACTAAGGTACTCTTTAATAATCTCTTCGTCATCGGGTTTTTCATTGTCAATACCGTTCTCCGGACGTCCAAACAGAATAAAATCTGAGATGCCCATCTCGGTGATCTCTTCTACTGTTTCCAATGCCCGGTTGAGCTCGGTTCGAATGTTTTGTATCTCCTCACGATTGCTTCTTGTGCGTTCCAGATCTCCCAATTCCAGCATGGACTTCTGTAGGGTCCGGATGGTTTCTGTCAACTTTTGCAGATCTCTCTGCGAAAGTTTCAATTCTGGGAACTTCTCCCCAATGATCAATGCCAGGTCTTCCTGGACTTCCTCCCAAGAGATTGGATCATTTCTTGGATTCAACCTTTTTTCAGAGAGAACTTCTTCTGGAGGTCGAAGAAAATGATTCCCCCTAAGGTCGATGCCAGGTGTGGCCCTTATAAAAGGGGAGGGTGACTCTATTCGTTCCGGTGCCGGAATCTTGAGTGTAGAGGGGGTATGAACCTTTGAGCTGATATGGTCAGATCGATTTCCAAAAATTTGGATTGAGAAGGTGACCAACAAAACAATTAAAAAGGAGGAAAGAATGATGAGGAAAACCCTAGAAGGCAGAGAAGACACGGTACCCCTCCCTATTTAGCAAAAGAATCAAAAAGAGAGGACAATTTAAGTCTCGTATAACAGAAACTTCTCTTCTTGTCAAGCCAGACATCTTTTGGAGCACAGATGAGATGCTGAACTGTACACCCTGATCCTGAAATAAATTCAGGATGACGTTAATTGTATGGGGTAAAGTTCATGACAGTTAGGTATTTTTCTGTTTCGTCATCCGGAACCAGGTCCTGAATCGAGTTCAGGATCTACGATTTTAGGATCCCACTTGACTCTGCTATCATTCAATGTTTGAATCTTATGTAGGCTAAGGTCAAGAGGTTTTATGTTTCAATTTTGTTGAAAGGAGGAGAAAGATGGCAAAGCGGCATCCACTAAAAATCACGGTGATAAAGAAGTTGAGCGCGAAAGAGGTTTATGGTAAGCCCCTTCCGGAAGTGACAGACGATTTTCCAGCCTATTGCGATCGCCTGGAAGTGGGGAAGGAGTTTATGGTGGAGGAATCAGGGGCCATGCCTTCGGGCTTTTGCACCTGGGCCTGGCATGATATCTACCCCGCAGTCACGGGGCTGCGATTTGGTGGAAACTATCCCTGGATGAAAAAGGATGGAATGATCTACGCCTGCTGCAGTGATGGGGCACGCCCCGTCTTTTTTAAGATTGAAAGGCTATGAGGAAAAAGCGCAGTCGATATTTGATCTGTATCATCAGAATTCTTATGAATACTTTCAGAAATTTGAATAATAGAAAGCCGAACCCACTGGAGGAGGTTGAATGATATGAAGAAGGAAAGGAAAGAGAATAGTCGTTTCGCAAGATCAAAACACCTTTATGCATAAGCGATTCTTTTGAGCAACTCACTGTCCGTCATGTCCAATATCCGGTAAGCCTTATGTTTAAGGTCGAAAGAAGAGACGGACGGACATTCCAGCCTGCACCACGGAGGCCCCTTGGTCTTGCACTTTCTCGTGCAGGCCAGCCAGAGATCATAGGAGTTTGATACGATCCCATTTTTCTTGAATTTGGATTTTGCCATATCAAACCCTCCATAAATCTTCTTTCGGTTGGCTCCGTTCTCTTAGAAGTTTTACATGACCTATCTTCAGACAGTCTCCACCTAACTTTGAGCATATATTGTGCCACTGAATCTTCGCACCCATAATCATTTGGAATTTATAAGGATTTTTAATTCGGGGAGTGTAGCATGTTCCCGTATTATGACAAATTTTCGTCTATTGTATAAAAATTTTAAAGGATTCTATGAAGGCACAAAATAGGAAAGAATCGCCGGCGACGGAAAACAACAGGGTGGTTTAGGAAGCTAATATTTTTATAGACAGGGGAGATAAATTTCTGTTATATAAAATGAAATTTCATTTTGGAGAGAAGGGAATGTTGCATATCGCCGATCTCAAAGACATTAAAGATGGAAAGATGACGGACGTCTATTTTGTGAGGACGATGCAGGTCCTCAAGGCTAAGAAGATTGACAAACGGGTGAAAGCCGAATTTATCGCCAAGCGTTTCCCGGAAGACTATGGTTGGGGAGTACTGGCCGGCATTGAGGAGACGACCGATTTGCTGAGAGACTTGAAGGTCAGCGTGAGGGCGATGAAGGAGGGGACGATCTTTCGTGCTTATCAACCCGTCATGGAAATAGAGGGAATGTATAGTGATTTTGGTCTCTACGAGACCTCCATTCTGGGTCTCCTCTGCCAGGCTTCAGGGGTTGCCACAAAGGCTGCCCGGTGTAAAAAAGCCGCTGGAGATCGGAGGGTGGTCAGCTTTGGTGCAAGGCGAATCCATCCCGTGATCGCTCCCATGGTGGAACGGAATGCTTTTATTGGCGGCTGTGATGGCGTATCGGTGGTGAAGAATGCGGAGATGATCGGTGAAGAACCTTCAGGTACCATGCCCCATGCCTTGATCCTTCTCATGGGTGACACCGTGGAGGCTACCAAGGCTTTTGATGAAGTGATCGAGCCGAAGGTCAAACGGGTTTCCCTCATCGATACGTTTAATGATGAGAAGATCGAGGCCATCCGAGTTGCCGAGGCTCTCGGTAAGAAACTTTTTGCCGTGAGGCTCGATACCCCCAGTTCAAGGCGAGGAGACTTTCAGAAGATTATTGAGGAGATTCGCTGGGAGTTGAATTTAAGGGGATTTGATCATGTTAAAATCTTTGTGAGCGGCGGATTGGATGAGAATCGAATCTTGACACTCAATCCTCTGGTGGATGCCTATGGGGTGGGGACTTCGATCACTAATGCACGGGTGATTGACTTCGCCATGGACATCATCGAGATCGACGGGAAGCCGCTGGCGAAAAGGGGGAAGATGTCCGGATCAAAAAGTGTCCTTCGATGTACCAAGTGTTTTCAAGATAGAATGATTCCTTTCAGGAAGAACCAGGGCCGTTCCAACGAGGGGGCGAATCGATGCCCCTGCGGGGGTCGATCTAAAGAACTTCTTCTTTCGTTGATTCAAAACAAAAAAATCCTGTGGGACCTACCCAAACCACAGACGATACGAGACTATGTCCTCGAACAGCTCCCGCATTTCGATCTTTAGTGGGCTGCCCCTCCTTTTTTTCAGATGAGTGCACTTCATGGAAAGCGAAGGGGTTATGAAAGAAGCCATGCTTTACAATCCTCTGGAAGGAGGAAAGGTCCAATGCCATCTCTGCAATCACCGATGCACCATCTCCCTTTCCAAAAGAGGGATCTGTGGCGTCAGGGAGAATCGGGAGGGAAAGCTCTATACCCTCGTCTTTGGACGAGCTATCTCCCTGAATGTGGATCCTATCGAGAAGAAGCCCATCTTTCACCTCTATCCGGGGTCGACCTCGTTTTCCTTTGCTGCCGTGGGTTGTAACTTCCGGTGCCTCCAGTGCCAAAATCACGAGATTTCGCAGATGCCCTTGGACCAGGGCCAAATTGATGGTTCGGCCGTTCCTCCTTCAAAGATCGTTTCCTTGGCCAAAGAGTATCGATGCCGATCGATCTCTTATACCTATACCGAACCTACCATCTATTTCGAATATGCTTATGAGACAGCTGCCCTGGCCAGCCAGGAAGGGATCAAGAACGTCTTTGTCACGAATGGCTACATGACCGAGGAAGCGCTCCGGATGATTCATCCCTATTTGCATGCGGCCAATGTGGATCTGAAGAGTTTTCAGGAGAAGTTTTATAAAGATGTGTGCCGGGCAAAACTAAAGCCGGTTTTAGAAAACCTCAGGTTGATGCGGGAGATGGGAATTTGGGTAGAGATCACAACCCTTGTCATTCCAACGCTAAACGACTCGGATAAGGAATTTGAAGAGATTGCCCAATTCATTCTCTCGTTGGGGCCAGAGGTCCCTTGGCATATCTCCGCCTTCTATCCCACGTATAAGATGTTGAACCTTCCCAGGACCCCGGCTTCGCTACTTCATCGGGCCAGGGAAATTGGGATAAAAGCAGGACTTCGATATGTCTATTGTGGTAATATACCCGGGGAGGAGGGTGAGGATACTTTCTGCCCAGGCTGTGGACGAACGGTGATCGAAAGAGTAGGATTTCGGGTGACGAGAAAGGACATCACCGGGGGAGAATGCCGTCATTGCCATACGAAGATTGAGGGTGTGTGGGGTTGATTTATAATTCTCGTAGGGCGTGATCGCCGATCACGCCATCTGAAATGGTGCGTTCGGGGAACGCACCCTACCTATTCAAGAACATGGGACCCACTCAGAGCAAGGATTCAAAGACGATCTGGACCATTGGGGGTGGCAAAGGTGGGAGCGGAAAGAGTTTTATCACCGTCAACATGGGGATCTGCCTCTCCAAATCGGGGTCCCGGGTCATTCTGGTCGATGCCGACTTAGGAGGTGCCAACCTTCATACGTTCTTGGGGCTGCCCCCTCCTGCTTTCACACTATCTGATTTCATTAAAAAGCGGGTCAAACATCTCCACGAGGTGCTCATCCCCACGGAGGTTCCCAACCTGTTCCTCCTGACTGGAGCCCAGGACCTCCTCAATGCCATGGATTCAAAGAATGTTCAGAAGAGAAAATTATTGCGCTCCATTCAACATCTGGAAGGGGATTACGTCCTGGTCGATCTGGGGGGTGGAAATTCGATTAGTGTTTTGGACTTCTTTCTCATGTCCGATGGGGGGATCCTGGTGGTGACTCCAGAACCCACTTCCATCGAAAATACCTATCGGTTTCTCAAAAGTGCCTTCTATCGAAGGCTCAGGCAGTCTGTCTCCTCCCATGCAGTGAAGGCCTTGATCGATGGCGCGATGGATCGAAAGAGTGAGATTGCCATTCAAAATCCCTATGAACTCATCAAGGCGGTGAGGCGGATCAATGAGGAGGAAGCCAAGAAGATTGAGATGGAAGTGGAGACGTTTCAGCCCAATCTCATTCTTAATCAGGTTCGTTCAAGAAAGGACATTGAGATAGGCTTCTCGATTCGGAGTGCCTGTCAGAAATATTTCGGCATTCGGCTCCATTATCTGGGCTATATCGTCTATGACCAGGATGTGGGCTACTCCGTCCGGAGGAGGAGGCCTCTGGTTTTGGAGAATGCTCACTCCAGAGCAGCCCAATGTGTGAGCGAGATTGCCTCCAAATTGGCCAGTCGCCATCAGATGTCTTTCCAGTTCTGACACGGTAGCTATGAAGGGAATTGACGAACAGACCTACTATGAGATCTTGGAAGTTAGCTCCGCGGCGACCTCCAGGGAGATTCAGAAGGCTTATGAACATGCCAAGGAGACCTTTCATACTGATTCCTTGGCGGTTTACTCTCTCTTCAGTGAGCAGGAGATTCAGGGAATACAGGTGGCCATTGAAGAGGCCTATCGGGTGCTGATGGATGAGACATTGCGAAAGAGTTATGATCAGTCCCACTATCAAATATTGGGTCAACAGAAGTTGGAGAAGCCTCCAGAGATACCGGCTCCCCTCCGTGAGAAAAAGCCCCCTCGTGCTTCCGCAGATGTTCCGGTCCATGTGGGGGAGGAAATTTATCGGGGTAAGACATTGAGACAAATTCGGGAGAGAATGAGCATCGACCTGGAAACAATCGCTCAAGAGACCAGAATCAACCTGAAGACCCTGGAATTAATCGAAGGGGAAGACCTGGAAAAGCTTCCTCCCTTGGTCTATCTCAAAGGATTTCTAAAGGGCTACGCCCAATCCCTTGGATTGGATCCTCATAAAGTAGTTGAGGAATATGTCCATTTCTTGGACGAAGAGAAAAAGAAAATAGCCTCCTAAAATCAGAATCCTAACATCAAACCTGAAACATCAAAACTGGGACTTCAAACTTCATAATAATCCACCCCGCCCACGGGGCGGGGCTTTGCCCCCCAAATTCTTTAAACCCAAGAAAGAGGATCCCGAAATCATAGACCCTGAAACAAGTTCAGGGTGACTGAGCAGGAAAAATTCAAAACCTAATTTGGACAAAAGCGATCGTATCTTAATTTTGAATTTTGAATATTGAGGTTTGGAGTTTTGTTTTTCAATTTGGATCTTGAAGTTGGAAGTTTGGTGTTCTGTGTCTTTAAGATTTTTCCTGGGTGAGCTCGACAATGGTGGATGTTATCTGCTTGGAAATCTCTGAGGTGAATCCCAACAATTTTTGTCGGATCTTTCCTTCCTTATCAATGAGGATGGTGGTGGGGAGGCCAGTGACGCCATAATTTCGTGAAACCTCCTCTGAGGTTAGCGTGATAGGGTAGGGGATATCCATCGACTTGACAAAGCGGCGAACCGTTTCCACATCCCCCCTGTCCACGTTCATCCCGATCACTTCA
>Ga0209703_1000498_pt1 | contig 11052 bp, 4 predicted proteins | sample PPLLak12cMay2015_2_FD_187256 | JGI IMG/M metagenome (GOLD analysis project Ga0209703, IMG submission 187256) | Freshwater sediment microbial communities from Prairie Pothole Lake near Jamestown, North Dakota, USA - PPLs Lake P8 Core (1) Depth... | ecosystem: Environmental > Aquatic > Freshwater >...
AAGGTGTCAATGTTATGGTTGTAAAAGACAACAGTGACATCCTGAAGTGCTGGGATGTTAACGAGGAAGTTGTATGGACAACCGGTTATAATCCCGAGACTTCGGCAGGCGGAATGGGAGCCGGCGAAGCTCACATCCAGACCTTTGACCTGAAAGACGCTGTAAACGACCTGCCGGATATTGTTGCAAACTCCGTTGCACTGGCCAACAATAAACTTGCTGTCACGACACCTTTTCCTGCAAACCTGCAGACCTTCATGTGGAAGACTGAAGAAAATGCCACTACCAAGAGGATTGTAAACTGGGGAGTCCATCATACCTTCATGGACCTGGCTACGGCAGATTTTTATAATGCGCTGAAAAATTCCGTGCTTTGGGTGTTGAAGATGGATTGCGAATGCCCGGGCCAGGTTGCATTGAAAGATGTTGAAACCCGTCCTTACCAGATGTATCCCAACCCGGTGGCTGACCTGCTGAACTTCAGCGGCGCAGGCCTTATCAGCAACATCGACATCATTGATATCACCGGCAAGGTACTTGTGTCCGTGCGGAACGACAGCCGTCAGCTGCTGCAGGTCAACACCGGTAGCCTGGTAAAAGGCATGTATTTCGTACGCGTGAATACACTGGAAGGCAAAACCTACACAGACAAATTGGTGAAATAGTTTTTTTTAGTTAATCGGGAAAGCCGCCATTCGAAAGAGGGTGGCTTTTTTGTTAAGCCTCACCCCCTCCCCTCTCCCAGGGGAGAGGGGCAATAACTAGCGCAGCATGGTACGAGGGCATCAATCCTATAATCCTTTAATCCTAGTTCAGACATCCAACAGCAACAAATCCCTACTTTTACCGTAAACATATTAAAATCATTTATTACAGGGAGGGGATTGTGAATATTAACAGGATGTCGGGATTTGTCTTTGGTATTATTATTTCAGGACTTTCCATTCAACTCAATGCACAGATAAATTTTCCGTTAAAATCAGCCTATAAATATCTGAAGGGAAGCGAAGCTACCGCTTTGCCGGCCGACTGGATGAGCGCCGATTATAGTGATACCGGCTGGAACACGGGAGCAGCCCCTTTTCGCTATGGGGACGGCACAGGGGGTACTGTGCTTACCGATATGGCTAACACTTACACTACCGTTTATTTTCGTACTAAATTCACGGGGGTGGGAACAGCGTCCATAAAAACCATCAGTTTTACCGTTGATTACGATGACGGATTTATCATCTGGATAAACGGGCAGGAGGTTTTTAAAAAATCAGCCCCTGATAATCCCGTTTACAATTCACTGGCGACAGAGAACCATGAATCAGGCACCCCTGTTGTAATTAATATAGATTCAGGCGCAGTTAATCTGATCGATGGTGATAATGTACTGGCCATCCAGGGCTTCAATGTTTCCCTTACCAGCACAGACTTCTATTTTGATCTGCAGATTACCGCCATCCCTTCCCTGTCGGAAGCCAGTGACTCACTCAAGGTCGGCTTTGACAGAAAGGCAGGTTTTTATGATGCTCCTTTCGACCTGGTCCTTACATCACCGGATGCTTCGTTACAAATAATTTATACCCTTGACGGCAGTAATCCGCAGCATGCTGCCTCTGCCATAACAACCGGAGGTACAGTAACCTTGCATATCGATCCGGCCGATACCACCGGAAGAGATGTCACCCCTGCCTTTATGGTAAGGGCATCGCTGACAAAACCGGGATTCATGCCAACAAAACCCGTCACACACACCTATATATTTATTGACAAGGTAAAAACACAACAATATCCGGGAGGAAAGTGGCCCACATCAACAGTAAATAACCAGGCGATTGATCTTCCCATGGATTCAAAAGTGGTGGACAATCCGCTGTATTCCAATCTTATTGACGATGCCCTGCTTGAAATTCCCTCCATATCCCTTGTAACCGATATCGAAAGTCTGTTTGACCCGGCGGCAGGTATATATGTCAATGCCTGGGGACGCGGGCTCGACTGGGAAAGATTTACTTCGGTTGAACTTATTTATCCCGATGGCTCCGGTGGTTTTCAGATCAATGCCGGCTTACGTATCAGGGGCGGTTACAGCCGCGATGGTTCCTATCCGAAACATGCTTTCCGTTTGTTCTTCAGGAGTGAATATGGCGAAGCCAAACTTTATTATCCGCTTTTCGGAGATGAAGGGGTAAGCGAGTTTGATAAAATAGACCTGCGCTGCGAACAAAACTATTCATATGCTAACGGGGGGGGCGAACACAATACCCTGGTGAGGGAAGTATTCTCCCGGGATACACAGCGTGATATGAACCGGCCTTACACGCGAAGCCGGTATTACCACCTCTATCTGAATGGCATGTACTGGGGCATATACCAGACCCAGGAAAGGGCCGAAGCCCGGTATGCTTCGGATTATTTTGAGGGTACCAGGGAGGATTTCGATGTAATCAAGACCACGGCCATCAGCTGGCCCTATCAGGTAGAAACGGCCGACGGCGACAACGCCTCGTGGATGCAGATCTATAATATGTGCCAGACCGGTTTTACCGACAACCAGGTATATTACAGCCTGCTGGGGAAAGACATCAATGGCAACGCTTTGCCGGGGGGAAGGGTCTTTATTGATGTTGATAACTTAATTGATTACATGCTGATCATTTTCTACACCGGCAACTTTGATGCACCTGTTTCAGCTTTCAATAATAACACGATGGCCAATAATTTTTACGCCATCGATAACCGGAATGAAAAAACACCGGGTTTCGTATTTCTTTGTCATGATTCAGAACACTCCATGATGGTGGATCCGGTAAGTCCGGGTTCTGGTATCAACGAAAACCGGGTTACCATCAGCAATATGACCGTTAACAGCTATTCACAATTTCATCCCCAGTGGCTCCATACCAAACTTGCAGCAAACACGGAATACCGGATGCGTTTTGCAGACCGTGCTGCCCTGCACATGACCGGCGACGGAGCCCTGACGCCCGGAGCTTCCCTTGAGCGGTTCAACAAACGGGTCAGCCAGATCGATACAGCCGTTATTGCCGAATCGGCACGCTGGGGAGACACCAGAACCTCAACACCCTACACAAAAGACAATGCCTGGCTGCCTGAGATCAGCAAGGTCCGCAGCAGCTTTTTCCCGGTCCGCACCAATATTGTGCTTAACCAGCTAAAATCAGCAGGATTATACAGCTGGCTGAATCCACCCAAAGTAACCCATGACGGTTCTGAACTAAACCTTGGGAGATACCAGCTTGTCAGTTCAATGGACATAGACATACAGAATCCCAATACCGGGGGTGAGATTTACTACACGCTTGACGGATCTGATCCACGCCTTGCCGGAGGGGAGATATCAGAAACTGCAACCCGGGTGACCGGAGAACTGGCTTTGAACTTAACCTCCTCGGCTGTCCTGAAGGCAAGAATTTACAGGGAAGACGGCACATGGAGCCCCATAAAGCACATTGATTTTTATTCCCCGGACGATGATCTGTCGAAGCTTAAAGTCACTGAATTAAGCTACCATCCGCAGGATATCATTGCCGGAACTGACACTACGGAAGGAAAGTCTTTTGAATTTATTGAGTTCAAAAATACAGACAGTGTCGGGGCATTGAATTTGTCGGGACTGGTGCTCGATTCGGCCGTGTATTACAGGTTCCCCGAAAGCGCCATCCTGGCGCCCGGCCAGTTTTGGGTGATAGCCACAAAACCATCTTATTTTTATGAAATGTATGGGAAAGTACCCTCCGGCAATTGCGAGGATTTCTTTGACAACGCCGGTGAATATGTTTTGCTGACCGATTCGGCGGGTAGTGAAGTTTTATCCTTTACCTATGACGATCATTTGCCGTGGCCTGAAGAGGCTGATGGTGACGGCTATACGCTTACCTCTGTGGAACGAAATCCCACCGGCGATCCGGATTACTTCAGCTATTGGACGATCTCCACCACCCTGAAGGGTTCGCCTTTCTCTGACGATTATCAGTATTCAGGCATTGGTGCAACAGCATTTGCCCTAAACCATGACTTCCTTGTTTACCCGAATCCAAGCTCAGGGTATGTGATCATTAAGGCAAACGCTGATGATGCAGCGGTAAACAGATATAAGATTAAGCTATATACGATAAACGGGACACTGGTTTACGAAAGCATGATCGCTGATATGGCTATGATAAACCTCAATGGACTGGGGATACAACCAGGTATTGTAATAGTTAAACTGGAAAGTGATACGGAGGTCAGAACACAGAAGCTGATCTATCGGCCGTAGCGTTAATAGTTAAATTATTCAACAGTATTACGATGTGAATAATGAACAAGGAACGCCGAATGTCGAATAGCGAAGATAATACCCTCGCTATCTAATCTTCAGCGCCTGCCTGGCCGGTAGGCAGGTTCGGCGTTCGATGTTCTCCCGATGGATCGGGACAGGCTTTGTTCGATATTGAAATTCGTCATTTGGCTTGTTTTTCTTGTTTTACAGGATGGTGGCTCGCAATGATGCTAATCAAATCATCAAACCTGCCTGCCGGCAGGCAGGTCAATAAATAAAAAAGGAGGGATATCGCTATCCCTCCCTGTTTTATTACAATTATTAACCAATCTTTCAGTTCTCTAGTAATCCGTATTTTGCGGAAAGGTAGTTTTATCCTGTAACGCGTCAATCTGTGCCTGCGGGATCGGCCTTAAGGTAAATTTGGCGCTGAAATTATCGCGCGCAGACTGATTGCCGGCATATTGCTTGATGCGGGCCACCATGGCATCGGTGCCAAGCCGTTTCAGGTCGAACCAGCGAAGCTGTTCACCGCATAATTCACGGGCCCTTTCATCCAGGAAATAATCCATGGTGAGGTCAGCGCCGCCGTTAATACCGTAGGAGGCCAGCATGGCAGCACCGTCGCCGCTGTATGAACGCTTATTGGCCAGGGGAACAAGGTAATTACTATAGGCGTTGTCAGCCTGTCCTGCTTTCCATAAACCTTCGGCAGCGATCAGGTACATTTCCGAGATCCTCATGACCATAGCGTCGCGTATGCCGTTCATCGAACCCGCATCGGTGGCTGCCGGACGCGTATTGTCATAGAATTTGTGCAATTCAAGGAACAGGTTGCGGTTAAAAGCACCTGCATCATTGATGGTGCCGTCGTCGTTGAACATCCTCTTATAATCAAGGCACCACCATCCGCGTTCAGCATTAAACCAGTAGTTGGTCGCCAGGTTCCCGATCATTACATTATCAGGAAAGGTCTCTTTTGTTATGAATATGGATGTATCGCCAATCACAAATAATGGCTGACCGGCCAATTCCTCATGAAATCCTTCAACAGGCCATACGTATTTGGCCGTAAGATTATTATTGCAGTACCAGACAGTTTTAAACGATCCGTAAAACCTTTCATCGACATCTTCATGGAAGGCATCGATCAGGTATTTGGTGGGCGTATACCTTCTGAACGGCCTGCCGTTCTCGATATCCCTGGTCATGCCCGGGAATACGTCATATTGCATGCCGAACATGAGGTGCCCGTGGTGGCCGCCTTCCCTTTCATCCCAGGGCTTGTCAGCCGGACGTTGAAATTCGGTATAGTCGGAAGAAGGAACACCCATAAGAGCATTGGCTGAACGGGAGTAATTGATAGCCCAGATGCTTTCCGTATTCTTTTCATCGTTGGCGATATCCCATACATCAGCATAGTTGTCATACAGCTGAAATTTGCCGCTGTTGATAACGGCAGCCGCATCTTCAGCGGCGGCGGCATACATGGCCGCGTCGTTGGTATAGCTGGCCCTGGTGAGGCGCATCCTGGCGCGAAAGCCCTGGGCTGCATGCTTTGTTATCCTGCCATAATCCGTAGCGCTGGTATTGGCAGCATCGCCAAGGTTGGCAACGGAAAAATCAAGGTCTTCAAGAATAAGGGCATAGAAATCATCAACGGATGACCGTGTGGCTGTCTTGACGACACCTTTTATGGGTTCTGTCCGTAAATCCACTCCACCCCAGGTCTCAACCAAAAGCCAGTTGTATAATGCCCTCAGGAACCTTACCTCTGAAAGACGTGTTTTGGTCTTGGCTTCGTCGAAGGGTGTCACGTCCGGATCTGATAATACATCAATGGCATCATTGCAGGCATTGATCCCCTTGTAGAATTCAACCCAAAGCACAACCAGCCTTGAGTTGGTGGGATTAAAATCAGTGGTATAGGTATACTGGTATTGCTGCGGATGCTGCTGTCCGTAGTCGTAGATATCTGTACCCGGCTCGCTGAAATCATAACCTTCTTCCTTGCCGAACCAGATCTTGGAAGTAGTATAACACGCCGCTACCAGGCCTTCCATACCATTAACCGTGGTATACCAGGTCTCCGTGGCCACACCTCCCTTATAGTCTTCCTCCAGGAATTCTTCACAGGAGACAAAGCCGAGCATCAGTAGGATAAAGAATATTTTAATGGCTTTCATAATCATTGTATTGAATTGGTTATCAAATAAAATTAAAAGGTAACATTGGCGCCGACGATAAGCATCTTGGGTGAAGGGAAGCCGGTGCCGCCACCGCCTTCGGGATCATACCTGCCCTGGGCAAAGAATTTACCGAAACAGAGATAATTCTTGGCGGATACATAAATCCGGAAGGAGGTCATGGCCGCTTTGGATGAAATGCTGGCAGGCAGGGTGTAACCAAGCGTTATGTCCTTAACCTTAACAAAGGATCCATCCTTGTAGCGCAGTGTCGTAGCTTCGCTCCAGCCGCTGCGGGTCAATCCCGGATTAACCCTGGGGTATTCATTGGTAGGATTGTTGGGTGTCCAGTAATTCCTTTCCATTGAACTTTCGCGGCAGTCGGGGCTCCACATGCCCTCAACGCCGTCGCTCACCATCTGTCCTACACGGGCATAAACAAAGAACGAAAAATCGATGTTTTTGTAATTCATGGTGGAGTTCAGGCCTCCGGTCCATTTCGGCCTGGGGGTGCCCAATACAACACGGTCCTCATCGTTGATCACACTGTCATAAACCACATCACGCAACTTAATATCACCGGGGTCACTTCCGTACAAGGTAGCAATTTCTTCTTCATCAGTCTGCCAGATACCTATCTTTTCCCAGTCATAAAAAACATTGATCGGTTCACCAACAAACCAGCCGTTTCCTATATCCTGCGTCACACCGCCGGCCAGGGCTGTGATCTCTTCGGTGCTCCTCGAGAAGGTTATATTGGTGCTCCATTTGAACTGCGGGGTGCTGATATTTACAGAATTCAAGGTTATTTCAATACCGTTACCCTTGGTTTCACCAATATTTTCCAATACTTCCTTGACAGCCGAGGTAGGAGGAAGCGATACGGTCTGCAGAATATCATAGGTATGGGTCTTATACAGCTCAAGGCTACCGGAAATCCTGTTCTGCAGGAAACCGAAATCAATACCCAGGTTACCGGCGGTTGAAGATTCCCACCGCGGTAAGGTAGAGAGCTGCCCGGTGCGGTAAGCTCCTGTGACCAGCTGCTCATCAATGCCGAACTCATAATACAATGCATAAGTAGTGGTTGAACCCAGGGATTGGTAGGCCCCAACGGAAGAGTTACCGGTTTGGCCATAACCCAGCCTGAGTTTCAACAGGGACAATGGTTCAATATTTTTCATGAAATTTTCTTCGCTGATCTTCCATGCCACGGAAACGGAAGGGAAGAAATCCCATTTGTCGACCAATTGCGAAGCCCCGTCATAACGGCCCGTAATGGTGGCCAGGTATTTGCCCTTGTAACCATAGTGCAGGCGTCCGATATAGGACTGCATGGTAGTTTTTACATAGGGCAGGTTACCTTCGGTAATGCTTAGATAAGCCGGATCACCCGACCGTATGGCAAACCATTTGAAATCCGAAAGCATAAGGTCCTGGCCACGTTGATAATACCGTTCAGTGAGGCCATACCGTGTTTCGGTTGCGGCGGTTGCAACAAGATGGTGATCATTCAGGGTCTTATCATAGGTGAGGATGTTGGTCCAGGTCCATCTATAATTGTTAATAAGATTGAGACTGGCTGTGCTCAGCCGGTCAAGACCTTCGTAATCACCGCTGTAATCGCCGATGCGCTGAAAATCAAGATTGACGTTGAAAGCTGAGCGGAATGATAAGCCCGGCAAGAGATTCACCTGACCGTAATACGATGAGAATATTCCGGTGGTGGAGGTTTCTGAGTCGTTGTATTTCGGATCCTGGTCGATCAGCATATTGGAGAAGGGAGCACGGCTGTTCGGAACCGCGATCAGGTTGCCGGTTGAATCATAAGGGACAACCAGGGGAACGAAGTTGTGGTTAATCCCCTGCCCGCGGTTCAGCATGTTATACGATATGAAATTGGAATTGCCGATCTCAAACAGCTTGCCAAGCCTGGTATCGATGTTTGATTTCAACGAATACCGCTTGTAAAAATCATTGGGAATGAAGTTATCCTCAACGAAATGGTTGACAGACACTGAATAGGTCGTTTTTTCCGTACCGCCTGAAATAGACAGGTAGTAATCCTGCTGGCTTCCGTGATCTTCCATCTGTGCATCGACCCAGTCGAAATCAGTGCCATTCATATAGCCTTCCAGCTCCTCGGGGTAAAGCAGGGATTCAATGGGCACCTGCGAGTCAGCCGAATCCCAGTAAGCAGGTTTATTGGTCCTGTAAATATCACGGAGCATCTGCAGGAAATAATCCCTGTCGCCATTGGGCAGTTTTCCGAGGGGTGTGGTATAACCATAATAGGTACTGAAGGATACAACAGGTTTACTGCCTTGTGTTCCCTTCTTGGTGGTGATCAGCACGATCCCGTTGGCGCCCCTCGAACCGTAAATGGCGGTGGAAGAGGCATCCTTGAGCACTTCCATGGAGGCAATATCGTTTGGATTGATATCGATATTGCTACCGTAATCAATCCCGTCGACAATATAAAGGGGAGCATTTGAAGCAGAGAACGAACGGGCGCCGCGGATGAGGATGCTGTATCCCGAGCCGGCACGACCATCGCTGCGGGTCATATCGACACCGGCAATTTTTCCCTGCAGGACCTCAATGGCATTGGATGCTTTGATACTCTTGATATCCTCTTCTTTAAGGGAAGAAACAGCACCGGTGAGGTCACTCTTTTTCATGGTACCATACCCGATAACCACTACTTCATCCAGTCTGGCAAGATCGGGGGTGAGCACCACATTAATCGTAGTCTGCCCGTCTACATCAATGTTTTCGGACAGATACCCCATGTATGAAATAATCAGCACTGCATCAGCCGGAGCTTCAATGGAATAAACCCCGTCTACATCAGTAACGGTGCCCTGTGTAGTGCCTTGTATCAGGATATTGGCTCCGGGCAGCGGAGAACCATCAGAGGCATCGGTGACCGTACCCGTAATCTTTACCTGCCCGAACAAGGTCGCGGGCAACAACAACAATAACAGGGTAAAAATGCGGAAACATACACCCGTTTTAAAATGAATCAGGTTTTTTTTCATAGTTAGAATTTAATTATATTAAGTATATATCTGATCTTCCTTCCAATGGGTCATATCCTTTCATTATGCCGTACTTACTAATGATCATAAGCCTTTCAGACTGCAATAATATACTAAGGTACAAAAAATAACGTCAATCATATGATGCATTATCGGTTAAGTTCAATGGCTGCCATGATAAAGGGACCTACTCCCTTGGTATCGTCATCCCGCTTCTTTTCCGTAATATAATACTGGTAAGACCCATCGCGGTATGGTTTCCCGCCAAGACCCGCGGCAGCACATATGCCGGTCATTACAGGAACGCCATTATCCCCGGTGATGATGAAATTATCGATCAGGGACTGAAAGGACTTCTCCGCAATTCCCCGATACTTCGCCGGCAAATACCCCATTTTGGCGCCTTTGGCAAAAGCATAGGTGAACATCGACGAACAGGATGCCTCGAGGTAATTGCCTTCCTGCTTCCCTTTGTCCAGCACCTGGTACCATAATCCTGTTTCAGGATCACGGACCTTGAGCAGGGCTTCCGAAGTCCTGACCAGTATGCTGATAATGGAATCCCTTTGGGGGTGATTATTTGGCAGATACCCCAGCACATCAACAATGGCCATCATATACCATCCTGTGGCCCTGCCCCAGAATTCCCGCGACTGGCCTGTTTCAGGATTGCACCATGCCTGCGATTTTGATTCGTCCCAGGCATGGTATAGCAAGCCTGTTTTTGGATCAATGGTCTTTTCGTAAATGTGCATGATCTGAAATGTCACGGTATCAAACCAGGCGGGTTTGTTAAATTCTATGGCATATTGTGCCAGAAAGGGGGATGACATATAAATCCCGTCAAGCCACATCTGCCAGGGATATTTAGCCTTATGCCAGAAACCACCGGATTTGGTTTTCGGCTGTTCTTCAAGCTGTTTGACAATAAGGTTAATGGCGTTCAGATATTTTTCCTCACCGGTGCGTTTATACAGGGTTATCAGCCCTTTTGCCGGATTGACATTATCAAGGTTATATTCTTTCAGACTATAATCCTTAATGGTACTGTCCTGTACGAAATAGTCCAGATAATCCTCATGGAATTTTGAATATATCGTATCGATATACCCCAGTTTATCAACAGCCTGACCCAGCATGGCAACATCATACTGCCATCTTGGCTCCCGGTTGTCGTTGCACCATATCAGGCTGTCGCAGCGAACCATGGCAGCATCCGCCATTTTAACGGACCAGCGGATATCCGGTTCTGTTTTTGCCTGTTTTGATTTACCAGAAGAACAACCGGCCAGCAGGACAAAAGAAACCAATATTAAAAGGATTCTCATAGGTTTAGCTCGTTATGGGTTAGGGTCGATAATCCCGGGAGCTAAATTTAATGGGTTTACCCAGCAGCCAGGGTAGAGAAACTGCCTGAAAAAGGGGGATAAACTGCCGGTCGGGATATGCGGTAGTGATGCCATAAATTTAGCGGTTTAGCCTTTTAGCCTTTTAGCCTTTTAGCCTTTTACTTTTTCGCTTTTTAGCTGTTTATTTTTTTAGGTTTTTT
>Ga0209703_1000499_pt1 | contig 11044 bp, 7 predicted proteins | sample PPLLak12cMay2015_2_FD_187256 | JGI IMG/M metagenome (GOLD analysis project Ga0209703, IMG submission 187256) | Freshwater sediment microbial communities from Prairie Pothole Lake near Jamestown, North Dakota, USA - PPLs Lake P8 Core (1) Depth... | ecosystem: Environmental > Aquatic > Freshwater >...
TGGGCTACTAAAATACGTCCTCATTACCAAATCGATCTATTTTGGGCTTTTCCAAGTTTTTTTCTCAACAATCTGCTCAGCCCGTGATGCAGTTCAATACGCTTTTCCCCGTTTTTCCAAGTGCCCATAACAGGAGGGGCCATGGCATTGACCAAAAACGACATTGTTGCCAAGGTACATGAATTGGGTTTCACAAAAAAGAAGTCGGTTGAAATTATCGAATCTCTTTTGGAAGCCATCAAAAATACACTGGAAAACGAGGATGACGTTCTTATTTCAGGATTCGGTAAATTCTGCATCAAGGGGAAAAACAAGCGCAGGGGGCGAAACCCCGCGACCGGTACCGACCTCATGCTCAGAGAGCGCAAAGTTGTCACTTTCAAATGCTCAGGCAAACTTCGCAACAAGATCAACCGGACGCTGAAATAGATCGATTGGTTCAGTGGTTTGGCGATTGTGGTTATTGCGCAGGCAGATGGCAATCCTAAAAACTTGTAAGCTACCGCAGGCATTATTAATCCGTTCAATCCATTGGCCCCGCCCCTTCACGCTTCACCCTATTCCGACCATCCGCTGTCCGTCTCACCCACCAGCAACTGAGGCCCACTGGCGCTTTGAAAGCTGCCCCCAGAAGCCTAATTTTCGAGTGCCGCACGATGCCCCGCTGGTAACCCAACCCTACCGCGAACGCTGATCAAACAGCTCTTTCAAAACGGCGTTTGACCCGATCAAATCGGTATCATCATCGTTGCGATGGTGACGCCGGATCAGCTCGTTCCGGCAACCACCGCCCTTGTCCAGAAAAGGGTGAACGCCGGAAAATGCCGGGAGTTCGATCTCAACGCCAGCTGCACCGATTTCCTGTGCCTACTGGCCACAGGGGCAAGGTTCATTCATTGTGGATTATCAGGACCCCAACGCCTGCCTCCTCTTTAGTGATGCCGCCTGCGCCATTCTCTCTGGGCCGGCTTCACCTCGGGCAGTCTGCGGCTGAAATGGGCCATAGCCCAGCCGGCCGGGGAATGAAGGGAAGGGAGCACAAAATAACTGAAGGGGAGAGTGGGGGCGGGGGCGGGCTGGACCGAAAGGGTTTCTGAGCAAAAACACTCCGCGTGGCGCCGGCTTTTACAAGGTGATGCGATGGACTTTAATTTTGCTCAGCAGGGATGGGTGGCTGATTTCAAGCAAACGCGCCGCTTGTGACCGATTTCCTTTGGTTTCCCGAAGAGCCCGGGCAATCATTTTTTTCTCCAGAAGCTTCTGGGCCATCTTCAAGGAATGCCCCGGAACCAACCCCGCCACCCCGCTTATTTCAGGCTCCTGCCACAACCGCTCGGGCAGGTGTTCCGACCGCAGGGTCTCATCTTCGGCGAGGACCATGGTGCGCTCAACGACGTTTTCCAGCTCTCGCACGTTGCCCGGCCAGTGGTATTTCAATAAGCAGGACATCGCGCCCGAAGAAAAGGCTATGATGTTTTTCTGTAATTTCTGATTAAAGAACCCGCGAAAATGTTCACAGAGTAGGGGGATATCCTCACCCCGCTCCCGCAGAGGCGGCAGTTTGATGTTGAGCACGTTGAGACGGTAGAAAAGATCTTGGCGAAAAGCGCCGGATTTTACCTCCTTTTCGAGATCTTTGGATGTCGCCGCGATAACCCGGGCATCAATTTTCTGGACTTGACTGGCACCAATCGGTCGGACCTCGTTTTCCTGCAACACCCGCAATAGTTTGACCTGCAGGGGAAGGGGCAACTCGCCTATTTCGTCCAAAAACAAGGTTCCGTGATGGGCTTCCTGAAACAGCCCCGATTTGTCCTGCGACGCCCCCGTAAAAGCACCTTTTTTATAACCGAAAAGCTCACTTTCCAGCAGATTTTCCGGGATCCCGCCGCAATTGACGGACACCAGGTTGTGATTGGAGCGGTTGCCCGAAAAATGGATACTCTTTGCAACCATTTCTTTTCCGGTCCCGCTTTCCCCAGTGATGAGTACCGTTGTACTGTAGTCGGCGACTTTTTCAATCAACCTGAAAACCGCCTGCATCACAGGACTTTTTCCGATTATATCCTGAAACTGATGTTCTTTCCGAATGGCCGCGATTTGATGTAGCAGCCGCCGGTTCTCGGTTTTCAGTCGCTCCCGCTCTTCGGCCTTCTTCAAAACCAGAAGAATCTCATCAAATTTAAACGGTTTTGAAATGTAGTCGTAAGCGCCCGCCTTCATGGCCTGAACCGCTGCGTCGATGGTACCATAAGCCGACATGACAATCACGGTGGTCTTGTCCAAAAAGTCAGCGGCCGCCTGCAAAAAAGCCACCCCGTCCATGCGGGGCATTTTCAGGTCGCAGAGCACGAAATCAAAAGTGGATTTTGCCAAATGGACCAGGGCCTCCCGGCCGTCACCGGCGGTGTGCACCTCAAACCCATTTCGCCCGAGAAGCGAGGTCAGCATGTGCCGCATGTTCTCTTCGTCGTCGACAACCAAAACTTTTTTCAATTTTATCCGCCTGCTACCCTTATACCCTGAGGGTTGCATGAAAAGCTCAATTTAAGCCCTGCAATTGATCAAAAGGCCCCTGGGACGAGCGTACCGGTGGACCCCGGACTACCCCCTTCTGGTTTTTTCAAACCGGCCCGAACCCAGCCGAGTTGCGAGGCAATCAAAATTGACCCGTAAATTTTTCCGCCGCCCCAACAAAATGCAATTATCCGCCTTCATTATCGTCCAGAGGGAGGAGCAGCTCAAATCGGGACCCTTTCCCGGCAGCGCTCTCCACCCGTATCTCGCCGCCGGCGTTTTGTATGATCTGATACGAAACGGCCAGCCCCAAACCGGTTCCTTTCCCGGGTTCCTTGGTGGAAAAAAAAGGATCGAAGATTTTTGGGAGATTTTCGGCTGAAATTCCGGGCCCATTATCCGAAATTTCGATAGAAAGCCAATCCGGATTTAACGTACCGGTTCTTTGCCGCTTTTTTACCAATAACGACCGAATGGTAATTTTACCGATGGCAGGAAATTGCGACATTAAAATGGCATCAGCCGCATTCATCATTAAGTTCAAAATAACCTGTCGAATCTGTTCACCATCTGCAAAAACCCGGTCCTTCAGGGCTTCCAGCCGGCAGTCAATTTTTAAATCGGCTGTCACGGGTTGAAGATTGAAGACCTCCACGATCTCGCGGATGAGGTCGTGCACCCCAATCCATGCGGGTAACGCCGCGCTTGTCCTGGCGTGATCTAAAAGCTGCCGAATGATGATATTCACCCGTTGAATTTCTTTTTCAGCCCGTTCGAGGAAGTCGAGACGCTCTTCCTCTGAAATTGAGCCGTCCCGCAACAACCCCAGGTATCCGAGGACAATTCCGATAGGATTGCCGATTTCGTGCGCCACCCCAGCGGCCAATTGCCCCACCGAGGCCATTTTTTCGGCCTGAATGAGCCGAGACTGTGCAGCTTGAATTTCAAGGTTGGCCTTCTTGAGGGTTTGAACCGTTTTTTGAAGTTTTTCCTGATCCTGGGAAATTCTGCGCAGCATTTGATTAAGGGCCGTGGACAGCTTGCCGAATTCGTTTTTCTTGCCTTCTTTCAAAAAAAACAGGTTTTCACTACCCGGACGGAATTCATTGGCCCGATGAACCAGTTTTTGAAGCGGTTTGAAAATCAGCTTGGAAAAAAGCAAAACGCCGACGAAGGTTAAAAACGCGCAGTTCCCCAGAATATAGAGGAAAAAAATTTTTTGCGCTTGCCGCCAGTGCCGATAGAATTGCTCGAGATTAAAACTCAAACAGGCGCCGCCCAAAACCCGCCCATCAATCTCCAAAGGAGCCGCGACAAACAAATTGCGATGCTGCTTCCCCAAAACACCCCAGGTTTCTCCACTCAATTCTTTCAATGGCGCCTGCAATTCAAGGGAGCGGGCGGCAATTTCGATCATCTGGTTTCTGACCGATGGACTGCCCGAACCCCAGTATCGCGTGTAGCCCTTTCCATTGGTTGCCCCCAATCCTTCCCATGCCATTAACGGGGCGGCCTCAAGAAACTCAGAAACGAATCGATCAGAAATATCAAACTTTCCCGGATCGCTGAAAACCAGCTGGTTGGCGATTTCCCGCAAAAACCACTGACCGCTAAGCACCTTAGCGTGAACAAAATCCCTTTGCACCACCAAATAAATTACAAAATTAATCGAAACCCCGGCCAAAAGGGAAAAGACCATCAGATAAATGCCGATACTGGTTTTTAGGCGAGCCGATCCCATTTAATGTCGGTGTTCATCGAATTTCGCAATTTGATGTCTGAAAAGCGGGAGAAAGGCGGTCTATATTGTATCGGCAGGTGGGGCGAAAAAAGTAAACCCCAGCCCGCGCGGCTGCGGACTGGGGTTTAGCGAAGAATTCGGCGGCGACCTACTCTCCCACACAGCTTCCCGTGCAGTACCATCGGCGCTAAAGAGCTTAACTTCCGTGTTCGGGATGGGAACGGGTGTTGCCTCTTTGCTATCGCCACCGAAAATCGGGCGGACAATTAAAATATGAGCTGATGAAAACGTTTAGAATGCCGAGCGGCTAAAATGTGGTCAAGCCTCACGACCGATTAGTACCAGTAAGCTCAACACATTACTGTGCTTACACACCTGGCCTATCAACCTTGTAGTCTTCAAGGGGTCTTTAGCTTCGGTGTCGCCACCGAAAAGGGATATCTCATCTTGAGGCTGGCTTCCCGCTTAGATGCTTTCAGCGGTTATCCTCTCCGAACTTAGCTACCCAGCTATGCCGCTGGCGCGACAACTGGAACACCATTGGTTCGTCCATTCCGGTCCTCTCGTACTAGGAACAGATCCTCTCAAATATCCTGCGCCCACGAAAGATAGGGACCAAACTGTCTCACGACGTTTTAAACCCAGCTCACGTACCACTTTAATCGGCGAACAGCCGAACCCTTGGGACCTGCTCCAGCCCCAGGATGTGATGAGCCGACATCGAGGTGCCAAACCGCCCCGTCGATGTGAACTCTTGGGGGCGATAAGCCTGTTATCCCCGGCGTACCTTTTATCCGATGAGCGACGGCCCTTCCATTCGGGACCGCCGGATCACTAAGACCTACTTTCGTACCTGCTCGAAATGTCTCTCTCGCAGTCAAGCTCCCTTGTGCCTTTACACTCAACGGCTGGTTTCCAATCAGCCTGAGGGAACCTTCGCGCGCCTCCGTTACTCTTTAGGAGGCGACCGCCCCAGTCAAACTACCCACCAGACACTGTCCTTCGCCCGGTTTACGGGCCGAGGTTAGAACTCTAAAATAACAAGGGTGGTATTTCAAGGTTGGCTCCACCAGAACTGGCGTTCCAGTTTCAACGCCTCCCACCTATCCTACACATGCTATTCCAAAATTCAATGTCAAGCTGTAGTAAAGGTGCCGGGGTCTTTCCGTCTTTTCGCGGGTAGACGGCATCTTCACCGCCAATACAATTTCGCTGAGTCCCTGGTTGAGACAGTGCGGAAGTCGTTACGCCATTCGTGCAGGTCGGAACTTACCCGACAAGGAATTTCGCTACCTTAGGACCGTTATAGTTACGGCCGCCGTTTACCGGGGCTTCGGTTCGAAGCTTCGCTGTCCGAAGACAGCTAACAAATCCCCTTAACCTTCCGGCACCGGGCAGGCGTCAGACCCTATACATCGTCTTGCGACTTAGCAGAGTCCTATGTTTTTAGTAAACAGTCGCTACCGCCATTTCTCTGCGACCCCCTTCAGCTTGGCATGTAAAACGCCTCACCTAACGAGGGCACACCTTATCCCGAAGTTACGGTGTCATTTTGCCGAGTTCCTTAACCAGGGTTCTCTCAAGCGCCTCGGGATGCTCTCCCTGCCTACCTGTGTCGGTTTGCGGTACGATCACCTGCATATCTCGCTAGAGGCTTTTCTTGGCAGTATGGGTTCAATCAGTTTGCGGGACAAGTCCCTCCTCATCACTTCTCGGCGTTGAAATAAAGATACGGATTTGCCTGTATCTTCCGCCTACCAGCTTGAACCACCTATTCCAACAGGTGGATGACCTACCCTTCTGCGTCCCCCCCTCACTCAAACGATATGCCGGTGGTACAGGAATTTTAACCTGTTTGCCATTACCTACGCCTTTCGGCCTCGGCTTAGGGATCGACTAACCCTGAGAAGATTAGCTTTACTCAGGAAACCTTAGGCTTGCGGCGAGCGGGTTTTTCACCCGCTTTATCGCTACTCATGTCAGCATGGTCTCTTGTGTACAGTCCAGCACTCCTTACGGTATACCTTCTGCCCGTACACAATGCTCCCCTACCGATCCGCATAAATGCGAATCCCGCAGCTTCGGTAGTGTGCTTAAGCCCCGTTACATTTTCGGCGCAGACTCACTCGACCAGTGAGCTATTACGCTTTCTTTAAAGGATGGCTGCTTCTAAGCCAACCTCCTGGTTGTCTGTGCATTTCCACATCCTTTCCCACTTAGCACACATTTAGGGACCTTAGCTGGCGATCTGGGCTGTTTCCCTCTCGACCACGAAACTTAGCTCCCGTAGTCTGACTCCTGCGATAACAGTCGACGGTATTCGGAGTTTGGTTAGGTTTGGTAATCTGGTAGGACCCCTAGCCCATCCAGTGCTCTACCCCCGTCGCTAAATAACGCAAGGCTATACCTAAATATATTTCGGGGAGAACCAGCTATTTCCAAGTTTGTTTGGCCTTTCACCCCTATCCACAGCTCATCCGAGCATTTTTCAACATACATCGGTTCGGGCCTTCACGAGATTTTACTCTCGCTTCACCCTGGCCATGGATAGATCACTTGGCTTCGGGTCTACTTCATGCAACTCATTCGCCCTGTTCAGACTCGCTTTCGCTACGGCTACACCTCACGGCTTAACCTCGCTGCATAAAGTAACTCGCTGACTCATTATGCAAAAGGCACGCGGTCAGGCTGATTACCCCGGAGCAAGCCCCACGGTACTCATAGCCCTCCCACTGCTTGTAAGCAAACGGTTTCAGGTACTATTTCACTCCCCTCACCGGGGTGCTTTTCACCTTTCCCTCACGGTACTGGTTCACTATCGGTCGTCAAGTAGTATTTAGCCTTATGAGATGGTCCTCATAAATTCCCACAGGGTTCCACGTGTCCTGCAGTACTTGGGTGTCCGATCCAGGAAGTCCACTGCATTTCGCTTACAGGACTTTCACCTTCTATGGTGCGACTTTCCAGACGCTTCAACTATACAGCGGATTGGTGACTCCCCGACAGGGCCGGAACCCCGTCCAATCGAATCCCTCGACCCCGAGTGTACAACGCTTCCGGGCTTGACATACACTCGGTTTGGGCTATTTCCCTTTCGCTCGCCGCTACTCGGAAAATCACTGTTGTTTTCTCTTCCTGAGGTTACTTAGATGGTTCAGTTCACCTCGTTCGCCTCATCAACCTATGAATTCAGTTGATGATGTCCCGGCATTACCCGAGACGGGTTTCCCCATTCAGAAATCTCCGGATCAATGCTTGTTTAGCAGCTCCCCGAAGCTTATCGCAGCTAGCCACGTCTTTCTTCGCCTCTTGACGCCAAGGCATCCACCGTTTGCCCTTAGTAGCTTGACCACAAACTCGCCTTCTCGCGCATCCTAAACGCTTTCATTAACTCATATCTCAATTGTCAAAGAACATGCTAGTTTTACCGGCCACCTTCGCAGCCCTTAAATCCTGGCCGCGAGGTAAAAATTGTTGGTGGAGGTGAACGGGCTCGAACCGATGACCTCCTGCGTGCAAGGCAGGCGCTCTCCCAGCTGAGCTACACCCCCGATAAAACAGGAAATCGGTTAAATTCCAGAGTAATCCCTGGTGGGCCTGGATGGACTTGAACCATCGACCTCACGCTTATCAGGCGTGCGCTCTAACCAAACTGAGCTACAGGCCCAAATTCCAAATAGACGGGCCTGTGCCCAGAACTTGAACGAGCCGCAATACTCCACATTTTTACTTAAAGAGCATACGACTTGATCTTTCAAAACTGGGTAGTGGATGATCAGTTTGGGACTGACCTTTTTCTTTCCTTAGAAAGGAGGTGATCCAGCCGCTGGTTCCCCAACGGCTACCTTGTTACGACTTCACCCCAATCATCAGCCATACCTTAGGTGCCTGCCTCCCTTGCGGGTTAGCCCAACAACTTCTGGTACAACCAACTCTCATGGTGTGACGGGCGGTGTGTACAAGGCCCGGGAACGTATTCACCGCGGCGTGCTGATCCGCGATTACTAGCGATTCCAGCTTCATGGAGTCGAGTTGCAGACTCCAATCCGAACTAAGAACGACTTTTTGGGATTGGCTTACCTTCGCAGGCTCGCTACCCTTTGTATCGCCCATTGTAGCACGTGTGTAGCCCTGGGCATAAAGGCCATGAGGACTTGACGTCATCCCCACCTTCCTCCCCGTTGACCGGGGCAGTATCTTTAGAGTCCCCACCCGAAGTGATGGTAACTAAAGACAAGGGTTGCGCTCGTTGCGGGACTTAACCCAACATCTCACGACACGAGCTGACGACAGCCATGCAGCACCTGTCTTCGGGCTCCCCGAAGGGCACTTTCTTGTTTCCAAAAAATTCCCGAGATGTCAAACCCAGGTAAGGTTCTTCGCGTTGCGTCGAATTAAACCACATGCTCCACCGCTTGTGCGGGCCCCCGTCAATTCCTTTGAGTTTTAACCTTGCGGCCGTACTCCCCAGGCGGATCACTTAATGCGTTAACTGCGGCACAGCAGGGGTCAATACCCGCTACACCTAGTGATCACCGTTTACTGCGTGGACTACCAGGGTATCTAATCCTGTTTGCTACCCACGCCTTCGCGCCTCAGCGTCAGTATTGGTCCAGGAAGTCGCCTTCGCCACCGGTGTTCCTCCTGATATCTACGAATTTCACCTCTACACCAGGAATTCCACTTCCCTCTCCCATACTCAAGTTCGCCAGTATCAAATGCACTTCCGGGGTTGAGCCCCGGGCTTTCACATCTGACTTAACAAACCGCCTACGCGCCCTTTACGCCCAATGATTCCGAATAACGCTTGCACCCCCCGTATTACCGCGGCTGCTGGCACGGAGTTAGCCGGTGCTTCCTTCAGTGGTACCGTCAGCACGAAACGATATTAGCGCCTCGTGGTTTCTTCCCACTTGACAGAGCTTTACGACCCGAAAGCCTTCATCACTCACGCGGCGTTGCTGCGTCAGGGTTTCCCCCATTGCGCAAAATTCCTCACTGCTGCCTCCCGTAGGAGTCTGGACCGTGTGTCAGTTCCAGTGTGGCTGATCATCCTCTCAGACCAGCTAACCATCGTCGCCTTGGTAGGCCGTTACCCTACCAACAAGCTAATGGTACGCGGGCTCATCTCCAAACAGTAGCTTACATGTAGAGGCCACCTTTGATCCTTAAGCCCCAAGACTTTAGGATGTCATCCGGTATTAGCATCGCTTTCGCAATGTTATCCCCGATTCGGAGGTAGATTGCCCACGCGTTACTCACCCGTGCGCCACTTTACTTGCTTTAGCAAGCTAAAGCGTTCTCGTGCGACTTGCATGTGTTAAGCACGCCGCCAGCGTTCATTCTGAGCCAGGATCAAACTCTCCAATTAAACCCTCTCCGGCCAATCGCTTGACCGGGAATTGACTCTCGACCCTCTCTTCTCTTCCACTACCCAGTTTTCAAAGATCAAATCGGTCGGCCCTGGACGACAGGCCAAACAATTTCTTAAAAATAAGATCAAAAAGAACGTTTTCAATACCCGCCTTTTTTTTATCGGAAAAAAGGCTCGCGTTTTCTACAGGGTTGTTTCCGGGTTGTCAACCAAAAACCATTTTTTTTTCGCAATGGTTTTCGGTGGTCTGCTGGGTCCCCTTTCGAAAACCCGGTTTATCTACACGGCCTTTGGAAGCTTGTCAACAAAAAAATTAAGTTTTGTCCAGAGGCTCAATATAGGCGAAAACCCTGATCCAGCCAATCCCGGCGCCGGCTGGAGTCCAAACAAATCTCCGCGTGGCGGGAAATCCGGTCGCTTTTTACCGGATCGAAACAGCGCCCTTGATGAACCGGGGCTTGGCCAGACGGGTTGAAAGGGCTATAGTACCCCGCGGCCTGCAAAGCGGATACCCCTTTTCGGGCCGGCCTGGCATAATCCGGGCCGCGCGGCCTTAATTGATTTGGGGATGGTTGCGTTATGATATCGGAGCGCAAGCGGCTGGCTAAGCGGCCTGCTTCGAATCGGAAGCCGTCGGCGACGTTAATTGCCTTTGAGGACGTGTCCCTGCGGATTGGGGGGTGCCGGGTTCTCGAGGGGATTACATGGCATGTCAGACAGGGGCAGCAATGGGTCGTATTGGGATCCAACGGGGCCGGCAAGTCAACCTTGCTGGGGGCTGTTGCCGGGCGGGTGCCGGCGGTGGCCGGCCGAATTTACCGCTCTGATGGGATGAGCTGTCGCAGCCCGGTCGGCTATGTTTCCTTTGATCTTCAGCGGCGGATTCTGCGGGGGGAAGCCGATCGGGATGAATCCCGGTATTTCAGCGGCGATTTAAGCCGTGGGACCCCGGTCCGGAAGTTCGTTTTTGCGGATGGCAAAGGCGGGCAAGACTTGGAAAAAGACAACGGCCTGGTTGAACACCTCAAAATCGGGCATCTGCTGGACCGCGAGATTCGGGCGCTTTCAACCGGGGAAATGCGCAAAGTGCTTATCGCCCGGGAGCTGGTTAAAAAACCGGTCCTTCTGATACTCGATGAGCCCTTTGACGGGCTCGACAGCACTGCCCGCCAAGACCTTGCCGGCATGGTCGACGCCCTGATGACAAGCGGCTTGACGGTGATCCTGGCAACCCATCGCTTGGAAGAGATTCCACCGCGGGTATCACACGTTCTTGGTCTAAAAAACGGCCGTGTGATGTTGAACGGCCGGCGCGCTGCGCTGGTGACGGCGGCTGGTCTCGATCGGTTGTATGGCTTGCCGGCGACGGCTATAAGTCGTTCGCAAACCCCTGTGTCGGCGTCCTCGGCCCC
>Ga0209703_1000500_pt1 | contig 11042 bp, 15 predicted proteins | sample PPLLak12cMay2015_2_FD_187256 | JGI IMG/M metagenome (GOLD analysis project Ga0209703, IMG submission 187256) | Freshwater sediment microbial communities from Prairie Pothole Lake near Jamestown, North Dakota, USA - PPLs Lake P8 Core (1) Depth... | ecosystem: Environmental > Aquatic > Freshwater...
GTTCACCCAGATCGACGTCGAGACGAGCTTCATCGACCTGGACGAATTCTTCGACCTCAACGAAGGCCTCATGGAGACCCTCTTCGCCCTCGTCGGCCGCAAGGTGGAGCGGCCGTTCCGGCGCTTGCCCTACGCCGAGGCCATGGAGAAGTACGGCTCGGACAAACCCGACCTGAGGGTGCCGCTCGAGATGCGCGACCTCACTGCCGTCGCCACGGGATCGGGATCCGAGATCCTCAAGGCCGTCGTCTCCGGCGGCGGCGAGGTCAAGGGCCTGCTCGTCCCGGGCGCCGGGTCGCTTTCGCGCAGCCAGCTCGATAGGCTTGGCGACAAGGCCAAGTCGCTGGGGGCCAAGGGGCTCATCTGGATCAAAAAGCAGGAAGGCTGGAAGTCGTCCCTCAAGACGGCCGAGGCCGACTACGAAAAGATCTGGGAGATCCTGGGCGGCGGCGACGCCGACCTGGCCCTCGTCGTCGCGGATAGGAAGGAGACGGCCCTCAAAGCCCTCGGCGAGATCCGCCGGACCTGGCCGGTCGAGGACGCCGCCCGCCGCGACAGCCTGGCGTTCTGCTGGGTCACCGACTTCCCGCTCTTCGAGTGGAGCGAGGAGGAGAAGCGCTTCGTCTCCATGCACCACCCCTTCACTGCGCCCCGCGAAGAGGACCTGCCCCTCCTCGAGACGCAGCCGGACAGGGTCCGGGCCAAGGCCTACGACCTCGTCCTCAACGGCACCGAGGTCGGCGGCGGCTCGATCCGGATCCACGAGATGGACGTCCAACGCCGCATCTTCAAGGCGCTGGGGCTCTCGGACGAAGAGACCGAGGCGAAGTTCGGCTACTTCCTCGAGGCCCTGGCCTGCGGCGCCCCGCCCCACGGCGGCATTGCCCACGGCTTCGACCGCCTGGTCATGTTCCTGGCCGGCGAGGAGTCCATCCGCGAGGTCATCCCCTTCCCCAAGACGACGGGCGCCATGGACCTCATGACCGGCTCGCCCTCGTCGGTCGACGCCCGCCAGCTCGACGAGCTGGGCCTGAAGATCAAAAGCTAACAGTCTCGGGGCCACGATGGCGCCGAGATCTCACGGCCGCTTCCCATAGGAGTCGGCGCCGATGACCCTATGAATCCGGAATGTGGTATAATCGGCATGATGAAAAAGGGGAAAAACATCCCACCCGGGCTGTTCTGGGACACCGACACGTCACGCCTGGATCTTCAACAAAACAAGGAGTATATCATCGAGCGCGTTCTGGAGCTTGGTGATGAAAACGCCGTGAACTGGCTTGTCTCGTGCTACCGCCGAAGCGAGATCAAGAGGGTCCTGGGCTCGAGCAGGAGGATCTCCCGGAAGAGCGCCAACTACTGGTCCCTCGTTCTACGATAGGAATTTCCTTTTTGGACCATCTCGTCCGCCAGGCCCAAGTACGATAGGAATTTCCTTTTTGCGCTCTGCCTGAGATCGCGGACCGCCAACTCAGAAGCAACCCGTCCCCTCATAAAGGGAGACTATCCCGGCCGGGGACGAGAGTCAAGAACTTGAGATCCGGCGGCCCGGGACCGCGGCGGGCGGCTGATCGGGTTGGTCGGGCCGGAATCCGGCCGAACGGGGACAGGCCACTCCCCTCTCTCTAAGTGCCGCTATTCGTAATCCTCTCCAGAAGCCAGGCCTGAGCTCAGATGATCCGCAGCATCTTCCGAGCGCCTTGGGTCGTGGACATCAATAGCAGGTCGATCGCCAGCCGCTCGAACAAGACCGTGAACTGCGAGTGCGGTTCCGCCCATGGGACCCGGACCTGCTTGACCCCATGGTCGGGACAATCCACCCGGGGAACTCGAGCGTGCAGGAACGTCTTCAGCTGGCAGGTGTCCAGATGACGCCAGACCCTCTCCGGAGCATGATCGTAGGTCGCCAGCGGTCGACCGCACTCAGGGCAGGCCCAAGAGACTCCTTCCTGATGAACAGAAAAAACATCGACCCGTTGCCGCTCAAGATCCAGACCGACCCGATCAACTGTCCACGGTGACTCGATACCCAGGACCTGACGATAAAACTCGGTATCCTGCATAGAATGGGCCCTCCCTCATAGATGATTTTATCTCAGGGAGGACCCACAAAAAACTAAGAAGAACCAATAAAAAAGGGCCGGTCCCCTTGGGGAACCAGCCCTGAGGTCCTGCTCGGTGGCCGTGCGGGGAATGTTTCCCACGTAGATGTTCATACATCTCTCCTTAAATTTTGCCCTTGCCCTGGACGCGGTCTCTCTTATTCGGATTCCGTGGTTACCCCTTGGCCCATGAACGGGATCCGCGCCCCCAAAGCTGCGAACAAAACTTGACATGACCCGCCGAGGTCATTAATCAGATATTCGCGCCACACCCCTAATACCAACGCCGACTGAATTCTACCAGCAGACGGGCGGAGAGAGGGGAGAAAGAAGGGAGTTATCCCAGGCTACGGTATATATTTATTACTTGCCGGCCAAGACTTATCTCTTAAAACTGCCCGGATAATCGTCGGGTTCGCCTGTCCGGCATGGGCACCCTTATCGTCTTCGTGTTCTTCAAGGAAGAGTGTATTGTCCTTTACAAACAGAACCTTATCCCGAATTGGTAGGTCACCCCTCAAGAAAGCTCCCTCATCATTAAAAATATCAAGGGCGTTTCCTCTTTGTATGATTATTAGTCCATTCTGAAGAGAAAAAGGACCATTTGATATCTTTCCTTCCGCGAAGTTTTCAACCTTATTAATGCTGTCTGGTCGGGAAAACGAACGAATAAGCGCCCCACTTGGATCGAACTTCCTTATTTGATAATAAAGCGGATTCTTTTCGAAAATGAATCCGTTGTTGCTAATAGTCATCCCATCAACGACTGCACTAAATCCCAATTTCAGAACTTTAGGCTGAACGGGTCCAAACGAATCAGTTTCTTTTCCTGAATCATTATATTTATGGATGGTATTGAACACGTTAATATTATTAGGGCCTACAGTACCCGAGTAAGTATAAATTTCTCCGAGGCTATTGAGATGAACAAAGTACTGAAACCTAGGATTTCCTCGAATCGATTTTTGATATTGGTAAATATTATTGTAAATAAGAAGCTGATTTTGTTGATAATCACATATGACTATTCCCACATGAGGATGAATCGCAATACTAATTGGAGTAGCATATTCACCTGGGCCTTGACCGCGCCCTCCTATCGTTCTTATAAAACGCCCGTCTTGTGCGAAGCAATAAACCTGCCTAATATCCCAACCGTCGGCAATGATGAAATTGCCTGCTTCATCAATATTAAAGTCGGTTATAGAGCTGATCGGACACTCTGGGAGGGTGTCTAGTCGAATTCTGGAGACAATTGAAAATACTTCTTCAAAAGAAGAAGCAGAACTGATATTTTGAATGTCCTTTTGTGCGGATGCTCGTAATGCTTTCTCATTCTTGTTCCCACAGCATACAAAGATACACAAAACGAAAATATAGATACATGAAGCACAATGGCGAGGGGCGACACTAGAAAGCGATAAAGCAGCTTCTTCAGGTTCGTGAAGCAATATTGAACACTTTTTCATAGAATCTTTGGCTTTTAGCACGATCGAAATAGTCTGAGATATGAGCTGCGAGAATTCGGCCATTAGAGTTTATTAGCAAAATAATTGGAGTCGTAAGCTTGGAGAATTTCTTTATTAAAACTTCCTCTTTATCCCTAATAGAAAATTCTTTTATGCCGAAAGAACGTACTATCCGGTCAAATAGTAATTGGTCAATATTGCCAAACACCATAAGAGGAGTAACATGCGTTTCGTCGAGCATAGATGCATTCGTTTGATAAATATCCATTTCCATATTCAAGCATCGATCACAGGTGATTGTAAAACTATAAAGAAGCGTTAACTTTGATACGTGATCGTCTAATAACCGAAATCCCTCCCTCCTTAGCAGTTCAATTTCATCACCAAGATATTCGCCTTCTAGGCCATGTTCTACAAGCGCTCTTTGTTCAGCCAAGTTCAGGACACCCTTGGTTTTCCAAATCTTGTTCTGGGTTTGAAGTCCGGAAATCCTAAATAATAAAAGCACATTGAGTAATAGTAGGACGCTTGCGAAGATGCCTATGAAGGCTGCCGGTCGGCTCATCCGCACGCTATTGAGTTTCAACTTCCTCTCTCACTGGCATAGGGCTATTGTGTAGATATCTAAAACTGTACTTTGCTATGGCGATATTCTCAATACCATCCGAGTTGATGTATTCAAGCCAATAGAGATCGTTTCCTGCTGTATGAATCGCATGCGGCGTTGCAATAAGGTTCGGCAGCAAGATGCTATGAGCTATGATATCCAGATCAGATGTAAAAATATCTAAATAATATCGTTTGGTCCCAGCCTCATTATAAACCACTCCAAGACAGTCCTTGCCAATATTGATAATCCACCAGATATGACTCCAAGTAGAATGATATCGCTTTCGTTCATTGAGGTCAGTCTCTACTTTCTTATCTGCATACATTTTCATTTCTGTGTAGAAAGGTGTCTTAATACGAACCTGCGCGGTTACTTTTCCTGAAGCGTTACATCTGTTTATTGTGTACTCATATGGGGTAATAATATAGAACATGTCATTGATATGGACCATCCCCCCGCCTTTAGCTTCAGCTGCAGGAACAAATGTCTTTGGCATTCGGAGAAAAGAATTCTTTATGCGGCCGGTCCTATCAAACTCATAAACAACTCGATCAGCGCCGTCAGGTCCGGCAGACCCGCTTGTGAAGCAGAAAAAGCGGCCTTCTTTGGTTACAAGCAACTGCTCTATATAAACTGGTAGCGCTATTTCAGACAAATAGCGATAATCTTCGTCGTATTCAAGAATCCTTAGCAAATCCCCATCGGATACGTATACGCGGCCTGTCTTTTGATCAAGAAACATGTTATCAGGATAGAGATACTGGCCCTCCCCAGTGCCTTGGCTGCCAATTCTGGTTTTGTAGATGCCATTAGTGTCAAATACAAGAATCTGCCTTACCCCAAAACTGTCTAGGATGATGAACTCACCCCTGCGGCTTAAAGCTCCAATACTGGGCTTCGGGCCAATCTGTATTTCGTCCTTTAAATCAAGAGCTATCTTTCTTCCTGCCGAAAAGTAATCCCCAAATTTGCTCCCTGATCCTTCTCTTAATGATAGATATTTTTTATTAGCGGATTCCGCGCCCGAAGGAGCGGTTTTTCTATCGCAGGAGAATTGAGCAATTAGGAACACAGAAAGAAATGCCGCGAAATATCCTGAAATTATCCCTCTTGATTTATACACGTACCCCCTTTTCACTTCAGATGATATGCGTGGGGTCGTAACCCCTTTAAATCAATTACCAGGTTAACGCGCTTTTAGGCGTACAGTGGCTGGTGGATGCTTCCTCGCAATGATAAGAAGCGTCTGGCCACAGAACCCAATCTAATTTCGGAGGTATCGCCCTTGCGGGGCTAGGAAACAAGATGAAGATATTAATAGCAAGGATGGCGAGGACAAGAAACATCATGAATACCTTTACCCCACTACGAAATAATCGGTTCTTCATTGTATACTCCCTCCCAAAAGTTAGTCATAATATAATCGGCAAAAAGTAAGAATGTCAAGAGGACGCCTCGCCCCATTTCGCCTCCCGGGATTTGTTGGATAGGCCGCGTCTCGTGTGATCCCTGATCTTGCCCCGGTTTTGTGGACACCAAGTTAAGAGTGGGTCTCCACACTAACATACTCCGCCGGCGTTCGGTAGTTTAACGTCGTGTGCCGCCTCTGGCGGTTGTAATAGACCTCGATATAGTCATAGATTAGCCGTCTTGCCTCCAGCTCCGTTTTGAACTCCACCCGGTTCACAAGCTCGCTTTTCAGGGTACTGAAGAACGACTCCATGGCCGCGTTATCGTAACAGTCGCCCCGACGGCCGAGACTCAGGCGGATGCCGTGTCGTATGAGCAGGAGCTCCATCCCATGCCCCCGGTACTGGCCACCTCGATCCGTATGGAACACCAAGCCCTTTTTGACCGGATGCCTTAATAGGGCCTGATTCACAGCGGCTAAGACCAGTTCGTCACCCAAGCGCGGCCCGAGCGACCAACCGACGACAGCTCGGTTGTGGAGGTCCAGAACAGCCGCCAGATAGAGCCATCCCTCCCGAGTCCTGATATAGGTGATATCGGAGACCCAGATCTCGCCCGGACGATCGGCTTGGAAGCGCCGCCGCACCAGATCATCCGCCTCGAGGATACCGCCAGACTTCGTGGTCACCCGGAAGGCCTTCTTCGTCTGAGACTTGATCCCCGCCTGTCGCATCAGGCGGGCGACCCGGTTCTTCCCACACCGCAGCCCCTGGGAGCGAAGCTCGGCCGTTAGCCGTGGCGCTCCGTACAGCTCCCGGCTTTTTCGCCAAGCCAGCCGGATCAGCGTCCCGAGCTTCTCATCCTCAAGCGTCCGAGCACTCCGCGGCCTTCTCTGATGGGCATAATAGCCGCTCCGGCTTACTCCCAGCACCTCGGCCATCTTCGACACCTCAAAACCGGAGCCGTCTCGGTCCATGAACCGATACTTCATTTGGGGTGTTTGGAGAAGATGACCAACGCTTTTTTTAGGATGTCCCGCTCCTGCTCCAGGTCCGCCACCCGCCGCTTGAGCCGGCGGATCTCCTCTTCATCCGGTTTCAACCGCCCCTTGCCCGGGAAGGCCTGCTTCTCGTCGGCCAGATACTCCTTCCTCCAACGGGTCAGCATGGTCTCCGTGATCCCCAAGTCCCGAGCCGTCCCGGCCAGGGTCTGACCATCCTCGACAACCAGACGAACTGCGCCCTCTTTAAATGCCCGATCAAACCGACGTCTAACCTTTCCCTCGCTCATCCTGTCCCTCCTCGTCAGAATGTAATCCAACCTTTTTGAGGTGTCCATATTATCGGGGCAGGATCACCCGAGGATGAGCCCCCCTTGCCCCCTCATATAACCGGGGCTCGCGAACGACCAGGGCCGGCCAGTAAACCGGCCAAGTTGGGCAAGCGGGGACCGAACTATGTTTTTTTGTAGATTTTTTCGCGATATATGCAAATTCCCGGCTATCGAGTGTCCTTACTAGCCTGAATTATTCATAAAAAAAGCTGTTTCCCCTCCTAACGTATTGATCTACAATACGTTTGCTAAAACCAGGAAGGAGGAAACAGCCATGGATCATATTAGCACCGAACGCCTTCTTTTTGAAGATATCCAGGGGAAAAAGATCGAGGCCGACTTCGACGGCGGTCAGGTCACCTCCGAAGTAGGCGGGTAAATCCACTAATTGGGGGTCTGGCCCGCGGCCCATTTCACACTATATTTTTTTATGACTGGTAGACCGCTATCGTTTTCCTCTACCACATATAGTTTATCGTTCTTCCACCTAAAACAAGAAGCCCTATGATTTGGCCTAAATTCTTTGGTTTCAATATATCTCCCGCTATCATCGTATATGTCAAAGAGATAGGCGTTTTCCCGTAAAAGATAGCGAGTAAGAACTATTATCCTCCCATTGCCGTTGTCTTCAATGTCATAATAAGGGGCATAATATTCGGGAATGTAAACCTTAAGCCCTTGTGGAATCCCTTGCGTCGCAGCTTTAACCTCTTCTTTAGGAATCTTGGAAGAGACGTTTTCCCTGAGAACCCTCATAACCAGGCTGCCTTCATTGTTGTACACTCTTATCTCATATGTCGGATTGGGATATCCGTACCAAACAAGCCCATTGCCAGTAACTGTGAATCTGGGCACTGCCGCAAACAACGACACGTTTTGTTCTTCGATTATTGGGCTGAAGTCAATTGTATTAAGTGGGTTGAGGTTAGCATCAAATTTCTGCAGTTCGTTTCTTCTTGCATATTCGGTTGTGGCGAGCACTATGGAATAGATATTCCCGGTTGAGTCTGTCTTGATTACTCCCATCGAGTGTTTCGCTGATGATATAGAGCGTCGATAGTTGCCATTCAGATCGAAAGAAGTAAGCCTTCTGCTTCGGGCGTCCATTACCACAAGCTCAGTAGGGTTGAGTAGGTCCATGCTGACGGGTGTCAACAGTTCTCCAGGTCCTTGTCCTTGTTGCCCGATTATCCGGAGGAGTTGACCATCTGCGCTAAATACTTTAATGTTCGCATCCTTCGAGTCCAAAGCATAGATGTTACCCTTGTCGTCAACTAGGAGGTCCGACAATCTAATGAAATTGAAGTTCGGCGATGAATCTGTCTCACCAATCGTTAACTCTAATACAAATGCAGAACTCACATCCCGGAACATGGGCTTCTTCGGATTGCTAACGATCCTGACGCCGCTCTCGCTCTTAGTCGAGCCCTTCCATTGCCCTATCTTCGATTGCCCGGGGCTAGATATAACAACAACCATACTAAAGAGAAGAATGCTTCCTGCCCGAAGGCAATGTTTCACAATAGATCTCTGCAACATAATTATACCTTCAGAAATGTCCTTTTAACTTAGATATTACCCCTGTTTGCACGAAATCCAGGTTAGCTTATCCGCTATGGAAATCGCCATCCGGTCACTTGAGAAAAATAAACTAAAGCAAAAGAAACACACATCATCCCAGCCGAGGATAGCTGAACTTAAAACACGGTCTTGTTGACTAAATGCAGGGTTGAGTCCATTCAGAACAAATCGGGTTTAAAGGTTTTGTACATTGCACGGCCTGGCCGCCGCCGCCATAAATAATCAGAATGGGCTCTCCGTGACAGCCTCCGTAGCTTTGGCAGAAATTCCAGAGAGCTTCACATGGCTGTGGCACGGCCCAACTATTCGAAATAATTAGAGCGGAAACAAAAGAAAGAACAACGAAAGCCAAGACCAAGTTTCGTTTTTTCATCATGGTCCTCCCTGTCAAATAAGATGTTTGTGCGAGAAATCGCAGTTCATTCGGCTATTTCTTGTTCATTCCTTGCGGAAACTAAAAGAACGTGGCCATCTCGAAAGAGAATTACTGCTTGTTTATTTAGAACCAAATTACGCGTTTCTGGTGATAAAGTCCTCAAAACTGAATTGAGTACAATCAATCTGCGGACCTTTTCGTCGATAATCGGATCGAGGTTTTGGTACTTGATAAAGCGTTTCTGATAGAGGTCGTATTCTTCATTAGAATTCTTGCCGACTATATGGAACATGCCTTTAATGTTAATGGCCCCTGCCTCCAATAACTCAAAGTCGGCTTTCTGTTCGGAGGTTAAGCTTTCGATAAAATCGGAATATTCTGTACAGGAGACGCATGGTTTCTTTAAAAAGTTTATTTTTGGAAACAAGTTCGGAAAAATTATTATAGAGCCAATTGCGCAAAGCCAGACGAAAAAGCCAATCACATAATTGGGATGTGACCTTAAGATGCTGCGTTTTCTTTCCCCCATGATTATTATTCACTGCCACAACTATGCATAATTGTCAAGTTTTTGTGGGTTCTAACATGATCGGTTACACCTGAAGGCCGGCTCTTTCCCGGAAGCGTTCATAGGGTGTCATTCCCGCCAGTGCTGAATGGGGACGATGATAGTTATAAAAGTCCTCCCATTCTCTGAGCTTCTCATTGAACAGCTGGCTGCTGTCAATCACCACGCCCTTGAGCATCTGATAGAACTCTTCTTCATCGGTTCTGTGGCTTCGCTCCACTTTCCCATTAAGCCTTGGCCGTCGAGGCTTGATATATACGTGATTAATGCCCTTGTCCAGCACATGCCAGTGGAACTGTCCCTGAAACTCAGAACCATTGTCGGTTTGGATCACTTCTGTCCTAAACGGCAGTCGCGATAGGGCATAATCGATAAACTGGATCGCTGTTCGTTGGTTGTTGTTTTCATAAATCCGCAGGACCCTGAGTCTAGTACAGTCATCGACGGCCGTATATTGGTAGTACCGCTTTCTGGTATCTTGGATCCTCTCGAGGAACTTAACGTCAACCTGAAGCCTATGCCCGGGCATGGGCTTTTCGTAGCGTTTCCAGCGCTCCTGGTGCCTCTTGTAGCGTTGATTATTAGGAAGCCTATTCATATGGAGCTTATTGAGGATCCTCCAGATCCCTGATTTACTGACGTGGATATCGTGATAGCGCTCGAGATAGACCATGATCTTCCAGGGACCAAAGTGATAAGTCTGTCTCAGGTAGATAATCTTGGCTAAGACTTCCGCACTAGTTGCCCTGGGACTGTGGATTGGACGCCGCGAACGATCCAGAAGGCCGCCCTCACCGGATTCAGCATACTTCTTCTGCCATTTATAAAAAGCACAACGACTTATGCCAAAATACCGACAGGTTTTCGAGACGTTGTGAGTCACCTCCTCAAAATGTCTGAGCACTCCTAACCGCCATTTCTGATTCCTGAGGGGGTCGTAGTTCACCATGGGCTCCTCCTAATCATGAAGGTCTCAGATTACCCAAGAGAGCCCTGGGTGTAAACTATGTCTGTCAGTTTTAGAGTTTTTATTATATAACGATTGAACCAACCCCGGACTTACGTCCGGGGATTCCTAAAGGGCAAGCTTCGCTTGTCCTAAGTCTTCTCTCTCCTGATGCTTGACGTACTCCAAGATCGTCTTTTCGTCCAAGCCCACTGTGCTCACGAAATATCCAACCGACCATATCCCTCCTCGTCCCCAGTACCGCTTCCCGATGAATTCGAACTTCTCAAGACCCAATTTCTGTGAATAATCTCGAGTGCGAAACGCCAAGGGTGGTCCGCATCTTCAGGTCGGGGCAACCAGTCCTGGAGCTCTCCTATTATGAACGAGAAAAATGGACTTCCCTGACCTGTCCGCGTAAGAACTCATCGCCAGGGCTCAGCGGCCGACGGCGCTAATTCAGAAAATGTGGCATCGTCGTCTGCAGCTTTTAGTACGATAGGAATTTCCTTTTTGCGCTCTGCCTGAGATCGCGGACCGCCAACTCAGAAGCAACCCGTCCCCTCACAAATGGAGAATATCCCGGCCGGGGACGAGAGTCAAGAACTTGAGATCCGGCGGCCCGGGACCGCGGCGGGCGGCTGATCG
>Ga0209703_1000501_pt1 | contig 11032 bp, 10 predicted proteins | sample PPLLak12cMay2015_2_FD_187256 | JGI IMG/M metagenome (GOLD analysis project Ga0209703, IMG submission 187256) | Freshwater sediment microbial communities from Prairie Pothole Lake near Jamestown, North Dakota, USA - PPLs Lake P8 Core (1) Depth... | ecosystem: Environmental > Aquatic > Freshwater...
CGGTGAACAAGGACCCGGACGCGCCGATCTTCAAGGTGGCGGATTTCGGAGTTGTGGGCGACCTCTTTCAGGTCATTCCCCCGCTCAAGGAAGAGCTCAAGAAGCTGCGCAGCTAAGGCTTGACCTTCCCGAGCACTAGTCACCTTGAGAAAAAAGACGGATCGGGAGATGCCCCGCATACACCGAGAAGTCCTTGTCCGTGGTGAATATGGGCATTGCGGTCCGGGCGGAGACGGAACAGAGCAGGAAATCCGTGTTGGACCCCTGGATCCCCTTCGACCGGCAAGCGTTGAAGAATTCTGCAGCCTTGACGTAGTCCTCGGTCGTTAGGGGAAGGTCGGGAAAACTCGCCAGTCGGTCACGGAGCTCCCGGAAGTATGCGGCTGACCTGACCCCGGAAAGAATCTCCTGCCGGATAGGCCCGAGCATCTGGACTTTGCGATCGAGGACGAGACCCCGGAGGATGCGGGTTTCTGCTGATTCCCCGCCCGCGTGCCGTCGGAGGGCCAAGGACCAGACACTCGTGTCCACGATGACCTTCACGTTCGGGACCTCTGTTTCTTGTGATTATAAGACTCATCAAACTCGACACGGCCGAACAGGTCGAGAATCTTCTTCTGCTCGAGGCTCTGAACATACTCGAGGAGAGCCCGCATGACCGTCTCTCTCTTAGTCCGGTGACCTCCAAGGCTTTGGGCCTTGAGGATCAGCCGGTCGTCCAGGTCAAGGTTCGTGGCCATAGTCCTGAATTCTCCTTTATCACACATTATATTACACATTATATTGTGTAATTTCAAGCGGATTTTATCTGACGCCGGCTGATCTATCCTCATCTCAGAATGACGCGATAAGAGCCGGAGAGATCTCATTTTGAAAGAATTGGGGAAAATTACTCTGAGCAACGGGGCGAGAAGATCTCTGGGGCGGAAATCACGTATGCAGTATGCAGAATCTAAATTTAGGGATTACGTACAGTTTCCCCGAATTATTGGGGCTTGCCGACGGTTGTCTCCCAGGTCGCCCAGCTGCCGCCGAAGGGCTTCAAGCCGAGATCCAAGGGGCTCGTCGGGGCCGGCTCCAGGGCCTCGTAAACCTCCCGGGCGTGGGCCTGCGCCCGTGCGTAGAGCGAAGCGGCCCGGCCATAAAGCGCCAGAGCGTTGTTCCCCTTGGCCAGCTCCGCCCGGTTGGACGCGTTCCGTCCCTCGAACATCTCGGCCACGGCCTTCCCGTAGAGCTCCTTGAGCTCCGCGTACCCCGTGTCCCGGTAATTCAAGTGCATGAGCTTGCTGTAGGCGTTGGCGATTTCCTCCTCGGCGGCATCGTGCGCGGACTTCACCAGCTCGGCGGGACCCTTTGCGAGCCGGAGCTTGTAGAAAGTGTGCGTCCCGGCCGCGTACCGGTAGGTCGGCCTCATCACCGATTTGTCGGAGGCGATCGATGCCTGGAGGACCCTCCCCGCCGGTCCCGTGCAGATGTGGGCCACGCCCTCGTCGCCGTCGTGCGGAAGGACGACCGCCGTCCAGAGGTTCGTCGGCCGGCAGAACATGGCTTCCCAGCCCCCCGCGGGCGGCCAGGGCGGCGGCGCGCCCGGAAAGCGGAGGACCATCTTGGCGAACTCCACATCGATCTCCCCGTGGTAGTTGTGGAAGAGGTCCCAGATCATCTTGTTGCGGGGCGCAGAGTAGGCGCCGTAGCCGCCGTGCAGGCCGACGAATTCTCCTTCCTTGGTCACTTTCATCTCCGCGGAGAGGTAGTTATTCGTCGAGAACATGAAATCTCTCTCCCCGAAATCGCCCGGCTGCCGCACGGCCTGGACGGCCGTGGTCTTCTCCACCACGCAGGCGTTCCCGCGCACGTCCACGAAGTGGAAATTCTCGGGAACGTTGATCTGCCACTTCATGACCATGTCCCGGGCCTCGAAGGCGCCGTCGCAGAAGCGAACGAGATAGGGGAGGCTGCAGGCCCAGCAGATCCCATAGCCCTCATCTTCTGGGCGCGGGGAGCCGCCCCCGCCGGAGTTGCCCAGGAAGAAGCCCCTGTTGTTCATCAGGAAGTGATCACCGATCTCGCCCGCGTCGGCCCCGCAGATGTAGGCGTTGCCGCGGTCCGGATAGGCCACGATGACCACGGCGTGGGCGACGTCCGGAGTGTCGAGCGTGTCGAGCCCGATGAGCCGCCCGTCACGCGTGGCGCTCCCCCAGGCCGAGGCGACCGAACACCGTTTGGGCGGGAGAAGGTTATTTTCGACTCCCTCCGGATAGACCGACGTCTTGGGGTCGGGAAGCGTGCAGTTCATGAGCAGGACGTCGGTGTAGGTCATGGGGAATCCGGCCCGGGTGGCGCCGTCGGCCATGCCCCGCATGAAGTCGATCCATTCGGGCGTGTATCTCTTGATGAACGACTGGTTGGCCCGCAGCGCCCGCAGCACCTCGTCGCGGCTGAACCGCCGGAGGGCCTGGGCCCACTTGTCCTCGCGGGTGCGGTCGATGTAGGCGCAGGCCTGCTCCCCGTACTGGAACCCCATCTCGTAGTCGGAGCCTTTGAGGACGACGACGGGCAGGATGCTCGGTGGAAGTGAGTCGCGGGCCGGGTCGTCCGCGGGGAAGGTCGTGGAAAGGAACTCCGAGGAAGCGCCCGAGGACGAGGCGGAAAAGTGCGGGCGTAAAAACGTCCTGGAACTTCCCCTTGACGGATCCTGCTCGTCGGCCCGTCCCGCCAGGAAGGCCGGGATGATGATGACGGCGGCCAGGACGACCAGGACGAGCGCGAACAACGTCCAGCCGATGAGGATGCGGTCAACTTTCATCGTTCCCTCCTATCCGAGCCAAAGCCTGCCGATGCTTTTTTAAATCAGGGGCGTTGACTATTTTCGCGTAAAGGCGACTTCTCCGCCCGGCCGCCTCAGCTTGAGGGCTCTGACCTCACCGTTTTCGATGACGAACTCATAGACCGAGTCGGAAAACTCCTTGAGCCGGAACTTGAGCCCCTTGTAGTGAATCAGCTTTATCGGAGCCTGGCCCGGAAACACCAGGTAGAGGGCGTTTTCCTCTTTCAAGGCAACCTGGAACGTGGTATCCGTCGGGGTCGCGTAGGTCCCGGCCAGCTGCTTGAGCAACTCGGGTTTGAGAGCTTCAGGCTTGAGCGTGAAGAGGGCCTCGGCTTCGTCCAGGGACATGACGGCTTTGTCGATATCGCCCTGGGGGTTTGTCTGGAAATTCACCGACCATTTTCCGTAAAGCTCATCATCGGGTGTGTCGAAACGGTCGTAATGGAAATGGGTCAGCGGGAGCTGAATTTTGTGAAAGTCGAACTGAAGCTGTCCGGCCTTCTCAGCGACCTTCAAAATGCCGTAAGCGGGATGCTCATAATCTCCCAGGTAATCGGAAAGCGCATGGGAAGGCTTGGTATCGGGGATCCGTTCCCCGCCGGCCTTGGCCCGGGCCTCCGTTCCCGCCTTCTTTCCCTTCAACCTCAACTCCAGTATGCGTTCGCTCCAGGGAGTCTGGTCCAGGCCCAGCAGGCGCTCATAGACGTTATAGCTGACCGTGTCATAAAGGCTGGCGCAGTGGTTTCCAATCACGAAGAGGATCACCCCGATTCGCTCGCGGGGCATGAAGGAAACCTGGGAGTGGAATCCGGGCAGGTCTCCGCCGTGGGAGGTGAGGAGGTGGCCCAGGTAGGAGGTCGTCTCACGGCCCATCCCGTAGGTGGAATTCAGGGACTCCCAGTAGCCGCGCGTCTCCGCCATCGTATTGGGGAGCGCCACAGCAGGCTCCAGCGTCGCTTTGAGCACATCCGCCGGGACGACTTGTTGGCCCGCATACTTCCCGTCGTTCATCAGGGCGATGAGCCAGTGGGACATGTCTTGGATGTTGGAGATGATGGCGCCGCAGGGGGCGACTCCCGCTATGTCCTCGTAGTAAGGGATCTTGTAGAGTTCAAAGCTGTCCCGCCTTTCAGTGTAAGGCACTCCATAGTCAGGCTGCTTGAGCATGTCCGCGATGGAGTAAACGGTGCTGGTCATGCTGAGCGGGGTGAAAATCTTCTCCCGGACATACTCTTCCCAAGTCTTGCCGGATTGAAGCTCGATGAGATATCCTGCTGCGGCGTACATCAGATTGTTGTAGAGAAAGGTCTGGCGGATCGGCTCGCTGGGCTCCAGATATTTGATCCGCTCAAAGAGCTCCAGGCGGGTGAAGTCCGACTTGTACCAGATCGTGTCATGCCGCGTGATCCCTGTGCGATGGGCGAGCATGTCCCGAAGAGTGACCGTGTTGTTCAGCTCATCGTCATAAAATCGGATGGACGGAACCGAATCCCGGACGGGCTCGTCCCAGGTCAGCTTTCCCTGATCCACCAGGAGTCCTGCGGCCACGGCCGTGAAGAGCTTCGTGTTGGAAGCAATCTGACACAATGTCGTGGGGGTGAAGGGCAGCTTTTTCTCGTAATCCCGGAAGCCGTATCCTTTGGCGAAGACCAGTTTTTCCCCCGCCACGATCCCTACGCCGACGCCGGGCGCGTTCCAGTCTTTGAGGATCTTCGCCATGTAAGCGTCAAAGCCCTGCAGCTTCTTGGCGATCTCCTTGTCCTGGGCCATAAGGGCAGGCCGAGCAGTCAGCATCAACAGGCCGATTGCCACGGTCCACAGATATGGGCTGCGCCGCCTGGTTTTTGAGGTGATATTCATGTCGTTTCCTCCTTTTCATTTGAAATCGAAATGGGCCCCTTTAGCCCAGCCAACCTCTTCCTGGCGTCCGCCACTTCGTTAATATCCGGGTCGGCGTCCTTCCATATCTCCAGGAAGCGCTCGTAGTACTTCACCGCTTCCGCCCGCTCTCCCTTCTCCTCGCAGAGGTTCCCCAGCCGGTAGTGGGCAAGAACCCAGACTTCCTGGGCTTCGTAGCCCAAGACGTCTTTGGCGATGAATTCCTTATACTTTTCGATGGCCTTGTCGGTAATCCCGCTCTCGAGATAGGCCAGCGCGAGGCTATCCTCGACCTGGGTCTCCCTGAGATTCGCGACCATGCCGAAAGAGCTGAGAGCTTCTTCATATCGGCCCCGGGCCAGCTCGATCTCGCCCTTGAGGCGATGAAAGGACGCCTGGTCGCTTTGGTTGCTTCGGGAAATGCCGGATGCGGCGAGGAGATCGCCGAGTACGGACCTCATATCTCCGAGGATCCGGTCGGCCTCCGAAAGCCTCTTCGACCTGGCGTATATGGTCCCTAACCGGGCCATGAAAAATGGTTCGATCTTGGTTCCCGCTCGGATCCTTTCCACGGCCGCCACCTCTCTTCCGAATGGCTCGTTCATTCCCTTCTTCCGGAACGCCATCGCCAAGAAGAGATGGTCGCGGAATTCGCTGAGCGGGGCGTTCATGGACCTGTTCAAACCGATGGCTTCCCGAAAGTTCTCCTGAGCCGCCGCGTATCTGCCCTGGTACATCTGCAGAAGGGCGAGGGAGCGGTATCCTTTGGATCTCTTCCAGTTTTCCGGCTGGGCGACCATCGTGTTGAACGTCTGCTCGGCCTCCGCGATCTTCCCCATCCGCACCAGCATGAAGCCGTATTCGTTATTGATGAATGTCCCCGTCGCGAGTTCCGGGCTCAACGCAAAGGCCTTTTGGTAAATCGCCAGGGCCTCCTCGTCCTTTCTCAGGGAGTTGTAGCAAGTGGCCATGTTGACATAGGCGTTCGCCGAATCCCTGTCGATCTCGGTGACCCGCCTAAAAGCCTCGACGCCCTGCTCGAATTGCGCCGAGACCATGTAGGCATAGCCCAAGCGGAACCAAGCCGCGTTGTCGTCCGGATACTGGGCCAAGTAGGCCTTGTAGTTCTGGATGCCCTGGTCGCGGTTCCCCCTCCAGTCCTCGACGAGGGCGCGGATCCAAAGCTTTTCCCGCATCGTCAGGCGGTCCATGAGACTGAGGGCCTTCTCGAAATGTTCTTCCCCTTTGATCCGGTTGCCGTTGATGTAGTATCTCACTCCGAGCTCTACGTGGGCCAAAGCGAAATCAGGATCGAGCTCGAGGGCCTGCTCGAGAAGCTGGATGATCGTATCTCCGGGGGCTCTCTTCGAAGCCGAATAGTATTTCAGGGCTTCCAGGGACGATGTCGTCGCCCTGTAAAGGGCCAACTTTTGCTGCGAGATCCTGGCCATGGACTCGCCCAGCCCGTGGCGGACCTTTTTCGCCAAATCGTCGACGCTGGCCAGGATGTCGTCCTGCTTCTTCGTCCGGGCGGAGTCGGAAAAGACCGTGGTCTGCTTGTCCGGATCGACGAGCTTGGCCGTCAACAGGTAATCGCCCCCGATCTTGCCGATGCCGCAGACGAGCAGGCCCTTGATGCCCTCCCGGACGGCGATCTCCCGGCCGATCGCCTCGTCGATCTTCTTTACGTCCGCGCGCTGCATCCTTTTCAGCGTCTCCTGGACGCGGCTTGGGGGGAAAACGTTCACGTACTGGGATTGCTGGATGCTGACCGTCAGGGCGGTCTCGAGGCTGCCATTGAAGACCTCTTCACCCGTGTTGTTCTCGAAATCCGTGATCAGGATCCAGTCGCGCTCCTGGAAGGCCAGTGCCTGGGCGGGGGTCTTGAAGAAAAGCGTCTTGGCCAACCAGGCCGCGCCGAGGACCGAGGCCACGAGAACCGCCGCGGTCAGGACCGACCGCAAGGGCCGGAAGAGGGGTGAAGCCTTCAGCCCCTGCGCTTCGGCCAGGGCTCGCTTCAGGTCGGCGTGGACTTCGGCCATGGAGGGGTAGCGCCCGTCGGGGTCCTTGGCCAGCATCCTGGCGACGATCTGTTGAAGCCCTTCGGGAACGCCTCCGATGAGGCCGGGGATGGGCTGGGGCTCCTCGCTCAGGATCGCGCTCACGGTCGTCAGGCCGGTCTCCCTCTTGAAAGGGTGCCGGCCGGTCAGCATCTCATAGAGAACGATGCCGAAGGAGAAGATGTCCGAGCGCTGTTCGAGGTCCTTTCCCCGTAGCTGCTCTGGCGACATGTAGGCCGGCGTCCCCGGGGTCATGCCTTCGCCGGTCACGGTCAGCGTCATCGCTCCCGGGGCCGTGTCCGGGTCCGGCTTTGCGAAATGCTTGGCCAGCCCGAAGTCCATCACTTTGGCGTGGCCTTCGTTGGTCAACATGATGTTCGCGGGCTTGATGTCCCTGTGGATCAAGCCTTTCTGGTGGGCCACGTGCAGGGCTTCGGCGATCTCGGCAGCGATGGCGAGCGCCTCAGCCGGCTGAAGCGGCCCGCGGAGGATCCTCTCGCGCAGGGTCTCACCTTCCACGTACTCCATGGCGAAGAAGAGCTGGTTTTCGGCCTCGCCGACCTCGTGGATGCTGCAGATGTAGGGATGGTTCAGGGCAGCGGCCGCCTTGGCCTCGCGGATGAACCGGCCGCGCATGGAAGGGTCCTGATAGGTCGCTTCGGGCAGGAACTTGAGGGCGACCTTGCGCTCCAGTGACGTATCCTCGGCCAGGTAGACCTCGCCCATGCCTCCTTTTCCGAGCTCCCCGAGGATGGCGTATTTTCCGGCAATCGTCTGCCCGGCGCGGGGCGCGGATCCTTTGACCTTGAGAGTTATCGTCGGATCCTTCATGGCTTTCCCACGTGTCGCCCGGGCGGCGACGCGGTCGTGGCCACCTCCTGAGTCTGAGTTTATCCGGAAATAATCAGAGACACAAGACCTATCACCTGCGTATCTGGACCAAGGTCCTATTGCCTGAGGAGGCGGTCCTATCTATTCTACGATCCGTAGGTGATCTTATGAAAGGGAAAATAACCAACTCCATGCCTTGACAGAGCCTGGAGATATATGCTGAGATAAATCAGACAAAAGGAGCCTACCGATGGAAGCCTCAACAGAGTCCCAGGGGAAAGGTCTAAATGAGCAGGTTTCCCCGACCCCGCCGGAAGAATCCCGACCCAAGGGCGGCCGGAAAAAGTTCGCCCGCCGGATGCTCAGCGCAGCGGCCTGGGCGGGGCCGAGCCTGAGTCGCCTCGGGCCTTTGCGTCGATCCCTAGTCAGTTCCTGGGAGAGAAAAATACGGGAAAGGGCCGAGGCCGAGATCGAGGCAGGAATCCGGCCCCCGGGAGTTACCCGGGACCGGGCGGAAATGGGGATTTCGATCCTGCGAAGCATCGAGCGGGCCCTGGCTGAGGGCCGCTTGGGCCGTCACAGCGTAAACCGCCTCCTCAATGTCCTCATCGGAGATTCCCTCGTCGACCACGGCATTTCCAGCGCTAAAGACCGTTTCAAAGCCCAGTTTGGAATGAGGCCCCCGGGATTCTTCCTGATCAGCCCCACCAAAACCTGCAATCTCCGCTGCATCGGCTGCTATGCCGATTCCGGGCCCACAGCGGAAAAATTGGAATGGCCGATCGTCCACCGAATGATCAGAGAAACTCATGACCTTTGGGGTGCGACGTTTATCGTCATCAGCGGCGGGGAGCCTCTGGCTTACAAGGACGAGGGGAAAAATATACTTGACCTGGCCGAGATGAATCCGGACTGCTTTTTCCTGATGTACACGAACGGCACGCTGATCGACGACGAAGTGGCCAGACGGCTACGGACGCTGGGCAACCTGACACCGGCTATCTCGGTCGAGGGATTGAAAGAGGCGACGGACCGGCGCCGCGGAGAGGGGGTTTTTGATAAAGTCGTCGCCGCCATGGAGCGGCTGCGGCGCGAGAAGGTGTTGATCGGCATCTCGATGACGGCCACCAGCGAAAACGCCGACCAATTGCTTTCCGATGAAGTCATCGACTTTTATTACAACAAGATGGGCGCAGTTTACGGCTGGCTCTTCCATTACATGCCCATGGGTCGCGCTTTTACTTTGAAGCTTCTCCCCACGCCCGAACAGCGGCTGCGCATGTGGCAGCGCTCCTGGCAGTTGGTTTATGAGCATCATCTTTTCCTGGCGGACTTCTGGAACAGCGGCACGGCGTCGCTCGGCTGCATCAGCGCCGGACACGAAGGCGGATACATGACCGTGGACTGGGACGGCAAACTCAGCCCCTGCGTTTTCATCCCTTACTCGCCCCTGAATATCCATGATGTTTATGCCCAGGGAAAGACGCTCATCGATGTCTGGCAGCACCCGTTTTTCGCCAAGCTCCGCAGTTGGCAGTGGGAATACAGCAACGAGAAAAAGTTCCGCAAGGGAAGCTGGCACGGAAACTGGATGATGCCCTGTCCGATACGCGACCATTACGATCAATTCCACAAGATGCTCAAAGAGTATAGCCTTGAGCCGGTCGATGAGAATGCTCAGGAGGCAATGCAGGATCCCGAATATTATCAGGGCATGGTCGCGTACAACCGGGCGGTCGCCAAGCTCTTTGAACCAATCTGGAAGAGCCGGTACATGGAAGGCAAGATCTAGACCCGTGGGCCAGGCGTGGCGCACGCTAGAGTGACCATGAGAGTGACCTGGCCTGCCGTCCTGACCCTCCTCGTCTGGGGAAGACTTCTCCTTCCGGGCGTCCCCTCATCCCAGCCGGGAGGCGGGGCCGTCCAGACCCAAGAAGAAGAAAGAAACCATCATCGGCTGACCGAATATCTTATCAAGGCCAGAGTTCCCGTGCTCGGAGATATCAGCCGCGTCGGCACATTCGCCATCGAGGAGGATATCCGGGCGAATGGAGATCAACTGGACAAGATCTTCCGGATAGTCGGAAGCTCCAAGCCCGAGCTGGCCAGAAAAGGCAAGGACTATCGCGGCGAGCTCAAGATGATTACCCGCTCTTGCCCGAATTCACAGGGAGACAGCGGCGGGGAGACCGGCGCTGAAGAAAGCGTCGTCGAAGTCTCTTCTTCGGGCTTTTTCAACAAAAACGGGCGGATCGAAGCGGAGAGCCTCGCCTTTTTTCCGGATTGTGCTGTCTGCCGCCGGGAAAACGGCGACGAGAAAAGAGTCGATGGACGTTACGGCTGTCTGATCACGGCGCTCGAATATTTCAGCGATCGCGAGGTCGCCGAGGACGATACCTACGAATTCCCTTTTATTCTGGGCGGCCATCCCTACCTCTTCAAGTGCGAGGTGGGGAAGGCGGCGGCACTCGAACCATACGGAGCCAAGGTGTTCCCGATCGATTTCACCACTTATGACGGATTGGTCAAAGACGGCCGGGGTATGCCTGTGGTCAAGAAGAAGAAAGGCGATATCCGCATCTGGCTGAGCAAGGATGGTCCGTTCAAAGACAGAATCGTTCGCCTGAAAGTCCAGTACGCCTGGTACCTCACTCTCCACATGGATCTCGTCAAGGCAAGCTGATGCCGTCGGGGGACCCAGCGCTCCTCTAAATTGTATTGACTATGAAGGATTTCTCGATGTCAGAAAATTCCTCTAAAGGAGAGGCCAGGAAGGGGATCGAGATCGGGAAGATCCGGACGAGAAACGACCTCAAGAAATTCATCCGCTTCCCTTAGCGCGTTTACAAGGATGACCCGCATTGGGTCCCGCCGCTCATCATGGAGATGAAGGACAGACTCAACCGCTGGAAGCACCCCTTCTTCGAACACGGCGAGGCCGAGTATTTCCTGGCCTGCCGGGGTGACAAGATCGTCGGCCACGTCGCCGCGTTTCGTTCGGGTGTTTTGCCGGGGAAGATCGGCCTTGACTTTTTCCACGAGCTGGTCGATGATTAAGGCCGATCCCAATTCCGAGGAGGGGAACATGGAAAAATACCTGCCCAACTTTCCTCTTTTGTTTGACAAGATCGGCCATTTCCTTGCTGAATTCAACAAATTACGAGAAGCCCGCCAGAAGTCACCCACTGAGTTCGCGGCTGAATTTGACAAGCTTGTCAGATCCAGCAGCCCGTCCACAGCCGAAGAGGCTCTCGCGGCATTTGAAGAAATTGTCGATACTGTGTACTCCGGTAGGTCCGCCCGGAGCTGCCGGGCCGGAAACACCAAAATGATTTGATAGACGGCGTTCTCCCCGGCCAGGCAATTTCCTAAGCAGCGAAAAGGTCTTGAAGGGAGAGTCGATCTTACGCTCTCGTCTTTTTCGGCACCTCTCCAT
>Ga0209703_1000502_pt1 | contig 11025 bp, 8 predicted proteins | sample PPLLak12cMay2015_2_FD_187256 | JGI IMG/M metagenome (GOLD analysis project Ga0209703, IMG submission 187256) | Freshwater sediment microbial communities from Prairie Pothole Lake near Jamestown, North Dakota, USA - PPLs Lake P8 Core (1) Depth... | ecosystem: Environmental > Aquatic > Freshwater >...
GCATGCGCGGATGATGGGCGCACGACGTCGCCTGCGGCAACTGCGTCCGCGCCGCGAGGTACAGGTGCGCGCCGGCCAGACTGGACAGGCCGATGAGATCCACGTCTTCCTGGATGGCTGCCAGCACAATCTCCTCGGGGGTCTGGTGCAGTCCGGTGTAAACCACCTCAAATCCGGCATCCCGGAAGGTCCGGGCGATGATCCGGGACCCGCGGTCGTGGCCGTCCAACCCCGGTTTGCCGACTAAGACTCGTAATTTTCTATCCCCTGCCATAGTACCTCCCTAAAAAAACTCAACCCTCATCTGAGCTTAAATTCGAAACATTGTTTATTGTTTCGGATTTCGTGCTTCGAATTTCGGATTTTTTTTTAAAATATCCCCGGATCCCGATACGTTCCGAAAACCTTGCGGTAGACGTCGCAACATTCCTGGAGGGTGGCGTGTTCCTTGACCGCTTCAATCAAGGTTTCCATAACGTTTTGGTTGTTCACGCAGTCCTCTCCCAGCTTTTCCAAACATTCCCGGACCCGGGCGTTGTTCCGGTTGTTTTTAATCTCGTAGGTCCGGGCGATCTGGGCCTCTTCAAGGGCCGGGTCGATCCGCAGCACTTCCGGCTTGAGGATATCCTGGGTTACATACTGGTTGACTCCCACCATGATCTTTTCCTGGCGGTCCAACTGGCGCTGGAACTGGTAGGCCGACTCGGCGATCTCCATCTGCGGAAAATGCCGGTCCAGGGCCTCGACCATGCCGCCCATCTCGTCGATCTTCCGGATGTATTCCAGGGCTTTTTCTTCCAGCTCATTGGTCAGGGCCTCGATGAAATAGGAGCCGGCCAGGGGGTCGATGGTGTTGGTCACGCCGCTCTCGTGGGCGATGAGCTGCTGGGTGCGCAGCGCGACCTTGACCGCCGGCTCGCTGGGCAGGGCCAGGGCCTCGTCCATGCTGTTGGTGTGCAGGCTCTGCGTGCCGCCCAGCACGGCGGCCAGCGCCTGCAGCGTCACCCGGACGACATTGTTGACCGGCTGCTGGGCGGTGAGCGTCGAGCCACCGGTCTGGGTGTGGAAGCGCAGCCGCCACGAGCGCGAATCGCGGGCGCCGAACTCGTCGCGCATGATATGTGCCCACAGGCGGCGGGCGGCGCGGAACTTGGCCACCTCTTCCAGGAAGTGATTGTGGCTGGCAAAAAAGAAGGCCAGCTGAGGGGCGAAGTCGTCGACCGACAGCCCGGCGGTCAGCGCCGCCTGCGTGTAGGCGATGGCATTGGCCAGGGTGAAGGCGATCTCCTGGGCGGCGGTGGCGCCGGCCTCGCGGATGTGGTAGCCGGAGATCGAGATCGTGTTCCAGCGCGGCACATGGTCCTTGCAGTAGCGGAAGACGTCGGTCACCAGGCGCATGGCCGGTTGGGGCGGGTAGATGTACGTGCCGCGGGCGACGTACTCCTTGAGCACGTCGTTCTGAATCGTGCCGCGCAGCTTCGACAGCTCGAAGCCGCGCCGTTGTGCCACGGCGAGATACATCGCCAACAGCACAGCCGCCGGCGCGTTGATCGTCATGCTGGTCGATACCCGGTCGAGTGGCAGCCCGTCGAGCAGACGCTCCATGTCGTGCAGCGAGGAGATCGAGACCCCGACGCGGCCGACCTCGCCGATGGCCAGCGGATCATCCGCGTCGTAGCCGATCTGCGTCGGCAGGTCGAAGGCCACCGACAGGCCGGTCTGCCCCTGCTCGAGCAGATAGCGGAAGCGCCGGTTGGTTTCCTCGGCGGTGGCAAAGCCGGCATACTGGCGCATCGTCCACATCCGCCCCCGGTACATCGTCGGTTGGACGCCGCGCGTGAAGGGATACTCGCCAGGGAAGCCCAGCTGGTCCAGGTAATCCGGGTCAGGATGAGCCGGCAGGTAGAGCCGCTCGAGCTCGATGCCTGAGGAGGTGTGAAAGGCCTGCCGCCGCTCGGCCTGTTCCTGCAGAGCCGGCTCCAGAATCTCGGATTGCCAGCGGGCAAAGGCGTCCTTCAATTGATCACTCATCGGATGTCCTTGTCGTCCGGGGTGGAGGGATCCAGGGCTGCGGTCAGGCCATCACTCGCTCCAACCTCCGCGGGTCGGACCGGAGGCTGACCCGCAAAGTTGTCGAAGGTGGCGTCGCGAAAGGCCAGCTGGCGCGCCTGGCGGAGCCGGGAGAACAGCGTCCAGTAGCTGGCTGGCAGCCGGCGGTCCCAGCCCAGCCCGAGACGTCGGGCGACGTCCCGGACCGCCTCAAGCGATGGCGCCTCGATTTCGACGAAGGTGCCGAACGGAAGCTCATCCAGCATGACCTCGGCCGAAGCCAGCTGATACACCGTGCGCCGCTTCTCATACGCCCAGACCGGCTGGTAACCGAGCCCGCCCAGCAAGGCGCGGGCAGCCTCGGGGTCCGAGACCTCGAACTCGATCTCCTGGCGGACCTCCGGGACGTCGCTGGGAGCCTTGAAGGTCAGGCGGGCGGCGTCGTCGAGGCGCAGCCGCAGCACAAGCCCCTGCTGGGACAGGCGCCGCTGGTCATCATCGAAGCGCCAGTTGCGCTCCAGCACCTGGGCGTGGGTCATCTCAGCGCCGAGCAGGCTGAGGCGGCGGCGCAGCGCGTCCGGGTCCGACAAGTAGAACTTGGCTTCGATCTCCATGCCTGAGCTTTCGTCCGTGGTGGGCCGATCGCGGGCCCTCGGCGGCTTGGCGCCAGTCGGGCCGCGGCCTATTCGAGCGTCATCAGGATCTGGTTCTGTTCAACGCTGTCGCCCGCCTTGACCCGAAGCCGGGTGATCTTCCCGCTGCGCGCCGCCCTCAGCTCGTTCTGCATCTTCATCGACTCGAGGATGATCAGCAGCTCGCCCCTTTCCACCGTGCGGCCAGGCTCGACCAGCGTCGCCACAACCAGGCCGGGCATCGGCGCCTTGACATGGATCTCGCCCTTGGTGATCGGCTGCCCGGATGACGACTCGCGCAAGCGCTTGGTGCGCTCGTCCTCGACCGTTACCGGATACAGCCGTCCCTGCAACAACACCTGCAGCCCGTCGTCCAGCGGGTTGACATAGGCTTCGTACGAGCGACCGTTGACCAGGAGCGAGTAGACCGGCTGCCCGGCGACCGGGTGGAAGTCGATGGTGAGCGGCTGTCCGTCGACGACGACTTCGCCTTCGAGGTTGACCTCGATCTCGTAGGTTCGATCATTGACGGTGGTGAGGTACTTCATCCCCCGGCCTGCCTAGCGCTGCATCCGCTCATAGCGGGAGACCCACTTCCAGTTGCTGGCGTCGCGCTCGCCACGCTGCACGATCTGCGAAGCCTGCTGGATCTCGCGGTGGGCGACGAGCGTCGCCAGGATGGCGGCGATCTCGGGGTAGCTGGCCTTGGACTCCTCGGCCTCCTCCATCGAGAAGCGCTCCTCGACGAAGCGGGTGTCGTAATGCCCGGCCAGGAAGCGGGTCAGGTCCATGATGCTCTGGTGGAAGGGGATGTTCGTCTTTACGCCCAGGATACGGTATTCCTCCAGGGCGCGGCGCATGCGCAGGATGGCCTCGCCGCGTGTCTCCCCCCAGCAGATCAGCTTGGAGATCAGCGAGTCATAGTAAGGTGAGACCTCGAAGCCCGGATACACGCCGGTGTCGACGCGCACGCCAGGTCCAGTCGGAGAGAGGACGTGGGTGAGCACGCCCGTCGAGGGCATGAAGTTGTTGTATGGATCCTCGGCATTGATGCGGCACTCGATGGCCCACCCGTTGAACTGGACATCGCTTTGGGCATAGCGCAGCTTGCGCCCGCGGGCAATTCGAATCTGCTCCTTGACGATGTCAATGCCGGTCACCATCTCGGTGACCGGGTGCTCGACCTGCAGCCGGGTGTTCATTTCCAGGAAGAAGAAGTTGTGGTCCTTGTCGACCAGAAACTCGATCGTCCCGGCGTTGAGGTACCCTACGGAAGCGGCGGCGGTGCAGGCCACCTGACCCATCCGGTAGCGCAACTCAGGCTCCATCGAAGGTGAGGGAGCCTCCTCGAGCAGCTTCTGGTGGCGTCGCTGCATCGAGCACTCGCGCTCGCCCAGGTGAATGATGTTGCCCTGGCTGTCGGCCATGATCTGGAACTCAATGTGCCGAGCGCCGGTGACCAGCTTCTCCAAGTAGACGCTGCCATCGCCGAAGGCGGCCTCCGCCTCGCGCCGGGCGGATTGGAGAAGGGCCGGCAGGTCCTCCATGGCCTGCACCTCGCGCATGCCCTTGCCGCCGCCGCCGGCGGTGGCCTTGATCAGCAGGGGGAAGCCGACCTGCGGGGCGACGGCCATGATCTCCTCGTCGCGCAGGCCGCCCTCGCCTTCGGTCCCCGGCACAACCGGCACGCCGGCCGCCGTCACCGTCGCCCGGGCGGTCGCCTTGTCGCCCATGGCAGCAATGGCGCTCGGCCGCGGGCCGATGAACACCAGCCCGGCTTCCTCCACCGCATGGGCGAAGTCGTCGCGTTCGGCCAGGAAGCCGTAACCCGGGTGGATGGCGCCGGCGCCGCACGCTCGGGCAATCTCGATGATGCGGTCGCCGCGCAGGTAGGACTCGCGCGCCGGCGCCGGGCCGAGCAGGTAGGCCTCGTCGGCATAGCGCGGGTGCAGGGCGGTGCGATCGACATCGGAGAACACGGCTACTGTCTCCAGGCCAAGCTCGCGGCAGGCGCGCAACACGCGCACGGCGATCTCGCCGCGGTTGGCAACCAGGACCTTGGTGAACATCTGCCGCTTTGGCATACGCTCAACCCCGCGCTCAGCGCCGCATGGCGCCGGACGCTGATGATTCTACCAATCCCGCCGATTGCGGGTCGATCGTAGGGCCAAGGAACTCGAGCAACCGGGCGTTGAACGGCTCGGGGATCTCGTGCATGGGCGTGTGTCGGACGCCGGGGATCAGCCACAGCTGGCTGCCATGGATCCCGCGGGCGATGCGCCGGGCGTGCTCGGGCGTGGCATGCTCGTCGAGCTCACCCTGGATCACCAGCGTCGGGCAGCGGATCCCGGCAAGCACCGGCTCCAGCGTCAGCTCCTCCAGCGCTGGATCGAGCCAGCGTTCAACCCAGGCCTGCGCCAGCGCGTCGGCTTTGGGGCCATGCTCGCGCCGCAGGCCTCCCTTGAGCGGCTGGGTGTGGATCGCCTGCGCCAGGCTGCGCAGTCCATCCAGCGTGGCAGATTCCCGGTCGATGTGCGCCGCCACCAGCACCAGCCGTTCGACGCGCTCGGGATGCTCTGCGGCCAGCAGTATGGCCAGTGAGCCGCCGTCGCTGTGCCCGACAATGCAGACACGGTCGAGCCCCAGCTCATCCAGCAGCTGCACAGCCTCGCTGGCATCGTTGCGCAGGAAGTTCGGGGAAAATGCAGGACGCGCCTCGGAACGGCCATAGCCCCAGCGGTCGTAGGCCACCGTCCGCCAGCCGGCCGCGGTGAGGCTGGGAATCTGCTTCTGCCAGGCGCGCACCGATCCCAACCCGTGGTGCAGCAGCAGCACCGGCCGCCCGTCCGGCGGACCCTCGATCTGCCAGAACAGCCGGTGGCCGGCGATCTGCGCCAGCCCGGAGCGGCGGCCGTCAGAGAGGGATATTGCCATGCTTCTTGGAGGGGTTGGCATCGCGTTTGTTGGCGAGCATCTCCAGGGCGTTGATCAGCCGCGTGCGGGTGAGCCTCGGCTCGATCACATCGTCCAGGTAGCCGCGCGAGGCGGCGATGTACGGGTTGGCGAACTTCTGACGGTATTCCTCGACAAGCTGAGCCTTGCGTTCGTCAGGGTTTTTGGCCTCGGCCAGCTCCTTGCGGAAGATGATCTTGACCGCGCCTTCCGGCCCCATCACCGCCAGCTCGGCCGTTGGCCAGGCCAGATTGAGGTCGCCGCGGATGTGCTTGGACGACATCACGTCGTAGGCCCCGCCGTAGGCCTTACGCGTGATCACGGTGATCTTGGGGACGGTGGCCTCGCAGTAGGCAAACAGCAGCTTGGCGCCGTGGCGGATGATGCCGCCGTGCTCCTGCCCCGTGCCCGGCATGAAGCCCGGAACGTCGACGAAGGTGACGATCGGGATGTTGAACGAATCGCAGAAGCGGACGAAGCGCCCCGCCTTGTCGGAGGAGTTGATGTCGAGCACGCCGGCCAGGACGGCCGGCTGGTTGGCGACGATCCCGACGCTGTGCCCGCCGAGCCGGGCAAAGCCGACGACGATGTTGGGGGCATAGTGCTCATGCAGCTCAAAGAAGGCGCCGTTGTCCACGATCAAGCGGATCACGTCGCGCATTTCGTAGGGCTTGCTCGGATCGTCGGGAATGATGCTGTTCAGGGCGGCCTCGGTGCGCAGACGATCGTCGCCGGTCGCCAAGAATGCCGGGTCTTCCATATTGTTCTGCGGCAGATAGGACAGCAACAGCCGGATCATGTACAGGCAGTCGGCGTCGTTGTCGGCCACGTAGTGGCAGACGCCGGAGGTCGAGGCGTGTACATCGGCGCCGCCGAGCTGCTCAAAGGTGACGTCCTCGTGGGTGACGGTCTTGACCACATCCGGGCCGGTGACGAACATGTACGATGAGTTGCGCACCATAAAGATGAAATCGGTCAGTGCCGGTGAATACACCGCGCCCCCGGCGCACGGCCCCATGATGGCGCTGATCTGTGGGATTACCCCGGAGGCCAGCGTGTTGCGCAGGAAGATGTCGGCGTAGCCGCCAAGGGAGACCACGCCCTCCTGGATGCGGGCGCCGCCCGAGTCGTTCAAGCCGATCAGCGGCGCGCCGCTCTTCATCGCCATGTCCATCAGCTTGCACAGCTTCTCGGCATGCACCTCGCCCAGGCTACCCCCAAACACGGTGAAGTCCTGCGAGAACACATACACCAGGCGGCCTTCGATCGTGCCCCACCCGGTGACCACGCTGTCCGCCAGCACCCTCTTGTTCTCCAGCCCAAACTCCGTTGTGCGATGGGTGACGAACATGTCGGTCTCGCGGAAGGAGCCTCTGTCCACCAGCAGGTCGATCCGCTCACGCGCCGTGAGTCGGCCGCGGGCGTGCTGCGAGTCGGCGCGCTCGGGGCCGCCGCCGGTCAGGGCCTCCTCGCGCATCCGGTTCAGCTTGTCGAACTTATCGCTGTGGCTCATTGCGCCGACTCCTCGAAGTAGGTTCGGGCAGCGGTCCGCCTGAGGATCCAGGCCACGGCCCCCAGGCCGAGCAAGAGCAGCCCGGCCAGTCCGGGCAGGGTCAGGGCGGCGTAATCGGACCGGGCCAGCAGCGCCCGGTCCGCCAGCCGCCACACAACGTACACCAGGCTGGTCCAGCCGATCATCGCCGGCGTCCACGGTCGGCGCCGCCAGATCCCCAGCAGCGCCAACAACCCACAGCTCCCCCAGATTGCCCCAGTCAACGGCAGGTACCAATCCGGAACCGAGAGGGGGAGCGCTGGCAAAGTCAGGCCGGCTACCAGACGGATGCCGTACCAGAGCGTGAACAATAACACACCAAGGGTCAGCAGGGTTACGGAGATGGGGCGAGACCGACCCGGTTCAGCCATCGGTGTCTGACGACGGGTCGGGGCAGAGTGGGGAGAGCGCTTGAGAGGGGGTCATTCGATGGCAAGCGTGATCTTGCCCAACTGCTCACCCGCCTCCAGGCGCCGCTGCGCCTGAGCCGCCTCGGCCAGTGGGTAGGTGCGATCGATGACCGGGCGCAGCTTGCCTTCGAACACCAGCTGCATCACCTGGCGGAAGTCGGACTGCGTGCCCATGGTCGAGCCGAGGATCGACAAGTGCTTGCCGAAGATGAACCGGTTGTCGATTTCGATCGTCGGCCCGCCGGTATTGCCGACCGTCAGGACGCGGCCGCCTCTGGCGGCCGCCCGCAGGCTGAGCGGAAGGCTCCCAGCGCCGACGTTGTCGACGATGACATCCATGCCTTGGCGTCCGGCGGCCTCATACACGGCCTTGGACCAATTCTCAGCCTGGCTGCGGTCGATCAGGTGATCCGCCCCGAGGGACTCTGCCAGTTCAAGCTTCGCTCGGCTCGAACCAACAACAAACACCTCCGCGCCCAACCACTTGGCGATCTGAATGCTGGCTGTGTTCACACCCCCCGAAGCGCCGACGATCAGCACCTTTTCGCCAGGCTGCAGCGAGCCGCGGCTGACTAACGAGTGCCAGGCAGTTAGAAAGACCAGGCTGGCCGCGGCGGCGGCATGATCATCGTATCCGGAAGGCAGGGGCAGCACGTTTGTGGCGGGAACGACAACGTACTGGGCATAGGTCCCGCGCACCGTCTCGCCGAGCAAGTTCCACGTTCGGCACAGGTTGTCCCGCCCGGCCAGGCATGCCGGGCATTCGCCGCAGCCCAGGTTGCCATTGATCACCACCCGCGTGCCCACCGGCGGGGCGGCAACGCCTTCGCCGAGTCGATCCACTGTGCCGGCGCCATCGGCGCCCGGGATGTGGGGCAGCGGAAGCTTGAGCCCCGGCCATCCGGCGCGCGTCCACAGATCGACCCGGTTCAGCGCGGCAGCCTTGAGCGCCACCCGGACCTGGCCGGGACCCGGCTCCGGATCGGGAAGGTCCATCAGGCACAGCACATCCGGACCACCATGCCGGTCGAACGCGATGGCTCTCACTGGCGGGCCTCCGGAGGCGGGTAGGTCGCCAGCACCGGCGGATGAACGGGGGCTGACGAACAGAGGGTGCTGGCAGGATTATAGCGTCATTGGGCTAGGCACAGGCGGAAGCCGGAGAGAGCGGGCCCGAGTTGCCAGCAGGCCAGGTAGGGACACGCCATGTTTCTCCGCATCCTCGCGGACCGGGGCGAGAGCCAGCCAGCGCCGCCCGGCATCTCTTCGCCGCATCCTACGGATGGGAGGGTGCAGCGAGGGCATTGGGCAGAGGGTGTCCTTCCTTCAGCCGGCTAGTGCAGCGAGAGTTCCCGCACATGGATCTTGGATGGGCCGATGGCGTCGAGCTGGGTGACCCACAAGCGGAGCCGCTGCACCGGGCCGAGCTCTTCCGGGAAGGCGAGGCTGACGGTCGGGTCGTCTGCCAGATCGGTGAAGGTCGCCTCGATCTCGACCGGCGCGTCTTCCCCCACGGGATACAGCGTTGCGGCCAGCCCAATATCCATGCTGCCCGTGGTGAGGTCGAGACCGCTCAGGCTGCGAGGGGTGGGGAAGGTGATGTCGATCAGCAAGGGGTTGGCTTCCATGCCGCGGGCCAGGGTGTAGGGGTCCTGGTCGAAGACGTGGTAGATCTCGCCGCTGTCGAATCTCGAGTGCTCGATGCGCAGCGTCTCGCCGTCCACTTCAAGGCTCTCGACAACCGGCCGCGAGCGCTCCTGCTGCTCGCGAGCGAACAACTCCTCGGCGCCATCGGCATACTTCATGCGGACGAAATAGAAGCCCGTCCGACCGTCCGGGTAGGGAAGGGTGCGCTCGACGCGCACGTCCGTGATCTTGGGGTCCTGCAGAATGGCGGCGTATTCCTCCGGGGTGAGCACGAGAAGCATCTCTGGGGTCAGCTCCCCGAGCTCCGTCAAGAAACCATCGGCATTGGAGATATCGACGGGTGCCTCGTCGGGGATGAAGAAGCGTTTGACGACATCGATCCCGTTGCCCCAAGTTGGTGAGACGAGGATGCGCTGGTCGGGATTCGCCTGCAGCACCTCCCGCACCGAGCCAAACAGCTGAGAGGCGCCGTATTGCATCTCCATGCCGTACTCGCGGTTCCATGTGGGACCGTTCACCAGCGCATCCCGCAGCATGGCGAAGTTCGCGCCGGCCAGGGCGACGAAGGCGAGTGCCGCCACAGTGGGCGCACTCCGGGGTACCCGACGGACCAGCCACTCAAGGGGCAGATCCACGCCAATCGTCACCAACATCGTCGCCGGGACGACGAACGACAGTAAGCGAGTGATGCCCGCCCCGGCCACGGCGCCGGCGAGCGGGATGGCCAACAGGCAGACCAACACGAGGCGATAGGCGGGATCCCGCCAGCGCCGAACGGCCTCGATCAACCCGACCAGAGCGAAGGGCGCCATCCAGCGGGCCATGTGGCCGTACCCCAGCATCGTGTGGCGCGGCAGGTCATGCACATGCGGCCAGAACCAATAGGCCGGGCTGATGCCACGGCCGTAGGCCTGGAGCGAGAAGATGATCTTCTCGCTCAGCGGCCCGCCTTGTGACCATGGGCTGGCCAGGATGCGCAGGATCTCCGGCTGCGCCTCCGGCATCAGCAGCAGGAAGCGCAGGTAGGGAAGCGCCAGCAGCGCCAGCACGAGCAGCCCGCGCAGCATCACCGTGCGCTGGCGGCGATGGTAATGGAAATCGGAGACCAGCAGCAACGCGCCGGTCGCCGGCAGGATGATCTGGCCGGGGCTGTAGGTGTAGAAGGCCAGCGCCCCGAACAGCAGCGCCAGGTACAGGCTGTTGGGTGAACGCAATCGGTAACGCAGGTAGAAGTACAGGCAGCAGGCATAGAACGAGACCATCAAGCTGGTCTCAAACGCGGTGCGCGAGTGCAGGAACCAGGCGGGCACGGCTGAGAACAGCAGCACGCCGATCCACCACAGGCGTAGGCGGAAGAAGTCGCGCAGGGCAAGCCCCAGGGCGATGGCACCGGGCAGGGTCAGCAGCGCCGCTGTGGCGCGGGTGACGAACACCGACTTGCCAAACAGCATGAAGGGGATGACCTGGGCATATACCGACGCATTCAGGTTGAAACGGTAGACGTTCTGAAAGTACGTTGGGAAGTAGTTGCCGAGGAAGTCGCGGAAGCCATCCCGCACGAAGTCCGCCGCCAGCACGGTCTGAACTGCCTCATCGGTGAAGAAGTAGATCGGGAAGTCGGCAAGGCGGATCAGTCGCAGCGCAAGATAGACCGCCAGCGACAACCCGAAGAAGACCAGGTCGAATGCCGGCCGGGTGGACAGCGGGCGGCGATCGCGGGCGCGGGTAGCTGACCAAGCGGCGAGCCGTGAGCGCAGGCTCAGCTGTCGAGCGGGTTGATGCC
>Ga0209703_1000505_pt1 | contig 11009 bp, 9 predicted proteins | sample PPLLak12cMay2015_2_FD_187256 | JGI IMG/M metagenome (GOLD analysis project Ga0209703, IMG submission 187256) | Freshwater sediment microbial communities from Prairie Pothole Lake near Jamestown, North Dakota, USA - PPLs Lake P8 Core (1) Depth... | ecosystem: Environmental > Aquatic > Freshwater >...
ACTCCGGGATTGACATTAAAGCGCAAAATCCTGGGAGTTTGGGCGCAAAGCCCCCATGAAGAAACCAGTCATTTTTTGGCATATCCATGTACAGATTCTTATGAGGAGCCGATTATATAGACGAAAAGATAATTGTGCCGCTAATCATAGTGACAACCCCGGCCTGGCATTACTGTAACTCAATATGTGACAACTGCAATTATGACCGCTCAGGAATAATGTCATATTTCCGCCAATAGCTATTGACATACAGGAGGGTTTCGGGTATAATAGGGCTTGAAATGAGAGAGAGTTTATTCCCTTACAAGCAATCGGTATGGAGGTTTGTCTATACCAACGTTTACTATCAAGGAGGTGGCATAGCCACTTTTTATGTTCCATAAAATTGGCAAAGAACGGCTCCCGTTGGTCGCTTGCTGGAATGGTAAAGTTGCGAAATTAAAGAAGTTTTAACATTGGAGAGAGAGTATGAAGCGTATAGGTTTTGTTTTTCTGGTCGTTCTTTTAGCCGGCTCCCATCTTTGCTCAGCGGTTGATTATGAAATAATCGATCTCGGTGAGATTGAGTGGTCTGAGATGATTGGGCCGTGGTCTTCTCTAGTGCGCGTGTCCAACCTCGGAATCAATGACAACGGATGGGTAGTCGGTTCGACAGAAGAAGGCCCCTCACCCGACAACTGTGGTTTTGCCTGGAATGGCAGCACGACTGATTATTTGGTGGGTGGTGGTGCCAGTGGCGCCTGTGATATCAACAATTCCAACCAGGTGCTCGGATGGGACGCAATGGGGCCCGGTATCTTTGAGAAGGTTCAAAATCCATTCCTGCCAGGAACATATCATTGGCAAATAAACTATCTGGAGAATCCACGAGAACATTTCTCGATGGGAAGCGCCATAAATGATTCCGGGCATGTTGCTGGTTCTTTATTTCCAACACCTTTAACTAACGCTTCGTTTTGGAAAGACGGCCAAAGGTATGATCTTGCCGGAACACCACCCTGGCATGAAATAGCCGGCGGCTTTGACATAAACAACTCGGATCAATTGGTTGGTTATTGTGGAGATCGGGCTTTCCTGTGGGAAGAAGGGCTGGGAATGCAGGACCTGGGAAAGCTTGATGGTCACGTCAGTGCAGTGGCCAGGGGCATCAACAACGCTGGTTCCTGCCAAGTAGTTGGCGATTCATACGACCAGGCTGGACAAAGCCATGCTTTTATCTGGCAGAATGACACCATGGCACCATTAGCCGATACCGGGTGTGATGAAAGCTGGGCTGTACGTATCAATGACAACGGAGATGTTATCGGGGGCTTTTCCACCGCAAGCAATTCCAGTGTCTGTCTCTGGCAAGACGGTGTGTTGATCGATCTGAATACGGTGGAACTGTCAGAGCTTGGTTGGGTTATCGAAAGGGCCGATGATATCAACAATGCCGGCTGCATTGTCGGCTACGGCACTAACCCGCAAAGCCAGGATTATCACGGTTTTGTGATGATACCAATTCCCGAACCGGGGACGTTTGCGTTATTGGCGGTCGGCGGATTGATTTTGCGACGGAATGTTAAACCTGTTCTAACGAATCGGTCAGTTTGAGTTTATAAATCAATGATGTACTTGGCAAAGGTCTGCTAAGTCTCGCTGTAGTACTAGTTAAGGCATTAAATAAGTTGTGTTTGGCCTGGGACGGCTACCGGTTGGACGGGCAGATCGGTCATTTTGTATTCGGACGGCGAAAGGTCAAGCGTGGATGTATTCATTGCCCAGTCCCAGCTCATTTCGCGTCCGGTGTAGGCACTCATGCGTCCCATGATCGCAGACATTGTGCTTTCGGCGACTTGCCGGCCTTCGTTCAATGGGTTCCCTTCGCGGATGCTCTTGATGAGGTCGGCGTGTTCCTGCACATAGGCGTCTGGATCGGGGCCTTCGTATAGGTAGGCGTTAGAGCCTTCGATTTTGTTAGAGCAATTGCTGGTGCCTTTGGTGCCGACGATCCGCTCGGAAACGCGATGAGTACATCCGTCGATCTGACGGCACATGCTCAGTACCCGAGCACCGTTTGCGTACTCGAACTCGATGGCAAAATGATCAAATATATTGCCATACTTCTGGTCAGTGCGTACCTCACGACCGCCCATTCCCATAGCCTTTACCGGATGAGAACCAAAGGCCCAGTTAATAACATCGATGTTATGCACGTGCTGCTCGACGATATGGTCGCCGGAGAGCCAGGTAAAGTACAGCCAATTGCGGCACTGCCATTCCATATCCGACCACTGGGGCTTTTTCTCTTCTACCCATAGCCCACCCTGATTCCAGTAGCACTGTCCGCCAACAACTTCGCCAATATCGCCGTCATGGATACGTTTCATGATTTCCTGGTAGCCCGCTGCGTGGCGTCGCTGGGTACCCGCTACTATGGCGAGTTTTTTACGGTCGGCCAACTCTGATGAGGCGATTACCGACCTGATACCTACCGGGTCAACGGCTACGGGTTTTTCCATAAAGACATGCTTGCCGGCCTCGATCGAGGCCTTCAAATGTATCGGCCGGAAATGTGGTGGCGTCGCCGTCACGATCAGGTCCACTTCCTTGCAGGCGACAACCTCTTTGTATGCGTCGAACCCCACAAAACAGGTGTCCGGCGTGACCTTTATCCTGTCGGCAAACTCTTTTTTGAGTGTATTGAGTGACCCATCCAGTCGATCCTTGAACAGGTCGCCCATCGCTACCACTTCAACGCCCTTGTCAGCGTTGAGGCAGTCAAGTGTAGCTCCAGTGCCCCGTCCGCCACAGCCGATCATACCAACCCGCAATTTGTCTGAGCCGGCGGCAAAGGCCTTGTTCGCGCCCACGGTCATGGCAGCCAGCGATACAGCCGCCGAGGTTTTTATAAAATCCCTTCGTGAAATATCTTTTTTACTCACTTCGATTCCCTTTCAATTTAATGGTTCAATGTACATGTTAGGCAATTCGGCAGCACACTATTTGCGATGCATTCTGATTATCCTGCAAGGCCTGGTCAGCCAAGCCCCATTATGACCGACCATGCCCGTCCGGTAAAGTAGAAAATTGTCAGTAAATAACAGCAATGATCGACGATTCCATTTCCGCGATCATGATATTAGCTTGATCTTTTATAGCCGTTAGGTATATTGGCATGGAACAGTAGTTGGCAGCTTTCGCTGGATCGCCCTGTGTGAAGCCGATGGTATTATGCTAACTTATTGAGAGAACGTAAGTTAAATACAAATTCCTATACATTTAAACTATGGCTAAGATAGCACCGGTAAAAGGAACTCGAGATTTCTATCCTGAACAGATGGCGGTTCGCAACTGGATCGCTAACGGCTGGCGGGCCGCTTCGGTTCGTAACGGTTTTGTCGAATATGACGGTCCGATATTCGAATATCTCCAGCTTTACACGCAAAAAAGTGGCGATGAGATTGCCGGTCAGCTTTTTTCCCTGACCGACCGTGGCGGCCGAGAACTGGCCATTCGCCCGGAAATCACGCCCACTTTGGCCCGGATGGTCAACCAGCAGATAAACTCTCTGGCCCGGCCCATTAAATGGTTTTCTATACCGCGTCTGTGCCGGGCCGAGCGGCCGCAAAAAGGCAGACTCCGCGAATTTTTTCAATGGAATATCGATGTGATCGGTTCCGACGATGTTCTGGCCGATGCCGAGTGCATCTATACCGCCGTCGATTACCTCCGTAGTGTGGGCCTTACGAGCAATGATATCGTGGTCAAATTCTCCAGCCGGAGCCTATTGGCAGCCCTGCTTGGTGAGATAGGTTTTGCCGATAGTCAGCTTGAAACGGTATATTCACTTTTGGACAAGCGTCCTAAACTGCCGGCCGAGACCTTCATCGCCCTGGCGGAAGAACAGATAGCGGACAGCCTGCTACGGAATAAGCTCAAAGATATGCTCGATAAACTCCAGTTTGAAACCGATAAAGGCGGCTTAGATGGGCTTGCAGCGATTTTACCGAACTCTGTGCAGGACGGCATCGATGATTTGCTCGTTTTGCGTGATTTTTTGGGGAAAATGGGCGTAGGGGGGTATTGTGAATTCGACATTAATATTGTTCGTGGCCTGGCTTACTATACCGGTACGGTTTTTGAGATTTTCGCCCGAAACTCGCAACTTCGTGCCCTGTGCGGTGGTGGTCGGTATGATAATTTACTGGCCAGTCTGGGTGGCCCCCAGATTCCTGCTATTGGTTTTGGAATGGGTGATGTGATATTGGAAATCCTTCTGGCCGAAAAGAATCTGCTCGGTAGCGCCGAAAACAAACTGGACTTTTTTGTCGTCTGGGACGATTACAATACATTTGAAAAACACGGGTTACGTTTAGTCGATAAACTCCGTATTAGGGGTTTTTCTACCGCTTTCGATTACCGCCGGACTATTGCTATGGGCAAACAGTTAAAGCAGGCCTCCGCTGCGAATGCCCGTTTCGCTGTTATCCTCAGCCAGGAGACCATCGATAGTGATCAGATAACCATCAAAGATATGACCACCGGCTCCCAGGTGACTGGTCCGCTGGAGGAGTTCATGGATCAACCTGACAAGTATATGTAATGAGCCAGAGCGGAACCCACTATGAGCGAGCCTTCGAGGCCTTTCTCAGCCGAGGCGGTTTTGAGTATGTCTGCGTTGATCAGGCCCGCAAAGCCCTGTTTTCCAGCGTTTCCATCAAGAGTTTCGATTTTCTTGTTTACCCGCCGCGTCGGCCGGGAATGATCGTGGATGTCAAGGGTCGCAAGCTGTCTTATCCCATTTTTCAGCGTCGCCGGATTGGCGAATCGTGGGCGACCGCCGCAGACGTCGAAGGTATGAAAAACTGGCAGGAGATATTCGGTCGAAAATATTTGACTGCGTTTGTCTTTGCCTATTGGATCTGCCCGGAAAACCCCACCAGTCTGGCCGAAGCGATTGCCACACCTGTTGAACCACTTGCCTCAATGACAGGTGTTTTTCATTTCGAACAACGGTTCTACAGTTTTATGGCCGTGGAATTAAGCGCCTATTGCTTATGTATGCGCCGGCGCAGTGCCAGTTGGAAAACCGTTTATGTTCCTGCCCGGATCTTCCGGCAGTTGGCCCAGCCTCTTGAACAGTTTGTCCGTTACAGTACCGCGTAATACTTATTCCGGCAAACGATAACCGGGATTGATATGAAATGGGGGCTAGTCCGTATTGACTGCTGCGCCGAGACTTTTGATCAGTTCGGTGATCCGGCCCAGTTGTGCGATTCTCAAACCGAATTTTTCCCCTATTTTGACGGGCTGTCCCAAACCGATAGTGCGGTTATTGACCATCAGTTCGATAAGCTGATAAGCATCCTTATCGAACTGTATCATGCTGCCGATACGGAGCTTGAGGATATTGCCCATTGTCATTTTTTTATCCACAACCTTGATGATAACAGGGATTTTCATTGACAAAATGCGGCTTAGGTTTTCATGTTGTTTGTTGATCGGCCCGTTGGCATTTGTTGGTTCTTCCTGAAGTCGCGTTCGCACTGCCTCTGTGCCCCCAGCGGTGGGATTCAGTTGCTCCGGGGATGTTTTTTGCCGTCGCTGTGGCATATCCCGCTGTTGGGGATCCTTTTCGAGTTGTCCTGATTTTGTGCTCATTGGTTGTGTCAACAGATGGCGGCGGTTTGCGTTAATAAACGTAACTATCTTTATATTAAGAGTTTAGCAACTCAGCAGCAACTGGGAACCGCAGTCTCACCTTTGACGGCGTACCTAGCCCGTCATTGTACTCACTTTATGTTATCGGTACTTAGCTCGTTATGCTACATTAATTATTTGATATTGGCGTCGAAAGTTCATATTCATCTTACAAAGAAAGTTTTTGACAAGGCAGGCATTGGCAATTACGATGGCGTTTTGAGTGTGTCGAGCCTGACGTTAGCTATTTCGACCTTTTTGAGCTTCCCGGGGTTCGTCGCTTGACAACCGGCCGCCAAGAGGGTATTATCTGTCGAAGTTGTTGTTATTCAGTGTGTTACGAGCGGTAAGGCCAACGCATCTGAATTGGAAATATAAACTGACAAACTAAGTAAAGAGAAATAATTATGGCTGATTTTGAAGGAAAAGACATATTACTGGTGGACGATGACCGAGATATTGTAACTGCCATTAAGGCGGCCCTGGAAGATTTCGGCTCGGAAATCCGCACGACCGACAACGGCAATACCGCCGTCGAGATGATCATCGAGAACCCCCCTGATTTGCTGATCCTGGACCAAATGCTTCCGGGCCGCAGTGGCTTTTTGGTACTGGAGAAAATAAGCGGCATCCGCAAGGAAACCGGCAAACCGCCGGTTATCATGATTACCGCTAATCCGGGAGCCCGCCACAAGATTTACGCCGAGACTCTGGGGGTTGACGTCTATATCAATAAGCCGTTCCGCATGGAGAAACTCGTTACCGCCGCCCGGAAACTGCTCTCCGAGAAGGCTAAAGAGTAATCCAACCACGGACTTCTCACACATCCGCGGTCTGTTGAAAGTGGGATTACGTCCAAGAAGCTCCTTTGTCGCCCATTAAAACTATAACCAATGGGGAACACGAGTTCCTATGTTCTCAGGTTGGTTTCGTTTTCGCTATGTACCTTTTGAATGATACGATAGTTGCGATCAGTTCCGCCCCCGGCCCGGCTCCACGCGGCATTATTCGCCTGAGCGGCCCGGAAGCACTGCGCTGCGTAGGGCGGGTTTTCCAAGGCGCCGATGAAAACCGTCTGGAAGACTCTCCCGGATGGGCAGTGCTGCCCGGTCGGTGCCGGCTGTCTGACCACGATCCCATCACCTGTCCCGCACAGTTGTATTTGTTTCGTTCGCCGCACAGCTATACCACCGAGGATATGGCCGAGTTGCATTTGCCCGGTTCACCGTCGCTTTTGGGGATCGTTCTGGAAGCTTTGCTCGGTGCCGGAGTGCGTCCGGCTGAGCCGGGTGAATTCACCGCCCGCGCCTTTTTAAACGGCCGAATCGACCTGACCGAAGCAGAAGCCATCGCTGCCGTTATCGGCGCCCGCAGCGACAGACAGTTGCGGGCCGCTGAAAAACTGCTCGACGGCCAACTTCACCGTCTGTGCAGCCAGTTGACCGAACGCCTGAGCGAGTTTGTGGCTCTGGTCGAGGCGGAGATCGATTTTAGTGACCAGGACATTGAATTTGCCTCACTCGGTCAATTGCGCAGGCAAATAGAATCCATTTATCAGGACCTCGATTCGCTGCTGTCGCGTAGCATAACATGGGATCAGTTGAGTCATCTGCCGCACCTTGCTGTTGCCGGCCCGGCCAATGCCGGCAAGAGCAGCCTGGTCAACAGTCTTCTCGGCATCGACCGCAGTATTGTAAGCGCCATCGCCGGCACCACCCGCGATCTGCTCACCGCACCTCTGAAGCTGCCGCACGGCGAATGTATGCTTATCGACACTGCCGGCCTGGGCGATGTGACGGACCCATTGTCCGAGAAAACCCAGCGTCTTTCCCGTCGGGCCATTGCCACCTGCGACCTGCTATTGTGGGTTCTTGATGCCAGCACGTGCGATTTGTCCCGGGATCGTACCTCCGGTCCGCCTGCCGAACTGAACCCACCCGAAAACGTGATTGTCGTGGCTAACAAGATCGACCTTTGCCCCAACGGCCTGGCGGGGAACCTGCCGAGAGACAGTGGGGCCGATTCGATCATCGAAGTAAGCGCATTGCGCGGCGATAATCTTGATGCGCTTAAGCTCAGGATTGACAAGATGTTACAGAATAATCTGTACGTCGATTGCTCCAGCCAAACCATTGCCCTGACCGCCCGTCAGCGTCAGAGGCTCCTTGCCGGGCGAGAGTCACTGGGCCAGTGCCTCTCCTTGCTGTCTGACGACGAGACGGTTCAATTAGAGCTGGTTGCACTGGAACTGCGTTCCAGCCTGGATTCACTAGCCTCCATCAGCGGTGCGGCAGTAACCGAAGATATCCTGGGGCGTATTTTCAGCCGATTTTGCGTTGGGAAATAGCTTGCCATCGATAAAACATGTCAGGATTGGGTCCGTGACGGTAGCAGATGTTCGAAACCGGCTTTTTCGATCAGAGGCGCCTGCGGACGTAGCGTGGGCGGGTTAGTAGAGTGTTCGTTGGGCTAATTTGCGTAGTTGTGTTGGCTGATTTTCGTTGCGGGCCAATTCTGCGAGGAATTTTTGAGTTGTCGGGTCATAGCGGAACTCGCCGATGATCCATTTTTCCAGGAGGGTGTGGCGGGTGTCCAGTTGGCGTGCCAGTTTGAAGGCTTTGATCATTCGCTGTTGGCGTTGTTGTTTCGATTCGTCTGGTCGCTCGCGTATGATCTCTGAGACGTCGTCGATTTCCTGGTTGCCGGTCGAGTCGCCGGCAGAATCGATGGCCAGATCGAGGTTGCGGTAGTATTTTTCCACGCCGATTCTGGGGGCGAGGTCAATGGGAAACTCGTTGATTTCGCGGATTCCATAGTGGTTTTTTTTGTCGTAGTCCTGGGAGGTTTCCAGCGTCATGGTAAGAACGATGTCATTAGCGAAGGTGGCCTGGCGGCCATCTGGTGAGACCTGCATCATCTCAGTGAAATTGTCGCCGGCGTGTTCGCACATATAGCTTCTTATGCGGTCAAAATGAGGGAAGTAACCTTCCTGTCTGCTCTGCTGATTTATGACGGTAGCGGTTTTCCGTTTGCCGATGAGTAATCGGTAGCACTTTTGATATTCCCGATCGTAGAGATGACAAAAGAACTGCCCGGTAGTGTCACGTGGATCGGTGGGATGAGGGTGCGGCGGCTGCATACCGCGGATCACGTGTTTGATGCCCAGATGCCCCAGCCAAATGAGCGTTGCCAACACGGCACATATCACCAGCGGCTTGAACCATGTTTTGTGATAACCTGACATAGTTAATGCTGCTTAGTCCGTGGTTTTGGGTTGTTCGGCCGGTTCAGTGGCCGGCTGGGAGACGGTTTCGGTTTCGGGCGGCTGAAGAATCCGGCGGAACTCCTGTAATTTATCGCGTCGCTGCTCAAGCGAACCGTCAAACGGATAGTTCGTAAGTTTTGGGTTCAGTCGTTGCAGGAGATCAATAGTCCAGGCGTTGGTTTTGCCGGTTTCATTCGGTAAAAGTTTTTCATGGCGCTCGATCAGTGTCAAAGCAATCTTTACAATGCGTTGTTTCCAGTGTTGACGGATGGTTTGGGGCTGTTCTGAAGGATATTGGGCGATGGGGACGACCAGAGTGGCGACGATATCGGCACATCGCAGAAGCTGCTGGTCATTTTCGAGGTCTAATTGATCACAAGCCTGGGCGATCAGGTCCAGGGCCCCCGCGGAACGCGCCGGGAGGTTCAGCAAAAGTGGCTTGGCGGCGGCCAGGAGCGAGGCATCCTGTGATGGTTCGAGTACCAGAGCAAGGATTTTTTGGCGATATTGGTCTTTGTGCTCTTCCGGCAGTTTAAGGTTCAGGATGTTTTTGTAGCATTCGAGGGCACGGTCAGGCTGTTTTTTTTGCTGTGCGATCTCGGCCTGCATGGCAAATGCGAACACTTCGTATTCGCTTTTGACGTCAGCACCATCGGCTTTGTCGCGAGTGATCCTGTCTGTGAGCAATTGAACCATTTCCTGTCGGAGGAGCTGGTCTTTGTCGGATATCACCTGAAATTGTGCAGTTCGGTAATATATCTCGTCGATAGGAAGTGATTTGAGGATTTTGGTGAAGGCTGCGTGGATGAGCAGGATTTCATCAGGGTCGGTTTCCTGGTCGAGCAGTCGCTGCCTTAGAAGGTCAAGCTGGTTCTTGCCGCCGAATTTTTCGATAGCAGCGATGACGGCTGATCTTACCGAATTGTCCTTGTCGTTAATTAGATTTTCATGCTCGGTCAGCAGCAGTGGCAGAACCTGACTGCCGAGTAATTGGGTAAGTGCGTAAGTTGCTCCACTGCGGATGACCGGCTCAGGATCGTTGAGTGCGTTTTCGAGAATGTCTTTGAAGTGTTCGATTGCTTTTGGATGGTATTTGCCCTGCTCGTCGATTTTTTTCATGGCCTGGATCAAATAACTTCTGATTTTGACGGATTCGGACCATTTGGGATAGCTCAGGGCCAGGTATGAAGTAATTTGCTCGATCTGCGTGGCTGTGATATTTTCGTATCTGGCGGCGCAGATTTGTCCGACAGCCCGTGCCGCCTGAGCGACGACTTCCGGTTGAGTCGATTTGTCAAGCAAATAGATCGCCCGCTCCAGCGATTCAGCAGATTCGAATATGCCCAACGCCGCTAAGATGGCTGCCTGTGTTTTGGGGTTGTTTTCTTTTTTTAGTTGTTCCAGCAGTGCCGGGGCGGTGCTCCTGGCTTTTTCGAAATTCAGTTTGGCCAGGATCTCGGCGGTGATGGTTCTGACATCGCTGTTGTCATCGCTGATAAGATTGGCGATCAGATCGATCAAATTCCCAGCGATTTCACCGCTTCTGACAGAGGCGGCGTTGGACCATAGACTCATTTGCTCTATGGCCCATATTCGCAGTACTTGGTTCTGGCTGGCATCGAGAAACTCTTTAAGGAACTGGAGTTTCTCCTCCGGCTTGGAGAGCGACTGGAATTTTTCGGTTTGTGCGTTGATGTACCATTTTTGCCACTGCAGCATGTCCAGCCGGTTCCGTCGTAGCTGCTTTTCCTGCTGGTCAAATTGCCATCGCAGGAAGGTTTCCTGGTCCATAGTCCGCAGTTGTGGCAGGTATTGGTGAAACTGATCGATATCCAATGGTTTTGGCAGATACAGCATTTCGGCCAGGGCTTCTGCGGCGTGTTGGTTAATCTGAGGTATTTGGTCGTCCAGGATATCCGCCATGGCCAATACGGACTGTTTTCCCGGTATCAACCGCAAGGCATTGATACATGCCAATCGGTGCTTCGGTGACCTGGAAGTGTCGAGCACCATCTGAGCGAGCTTATCTGCTACGCCGTCGTGACAATTTACCAGTGCCTGA
>Ga0209703_1000508_pt1 | contig 10996 bp, 13 predicted proteins | sample PPLLak12cMay2015_2_FD_187256 | JGI IMG/M metagenome (GOLD analysis project Ga0209703, IMG submission 187256) | Freshwater sediment microbial communities from Prairie Pothole Lake near Jamestown, North Dakota, USA - PPLs Lake P8 Core (1) Depth... | ecosystem: Environmental > Aquatic > Freshwater...
GTCGAGGCGGTGAAATTGTTCAAGCAAAAGGTCGAGTTTGTCAAGATGGACGATGCCACGACGATCGAGTTCCGCACGATCACCAAGACCTACCTCGACGGCCTCAAGGAGAAGTTCCCGGATGTCAAAAAGGTCCTGGACTCCCAGGAAGCCTTCCTGGCCGAATTCGCTGAGTGGCGTGATGCCCGCAGCGGCGTCGCAGCCTGGCCTTATGAAATTTTCATCGGCGGCAGGACCACGGAATAATCCGACCGCGCAAGCGATTCCGGCGACCCTGCCCCGCGCGGCAGGGTCGTCTTCATCATGGGGAGGTCGATTCATATGCTGGAAACAACGGCCAATGCCATCACCCAATTCAACCGCAAGGCCGGGGAGTGGTTTTCCCTGCTCATGCTGCCCATGCTCTTTGTGGCGGTCTACGAAGTCTTCATGCGCTACGCCTTCAATGCGCCCACCAGCTGGGGCTTCGAGCTGACCATCTTCATCTACGGGGTGCACTTCATCCTGGGGTATTCCTATACCGATGCCTATGACGGCCATGTGCGCGTGGATGTCTTCAGCAGCCGCCTGCGGCCCCGCAGTAAGGCGGTCCTGGAGATCGTCACCCTGCTTTTGATTTTCTTTCCCTTCATGACGCTGATGACAATTTTCGCCGGCAAGTTCGCCTTCCTCTCCGCGTCCATGAAGGAGCTGGCCTCCTCCAGTTGGGCACCCCCCATCTGGCCTGTCAAGATCCTGATGGTCGTCGGCTTTGTGCTGCTCTGGCTGCAGGGCCTGGCCAATCTGCTGCGCAACCTTCATATCGCCCTCAAAGCGGCGGCTGATTGAACCGAAAGGGGTAACTATCCATGAGTGTCGAATTCCTTACCGTGGCCATGTTCGCCGCCTTGCTCTTGTCCATCGCCCTGGGGCACCCCCTGGCCTACACCCTGGCCGGAGTCGCCACCCTTTTTGGATTGATCGACTACGGCTTCGACTTCACCGGGATCTTCATGCAGTTCGCCAACCTGGCCTGGGGGCTGATGAACAACTACACCCTGGTGGCGATTCCGCTGTTCATCTTCATGGCCAACCTGCTGGACTGCTCCAAGGTCTCCGATGAGCTTTTCGACGCCCTCTACGTGGTTCTGGGCAGCCTGAAAGGCGGCCTGGGCCTGGCGGTCATCGCCGTGTGCACCGTCTTTGCCGCCACCACCGGCATCATCGGCGCCTCGGTGGTGGGGATGACCCTTTTGGCCGCACCGGCCATGATTCAGCGCGGCTACCAGAAGGAGCTGACCGCCGGCCTGATCTGTTCGGCCGGCAGCCTGGGGATTCTCATCCCGCCCAGCATCATGATGGTGGTCTTCGCCGGCCTGGCGGGGATGAAGGAGACCACGGTGGGCAACCTCTTCGCCGCCGCGATCCTGCCCGGCCTGATTCTTTCCGTCTGTTTCATGATCTATACCTATGTCCGCTGCGCCATCAACCCCAGCCTGGGGCCCCCCATCAGCAAGGAGGAGGCCGCCAAGTACTCCGCCGCGAGGAAGTGGGGCATGACCCTCAAATCCCTGCTGCCGCCTTCGGCCCTGATCTTTGCCGTCATGGGCACCATCCTGATGGGAATCGCCACGGCCACCGAGGCGGCCGCCATGGGCGCCACCGGCGCTCTGATCCTGGCCATGATCAAGCGCAAGCTCACCTGGGAGGTGATCCGCAAGGCCTGCTCCGCCACCCTCAAGACCACCTCCATGGTCATGCTGCTTTTCATCGGCGGCACCTTTTTCAGCAGCGTTTTCCTGGGCATGGGCGGCGGAGACGTGGTCTCGGACCTTTTGGTGGGTTCGGGGCTCAACCGCTGGCTGGTCTACTTCATCATGATGGCCATCGTCTTTATCCTGGGCATGTTCATCGACTGGGCCGCCATTTTGCTGATCACCGTGCCGATCTTTTTGCCGATCGCCCTCGACCTGGGCTTTGATCCGCTCTGGTTCGCCATTGCCATGTGCGTCAATCTGCAGTGCTCCTTTCTCACGCCGCCCTTCGGCTACGCCCTTTTTTATTTCGCCGGGGTGGCCCCCAAGGGCTACACGATGATGCACATCTACCGCGGGATCATTCCCTTCGTCATCCTGCAGGTTATCGGCTTGATCGTCCTGACCATTTTCCCCCAGGTGGCCCTGTGGCTGCCGGCGGTTTTCTTCGGCCGATAATTTTTCTTGTATCCGATCACCGGGTTGAGGAGAAAAGCGGACAGCCGGTTGCCTTTTTCGCCGGACATCGCGGCACAGTTCGAGTAAGGAACCATGGGAAATCGCGAGGTAAACGCTGCGGCCCATGGAACCGCCCTTCAAAATTCTTTCTCGAAAGAGGACTGGGAGAAAACCCCGGAAGTGGTGCGTGCCTCTATCCCACGGCTGCATCAGAGAATTGACGCGCACGATCAGACGATCCATCGTCTGATCCAACGCATCGATGATCTGGAAGCCCGCACGAAACGAAACTCGTCAAACTCCAATCAGCCGCCATCCAGTGACCCATTCCGCAAGCCCAAACGCAAAGACAAGCCTGCGGGCAAAAAACCCGGCGGATACAAAAAATAAGGTGGGGTATTTCTACAGATCACCCGACAGTGCAACGCACCCGACGCTGAAAACCGCGCGGCTGATTGCGGGGGTTAGAACGCCTTGTAGATCCGGGCCAGGGGATGTCCCTTGGCCGCAATATCCAGATCCAGGAAATACCCGTAGGGGGTCTGGGCGGTGGTGTAACCGGCGCTGATCAGGCGCGCCGCGGCGCGCGTCAGCAGATCCTGAGCCGCTTCCGGCGGGGCTTTGGCCTCCCCCAGGTGGGTGAAGGAATGCAGGATGACCCGCTGGACCTGCCACTTGCGGGCCACCCATTTGGCGTTTTTGACCAGCTTGGTTTCAGCCGGGCTGCCGGCGGCCGTATCCTGCGGCTCCACGTTGACGAAGGCCACCACCACATCCCGTTCTTCGGCCGCCTCGGCCGCGGGGGCGCCTTCCAGGGTCTTGACCGCCGGCCGCCAGCCGAAACGCTCGCAGTACCAGAACATGACCCGCATCTCAACAGGCCCCCAGCACCGACCGGATGGTGTCGATCGTCCAGGCGATGTCATCGGCTGTGATGTGATAATGGGTGACCGCCCGCAGAGACCGGGGCCCCAGCGCCAGCACGCGGACCCCCCGGGCGTCGAGCTTCGCGGCCAGGGCCGCCGCCGTCAGCGCCGGGTGGACCACGTCAAAAAAAACGATGTTGGTGTAAACACGGTCGGGATCCAGCCTCAGACCGTCGGTGATCGCCAGCGCGCGCGCCAGATCGCGGGCATTTTGATGGTCTTCGGCCAGCCGCGCCACCATCTCCTCCAGGGCCACGATCCCGGCGGCCGCCAGGACGCCGGCCTGGCGCATCCCACCACCGATCTGTTTGCGCATCCGCCGCGCCCGGGCGATGAATGCGACCGACCCGCAGACCAGCGATCCCACCGGCGCCGCCAGCCCCTTGCTGAGACAAAAGGCCACGGAATCCGCCGGTGCCGCCAACGCGGCCGCCGGCACGCCCAGCGCCACGGCCGCGTTGAACAGGCGCGCGCCGTCGACGTGCAGCTTCAGCCCACAGCGCCGGGCGAGTGTTCCCGCCCGCTGCATGTAGGCGACGCTCAGGGGGGTGCCGTTGCAGCGGTTGTGGGTATTTTCGAGGGTGATCAGGCGAGTGATCGGGTGGTGCGCATCATCAGGGCGGATGGCAGCTTCGATCGCTTCCAAAGCCAGGGTGCCGTCTGGTTGGTTGGGGATCTGGCAGGAGTGCACGCTGCCCAGGGCTGATATCCCCCCGGCTTCATACAGGTAGGTATGGGCTTTTGTCCCCAGGATCACCTCATCCCCGCGCTGGCAATGGGCCAGGACGGCAATCAAGTTGCCCATCGTCCCGGAGGGCACAAATAGACCTGCTTCTTGCCCCACCATGCTGGCAGCCAGCTCCTGCAAGCGGTTGATGGTAGGGTCCTCTCCATAAACATCGTCGCCGACCGCGGCGCGCGCCATGTCTTCGCGCATGGCTGGAGTGGGTTGGGTGACAGTGTCAGAGCGCAAATCGACGAGTTCCATTGCAGTCTCCATGTATAAGAATATTCCCAGAAGCCAGGCGCTGGGCAAGCGTATGGCTAGCTGCTGGGGGTGAGGGTTTCGAGAACCTGGTTTAGCTCGGGCGGCAAAGGCGCTTCAAAGGTGCGGGTTTCTTGTTCACCTGGCAGCAGAATGGTCAGGCGGGCTGCATGCAAGAAGTGGCGGTCCAAGGGCAGGCTGGCGTGGCGCTTTCCGTAGATAGTATCGCCCACGACCGGGCAGCCGATAAAAGCCAGGTGCAGGCGGATCTGGTGCGTGCGACCGGTGAGGGGCTGCACTTCCAGCAGGGTATGGGCAGTATATTTGGACAGGGTGCGATAATCACTGATGGCCGCGCGGCCTTTGAGGTCGCTGACGACAGCCATCTGTTTGCGCTCGCCTTGATCGCGTCCAATGGCGGCTTCGATCCGCCCGGCTGGGGAAGGGGGTTGGCCATCGACCAGGGCGAGATAAACTTTGTGCACTTTCCGCTGGCGGAACTGCTCCTGTAGGATATGATGGGTGCGGTCATTTTTGGCCAGGAGGATCAGCCCTGAAGTGTTTTTGTCCAGGCGATGCACCACCCCAGGACGCTGCTCGCCGCCGATGCCTTCCATCTCGGGCGCGTGCGCCAGGGCGGCGTGCACCAGTGTCCCCCGACTGTGTCCAGCAGCCGGATGGACGACCATCCCGGCGGGTTTATTAACGACCATCAGATCATCGTTTTCGAAGACGATATCCAGCGGGATCGCTTCAGGCTGCAAGCGGCTGGGCTCTGGCGGGGGGATGTGCACTACGATTGTGGTGGGATGCTCGATGAGCAGACCGGATTTATGTGCTGCCTGGTTATCCACGAATACCAGCCCGTCTTTGATCAAGTTTTGCAAGCGCGTGCGTGAATATTGCGGGAGACGCTGGACTAAAAACTTGTCCAGACGCATAGGGTCGCCATCACTGAATTGAAGCTCGATGATTTGATCGCCCACGCTTATTCCTCCGGAGGCAGACTGGTCGGGTGGGATTCCTGGTTGGGCATCTGGGTGGAGACATCCACATCAGATCGGGTAGCGGCCTTTCTGGCTATGTCTCTTTCTTTCATCCACATGCCAATCAGCAGGACGGCGACACCCAGGGAGATAGACGCATCGGCTACGTTAAACACTGCGAATCTGCCAACGGAGATGAAATCAGTAACTGAGCCGATCGTAACCCGGTCGATCAAGTTGCCAACCGCCCCTCCAAGCTGCATGCCAAGAGCCAGGCGTAGGGGCCAGTCCTCTTTGGAGATCTGAGGATAATAGAAGAGGATCACGGCCGAAACGATGATAGCCAGGATCGTGAAAACCATACTCATGTTTTGGAACATACCGAAGGCAGCCCCCGTATTGCTGATGTGTACCACACGCGCATAAGGGGTTAGCCAGGGCCAGGGGGACCACATTTCTCCATAGCCCAGGTTGGCCCGGACCCACGCTTTGCTGAGCTGATCCAGAAAGATAATGCCGCCCGTCAGTACGATAAGAAAACCATAATCCGAAATAAACTTTTTCAATCTAAAAGCTCCCAGATGAGTTACAAGATCGCCGTTCATTGTACCTCGGAAACGAAGCGCACAGGCAGGGCGTAGCCACTCAGAGTGATGTAACTGCCTGGATAGCCGCGGCTCTCACCTCAGCATACTGCGCCAGGGCAACTGCAATGGATGCGGGTCGAACAGTCAGCCCTACCAGATGTGCTTCGCAGCCCTGCCTGCAATCACTGGACCCAAAGCCGGGGGCAGGGATAAAAGCTGTGCCTAAGCTCGCAAAGGCCTGGCTCCAGAGGCATTCTAGCCGAGGAACAGGCTGAGCAGAACGACAGGAGTCGGGTAAGAAGTAGGCGATTTCGAGTTCCCCAGCGGCGCAAAGAGTATCAATGTGCCAGTGCAGGCGTGAGGCGCCGAGAATATGGCGGTGCAAGCGCGCCGGCAAACCACCGGGTCCCCAGGCGCTGCCAAAATACAGATAATGCGCGGGTGGAAAGGTGAACGCTCCCAGCCGCCCTATGGACAGATCGAGGGAGCGATCGATACGCAAGAGCAACGCGTAGCTGCCAGGCAGCCGCAGGATATCATCCAGGTTCATAGGATCAGGGTTTCAAGCCGCCGGGGTAATAACCAGCGAAATCCAGCTGGTGGGCGATATAGACCAATTGGTGCTGCTCAATTTGAGCATGGCGCGCCGCGACCCAGCCAGCAAAGCGCTGCATATCCAGGCCTGGATCACCGTGCAGCGCCTCGTCCAGAGTGTGGATGATGAAGTGCAGAAAATAGGCTTCATCGTCCGGGTATCCGGTGACGCCCGGGTAAACTACCCAGTCTGAAGCGCCTGCTGCCAGAATAACCGCCCCGGCAGTTGGCAGGTGTTGGAAGAGGTGCCGCCCAGCGCAGCTATCTCCCGAGCGTTTTCCGTTGATCATGCGTTCATCCATGGTCTGGTGGTAACGCGCTTCAATCTGCCGGTCCAGGTACGGGTCGATAGCTGGCTCAAACAGGGTAGCACCGTCAAAATTGATCGTAAAGTAAAAATACCCCCCCGGCCTGAGCAACTCAAAAAGCTGCGGTAGGGTTGCTGGGATGTCCATAAGGTCCAGGAAGGCATGGGCAATGATCAAGTCCCATTTTTGTCCATCATGCAGCTGCGCGATAAAGTCAAATAGATCGATAGCGACCAAATTCACCCGCAGATCGAGCTGGGCGGCGGAGAAATAAAGTTCGCCATGCGGAGTTTCAGAGGAATTGATGGTATTCCGCTCAGTCCAGGCTGCCAGGCGATTGCGGGCTGAGGCTATGTTTTCGGGCAAAGTATCCAGGGCCGTGTAGTGGGCACGCTGCAGCAGACCCCAATCCACCGTCCGCTCGAGCATGGTGCCAATGCCGGCTCCGACCTCGAGTACCCGCAGCGGGCGACTGGCTTGCAGGCCGGCTACTTGTGCTTGCAAAGTTTTCCATACATGAGCGTTCAGGGCGCGGTCGTCAACAGTTTTCTTGGCGGCCAGGTAGCGGGGGAAGGAGGGCGTAAAGTATGGAGGGAGCATAACGGGGTGATCGCTAGGAGGCCGATTTGGGTAATGGCTGGCCGGCCAGGCTGTGCAGGAAGTGCACAGCGCCAGTCATCGACTCTTGCCAGGTGGGGTGGGCCAGGTAACGGGCGCGGGCTGCCAGGCTCAGCTTAGCCAGGTGCTCACGATTCTGGATCAGCTTGCGGATGGGCTTCGCCAGGGCGTATTTATCCTTGGGGGGCATCAGGTAGCCATTCTCATCCTCAGAGATAAATTCACCTGCCGCGCCAGCGGTGGTGGCTATGGCGGGTAAACCAAAGCCCATCCCCTCCAGGTAGGCGATCCCAAAGCCTTCATAGGTAGAGGGGACAACCAGAGCCTGGCATTCCGCCATCTGCGCTGCCAGCTGCTCCGTTGTCAGGCGGTCGAGGAAGCGCACGCTTTCTACCAGACCTTCCATGGCGACTAATTTACGTATGCTACGTGCATAATGCTCATCCACATCCAGGCGGCCTGCCACGCGTAGCTCCCACTGGTCCCAGGGGATTTGCCTCAGCGCGCCGAGCAAGATGTGCAGGCCTTTGCGGGGAATTACATTGCCGACGAAGAGCAAGCGCAGTGGGCCGGTTTCAAATGCCCGATCGCGGATGGCCTTCTCTGAAATCTGCGGTGAGTACTGGTCGCCGCCGGGAAAAGCAACCGTCCAGCGTACCTGGCTGAGGCTCTCACGGGTTAGCCGGCTTTCAACGACCTGCCGGGTGGTCTGGCTGTTAAAAATGAAACCATCCACACTATTCAGGTAGCGATCTTCCACCTGTTGGTATAACCGGTTTTGCCAGGCTGGGCGGTCCTCACTGCTGCGAAGATGATGAACAATGGAAACAATGGGATAGGGAGCCACCTTTTTCAGGCGAGCGTTCAACCAGGCAAGAGAGGGATGGTTGAGCTCATCTTGCAAGAGCAGGTCTACCTCCAGGCGCTGCAAGCGCACCAGTAGCCGTTGCGAGAAGTTATCGCCCAGATGCTGCAGGTAATTCCTCCAGGGCAGGGAGATTACTTTGACTTGATCACCGTGCGCGTGCAGCTGTTCGACCAGCTTGCGGTCGTACAGGTATCCACCGGAGAGATTCTCCAGGTTGCCATAGATGACCAAACCAACCCGCATAATGGTTTAGCGTTCCAATCGATAAGACGCCCAGGCGATAGCGTTCTCCCAAAGAGTAATGGTAATCGCAAGAATGTTGCCAGCCTGGATGCAGCCGTGCATGTGTTGGCATAAGATGCGTGAAAAATGCTCGATACTGGGATTTAAACCGCTGAATTCTGGTAGATTATTTAAGGTTTGGTTGCGGTAGCTGCTGATCAGCTCGTCCAGGTGACGCTCGATATCCACAATATCCACCAGGTAGCCATGTTGATCCAGCTGGGTTCCCTGAAGCTGTAATTCGACCTGATAGTGATGGGAATGAGGATGGTTTTCAGAGCCCCAATCACCGCCAATCAAATAATGCTGAGCGATAAAATCACGTCGGACTGCCACACTGTACAATTTTATACTCCTGCCGTACTAGAAACTCAGTTGTTAGTATTCTACCGCAGCCTGCTGATCACCTGGTGCAACTATTGCGCCGGATTTCGTCCCACTGGAAGCCAGGCATCGGATAAAATTCTACTTGAACCATATTTAGTGAAAACAGGCGAGGTGCAGGATGATTCGATCGATCTATTATGCAAAAGATGGACAACTTGCAACCAACTTAAAGCCAGAGGCTTACCGGCAGGCTCTGGATGATCCGGATGGACTGCTGTGGGTGGATTTTGAGGATAGCCCGCCGGAAGAGGATGAGCCTATTCTTATAGAAATTTTTAAATTTCACCCATTGGCTGTCGATGACGCCTTGCGGGAGACACACGTACCCAAGGTGGACGATTGGGGGGATTACCTGTATATTGTTTTTCAGAATATGGAGATCCGCCAGCTCCAGACAGGCAGCCTGGAATCTCAGGAATTAGATGTGTTTTTGGGGGAGAATTTTCTGGTAACGCACCACGATCAAAAACTTGAGCCGGTCGAGCATCTGTGGGACACTGTCCAGCGCGACGAGCGCAATTTGAGCAATGGACCGGATCATTTACTGTACCGTCTGGTGGATGAGCTGGCAGCCGGGTATATGCAGGTGGTTGAAAAGTTGGATGAGGCAATTGATGCCCTGGAGGACGAAATCTTCGATCATTCGCATACAGAAATCCTGGAGCAAATCTTTATTCTTAAGCGCATGACCTTGCATTTCCGGCGCATGATTGGCCCGCAGCGTGAGGTGCTGAATAAACTGGCGCGCGACGATTTTCGTATGGTGGACGAGCAGGCACAGGTGTATTACCGTGATGTCTACGATCATCTTGTGCGACTATATGATTTGAGCGAAAACCTGCGTGAAATGGCTTCGGGCACCCTGGATACCTATCTGTCGGTGATCAACAACCGCACCAACGATATTATGAAGGCTTTGACGATCATCACAGCATTTTTTATGCCGCTGTCCTTCCTGACCGGTTTCTTCGGGATGAATTTTTTCGCCGCTGATCCCTCATTTTCGGAATGGGTCAGCCTGCCGGTGTTTGTGTTGACTCTGTCGACGATGGTTCTTGGGCCGGTAGGGATGTATTTCTGGATGCGCCGCCAGGGTTGGACACATTAGGGAACTACATTGCGATACGAGTACTGAACCGAGGAGGCTGTGTCTATGGATCATAAACCGCTCAGCGCCAGCGCACAAAAAGTGCAGGATGCTTTGTCAGCCCGCGGCATGACGCTGCAGGTTGTGGAGCTGCCGGGTTCCACGCGCACAGCGCAAGAGGCAGCTCAGGCAATTGGATGTGATGTGGGCCAGATTGTCAAATCCCTGGTCTTTAAAGGCAAGCGCTCAGCCAGGCCGGTGCTGGTCATCGCCAGCGGGAGGAACCGCGTGGACGAGCGCAAGATCGAAGCTCAGATCGAAGAACCGTTGGGCAAGGCCGACGCTGATTTCGTGCGCCAGCAGACCGGTTTTGTGATCGGCGGCGTGCCTCCGGTGGGGCACAGCCAGCCCTTGCTGACCTATGTAGATGCCGACCTGCTCGAATATACCGAAATCTGGGCTGCCGCCGGAACACCGCACGCCGTCTTTCGCCTTACGCCCCAGGAACTATGTGAGTTGACCGGGGGAGAGGTGTTGGAGCTAAAAGCCTGATATTGTTTGCCGTTCGCAAGGGTTGGCGATCCGCTCGGGTAAGCTATTAAACAACAAGCCAGGGCAGAGTGTGAAAACTGCCCTGGCTTCTCAGTTCAAGCGTATTGACGCTAGTCCGCGCTTGCCAGGCCGCGCTCGCGATAGCGCTCCTCGATCTCAGCTACTTTTTCTGCGCATGGATCGGGTTGGTGAGACCAGGGCGTGCCGATCCAGGAGAGCAGGAAATAGTCTGCTCCGATGTAACCCGCAATCTTCCAGGCCAGGATGATACCCACTGCGATAATAAAGAGCAGTGGATTGGTGCTGGCGGAACCCGCCATCATAAAGTTCCAGTTCATAAAGCCGCTGAAGAAGGCGGCGATGCCGGTAAAGGCGCCTATGATCAAAGCAATCCCGATCAACAGCTCGCCATAAGCAACCAGCTTGGCAAACCAGGTGTAAGATTGGCTGTCGAGCAAGGCCTGGATGAATCCGCGATACCAGTCGACGGCAATCGGCGGGCGGCCGGTTTCGGGAATTTGAACGGCATTGGTCCAGAATCCCTTCAGGGCCTCGCCGGTACTCACCCAGGCTGGATTGCTGATCTTGCCCATAGACGAAGTCACCCATTGATAGCCCAGCCAG
>Ga0209703_1000516_pt1 | contig 10942 bp, 7 predicted proteins | sample PPLLak12cMay2015_2_FD_187256 | JGI IMG/M metagenome (GOLD analysis project Ga0209703, IMG submission 187256) | Freshwater sediment microbial communities from Prairie Pothole Lake near Jamestown, North Dakota, USA - PPLs Lake P8 Core (1) Depth... | ecosystem: Environmental > Aquatic > Freshwater >...
ATGCGCAGCGATTCGCCGAAAGATCTACGCGCTGCAGAAGCCACCCGCACATTGCCCTGGACAGCCATGCGCATGCCGAGCTGGCCCACAGCCAATGAGAAGCTGGCGCCCATCACAAATGCGATGGCTCGCCCCAGTCCGATCAGGGTACGCAGCTGCTGCTCTTCAGCGCCGGTCAGCCCGTCCGCGCAGGTCCGGGCTGTCTCCATGTTGGCGTCTTTAAATGCCAGACAATACCACTCCGATGCTTCTGGAGTGGGTGGGGCAATATAAACTGAAGCAAATAAAGCCAGCGTGAGAATTACTATCAGAGGCAGGATGGATTTTAATTGTCGACGCAGGTAAGCATCCGCACCTTCTCGGATGGCGTTCCAGACCTCCTGCATCTTCGGCGTGCCTTTATCCTCGCGCAGGATCTGGTAGCGCAAGAAAAGCGCATACAGTAAACCCAGTATGGCGACGCCGAGCACACTCCAGATCGCAATTTGCTCGAATGTGTTTAAACCATACATATCCTTATCTCCTCCCGATGGTAGTTAATCGTGGTAAGCAGACCAACTCACGCCTCTCTGCATAGCAGCGGCGTTAGCGAAGGGCGCTCAATAATGTCTGGATCGGTTTGTGATTATCATCACCTCAATTGTTAAATTCCCTCCCAGTTTATTGGACATTGTTCATATATGAGGGCATAGAGGGTGTTTGGCTGGATAGGGAGTGTACCTGCAGTACTTGCTAAATCCGCCCCGCAGGCAGAATAAACCCAGCGGTCTGACCGCTGGGAGACTGAATTTATTGGTTTCTTTGACGGTGGCTATGATGAACACAATTAGTACGCGGGCCGTTCTGCATAACCGGGCATGTCTGGTTTCATTTTACAAGGGTGACGCAAAAGTGTCAAGCAGCGCAATTTCATTTCTGTTCGTTGGTAATTTTGAGCAACCAAAGCACATGCAATCCTGCCAGGACCGCCATAGTTTAATGAACGATCTACGTATATTAGCGTTTCGTTAATAAAGTTAAAACCTGTTGACTTTACCTGTCTGTTTGTTGTATAACCTTACTCGGGAAGTAACTACTCGTAGGTATCAGAAATCCCCGAACTATCTATCTGTAGACGGCATAGCCCGACTCGAGCACTGCCGCCGAACAACGGCTGTTGTGTTAGGTATCATTTTGTCTATTACGTTGGAGTGATCAATGATACGTGTTGAGGGGTTGACCAAAGACTATGGCGCGCGCCGGGCCATTGACCATCTGAGCTTTCACGCCGATGACGGAGAGATCCTCGGCTTCTTGGGCCCGAACGGTGCCGGTAAAACCACAGCAATGCGAATTTTATGCGGCTATATGCCTCCCACTGCAGGAAAAGCAGAAGTTGCGGGATACGATGTGGTCGAACAATCGCTGGAAGTGCGCCGCAGGGTGGGCTACCTGCCGGAGACTGTTCCGCTCTATCCGGACATGACGGTTTTCGATTATTTGAAGTTTATGGCTGATCTGCGCCACCTGCCAAAAGCTGGAGAACGCGTGGACGATGTTCTCGAGCTTGTGGGCTTACTCGACCGCGCCGATGGGTACGTAGCTAACCTGTCAAAAGGAATGCGCCAGCGGGTAGGTCTGGCGCAGGCGCTGCTTCACCAGCCAGAGGTGCTGATCCTCGACGAGCCGACGATCGGACTGGATCCGGCGCAGATCCATGAAGTACGCAACCTGATCCAGAAGTTGGGTCGCGAGCGCACAATTCTGCTATCGACTCATATCCTTTCGGAAGCGCAACAGGTCTGCGACCGGGTGCTGATCATCAATAAAGGACATATTGTTGCCGAAGATACCCCGGAGCGTTTGCAGGCACGCGTTTCAGGCGCGCAGCGCATCGCTATACGCGTTGGCAACGATGGCGACGGACTTGAGGCAGTAGTCCGGAAAGTATCGGGCGTTCTGCGAGTCACTCAGATCACGGTAGGCAGTGTAGAGTTCGAGACCACTCCTGGCACAGATGCTCGACCGCAGGTTGCTCGCGCCCTGGTCGAAGCAGGTTACGATCTGATGGAGATGCGCCCCATCGGTGTGAGCTTGGAAGAGATCTTCCTCCAGCTGACTCGCGATGAGCCGCAGCCCCCCGAGGTCTGGGAGGGTGAGCCGGGTCCCGAGGAAACTGCAGAATCCACTTCTGCCAGCCATGAAGAAGTGAATCGGGAAGGGTGATCGATGCGCAATATCTGGACAATCGCCAATCGTGAGCTGAAATATTACTTCGGCAGCCCGGCAGCTTATCTGGTTGCTTTTATGTTTCTGATCATCATCGGCATCATTTTCTATGCCAATGTGGTGTATGCAGTTACCAATCAGTATGCACCCGGGATCGATATCGTCATCGGTCCAATGGTTACGGTACTGCTCTTTGCCACACCTGCGATCACCATGCGCCTGTTAGCCGATGAGCAGCGTCTGGGCACGATGGAGCTGCTGCTCACCGCGCCGGTGCGGGATTGGGAGCTGGTGGTCGGTAAATGGCTGGGAGGATTTTTATTTATGATCGTGATCCTGGCCCTTACCTGGCTATTCCCGCTCTTGCTGAACCAGATCGTTGACCCGGGCATCGATCAGGGTATTTTGGTCAGCGGTTATCTGGGGCTGCTGCTGTTCACCGGGGCGCTGGTCGCCATCGGAGTTGCGGTTTCCTCGCTGTTCAGCAACCAGATCGCCGTTTTCTTCGCCACGCTGGGTGTTTACATGGTACTCTGGCTGATCGGGCTGCCTGGTCAGGCTTCCGGTGGTACTGGCAGCGAGCTGCTGCGCTACATTGACATCAGTGAGCATTTCTACAACACATTCTATCGAGGCATCATCGACCTGAGCGATATGGTGTATTTTCTGGCTCTTCTGGCGCTGGCACTATTCTTGGGTACTGTATCACTCGAATCACGGAGGTGGCGCTGATGAAGATCGACCGCAAACGCCTTGCGCCGCTGGGATTGGTACTGGCTGGCGTTGCTGCGCTGGCAGCTATCGTGTTGTTCATTATTCAGCGCGAGTGGAATGTGTATCTACAGGTCAGCCTGGGTTTGCTGGTATTGGGGCTGGCGCTGTTTGCAATCCTGGATCCAGCCAGGGTGCGGACAGCCTTGCGCGGCAGGCAGGCCCGCTACGGCAGCAATACCCTGGTGATGACGATTGCCTTCCTGGGCATCGTTGTGGTGATCGCATACCTGGCCTACCAGAACAACCACCGCTGGGATCTAACCGAAGGAGGTCAGAACACCCTGGCGCAAGAAACACTGGACACGCTCACGGCGTTACCCGAGAGCGTCCAGGTGAAGGCGTTTTACAGCGCCCGGTTGAATTCAGAAACGACCCGCAGCCTGTTGGATCAATATAAATTCAACGGCAACGACCGGTTCAACTATCAGATTATCGATCCGGTAGAGGATCCAATCGCGGCACAGGAAGCTGAAATCACCCAGGATGGCACGGTTGTGCTGCAAATGGGCGATCGGCAGGAGACGCTGACGTTTGTCACCGAGAAAGAGTTGACAGGCGCCCTGGTGCGCTTGATCGGTGACGAGCAGGCTGGTGTGTACTTCCTCACCGGGCACGGTGAAAAAGACCCAACCGGGAGCGGTGACAGCGGTTATTCGCAGCTCCAGGCTGCCCTGGAATCGAAGAACTACAAAATCAACACACTAAACCTGCTGGCGACCGGCCAGATCCCGGCTGACGCCCGCGTGATCGTGGTTGCCGGGCCGACCAAGCCAGTAACCAGCGGCGAGGTGGACAAGTTTAAAGAGTTCATTGCCAATGGCGGTGCTCTGGTGATTATGGAGGAGCCGCTGCCGGTAACAGAGTTTGGCACCGAGACGGATTATCTGGCGGCTTGGCTGCAGGAATCGATTGGCATCGTGTTGGGTAAAGATATCGTCGTCGATCTCACCTCAGAGCAGCCATTCGTTGCCTGGGCTTTCCAGTATGGGAACCAACCAATTACTGAGAAAATGCAAGGCGTGGGGGTGTATTTCCCAACCGCACGCAGTGTCGCTGCTGGTGAGTCTTCCGAAGGTTACACCCTCACCGAGTTGGTGCTGACCGCGGATCAAACCTGGGCTGAAACAGACCTTGCTGGCCTGCAAGTGCAGGATCAGCAGATTGCACCTGATGAGGGCATCGATCTGATCGGGAGCGTGCCGCTGTCTGTTGCGGCTGCGAGCAGCTCTGGGTTGGGCCGGCTGGTGGTGTTTGGCGATTCGGATTTTGCCGCTAACGTGAATTTCGCCAGTCTGGGCAACGGTGATTTGCTGATCAATGCCATCGACTGGGCTGCCGAGCAGGAAGAGCTGATCAACCTGACTCCCAAAGAAGCGGTCCAGCGGGTGATCATTGCGCCTCAGCGCTACACGATGGGTTTGATGCTGTTTGGCTCGGTAATCCTCCTGCCAGCCATTGTCCTGGTAGCCGGCGGGGTGGTATGGTTCCAGCGGCGCAAGCGCGGCTGATCTACTACAGCTGGTCAGCAATTGAACCTGATCTCGGATTATTTCATATAGATTGAAGTACGGACATGATCAAGCGTTCTACATGGATTTTGCTGGCGATATTTATCGCCCTGCTGGGAGTATTTTTCTACCTGAGGCAGAATCCCCTGGGTACCGGAGATGAAGATGCTACATCTACCCCCGCAGCCCACCTGATAAGCCTGGCGAGCAGCCAGATCACGGCAATCGAACTGAAAGATGATAAGGGTGGTTTGGTGAGCTTCAAATTGGGGAAGGATGGTGTATGGGCGCTCACTCAGCCTCCCTCTGACCTGACAGACCAAACCCTGGTGCAGTCACTGTTGAGCCAGCTGTCTCTCATGTCGGTCCAGGTCATACTGGAGGCTGAATTACAGGACAGCAGCGTCGGTCTCGAAGTGCCCAGCTATATGGTCACACTCAGTGCTGCAGATGGAAGCCGGCAAGTTGTTTCGATTGGTGCGCTTACATCGATTGGCTCGGGGTACTACACCCGGGTGGATAATGAGCCGGTGGTTGTGGTCAGCAAAACTACAATCGATAACCTGCTCAAGCCGCTGACGGATCCATCGACAATTGCCACACCGACTCCCGTCCCGCCAACCACGCAAGCGGTCGAGACGCCGAGCGGTAGCACCCCTTCTCAGGGGATGCAAACTGCTACGCCGTAACAGATTGGGATTAACGCCATCGGTGGGAACTTTTTACGGAGCCGCGTAACCCTTAAATATAATGAAATTGGGTATTGCTTTTGCTAAAAATTAAGTGTATCCTGAATTAACCACACTGCAAACGGGTAGGGGGACGTGTGTAAATTCATAGCCCGGGTGGTGCGGGGCACGGATGCACACCATGAATAGGACACAGGTCCTGGAGAAAAAATGATTGATGAAGATCTGCTGAACTCAATCGAGGATCGTGATGAAGATGAACATCCTGCGATAGCCAGGTTGATTGAGTTTGGACGTCAAAAAACATATGTAACCATTGATGATATCTTGACTTTCTTCCCTGAAGCCGAACAGGATGTAGATCAGCTTGAGGAGGCTTTTGCTGCGCTGATCAGCGCCGGGATTGCCTACGTGGACGAGCCGATTCCGGGTGGTCCGACCGATGAAGAACTGGTGGAGGAAGAAGTTGAAGAGGAAGTAACCCGGCGCGATCTGATCGTTGATGATAATTACCTTGCCAATATCGACACCGACGATACGATCGGGCTGTATCTCAAGGAAGTTGGGCGCGTGCCGCTGCTCACTGCAGAAGAAGAGGTCGAGCTGGCACAGCGCATCGAGCGCGGGCGCCTGGCGCGTGAAGAGCTGGCGCGCGGCAATGTCAGCCCTCGCCACAGGGGTGAGCTGCAGATGCTTATCGAGGACGGTTGGGCAGCTCGTGAGCACCTGATCACCGCCAACTCTCGCCTGGTGATCAGCGTCGCCAAGAAATACATGGGGCGCGGTGTGCCGTTCCTGGATTTGATCCAGGAGGGCAACATCGGCTTGATCCGCGCCGCCAAGAAATTCGACTACCGGCGCGGGCATAAATTCAGCACCTATGCTACCTGGTGGATCCGCCAGGCGGTCACGCGCGCCATTGCCGACCAGGGGCGCACCATTCGCGTGCCCGTGCACATGGGCGACCAGATCAACAAGCTGCTGCGCGTGCAGCACCAGCTGACACAACGCCTGGGACGCGATCCATCCGTGGAAGAGCTGGCGGATGCCCTGGAAGTAACTCCCCAAAAGGTGGAGAACATGATCCAGGTTGCGCGTCGCCCGCTCTCCCTGGAGACCCCGACCGATGACGAGGAAGACTCGGTGCTGGGTGACTTCATCCAGGATGAAGATGTCGCCGCGCCGGATGATACTGCCACATACAACCTGCTGCGCGAGCACCTGGACAGCGTCCTTAACGGCCTGCCGCCGCGCGAAGTGCGCATCCTGCAGCTGCGCTATGGTCTGCTGGATGGCCAGGCTTATACCCTGGAAGAAGTGGGGCGGAAGATGGGGGTCACGCGCGAGCGCGTGCGCCAGATCGAGGCCCAGGCCCTCAGCCGTCTGCGCCACCCTGCCATCCGGCGCAAACTGCGCGAGTATCTGGGCTAATCCCTGGAGCTATTTACCCGGCTCGATGCTTCAAGAGCCGGGTTTCTTTTTAAATATCAGCATGCCTTCACTGCCGTATATATCCGTAGGGATCTTTTCGATCAGCTCATAAGCCTGCTGGAAGCGCGCGTCGGGCAGCAAACCATTGCGCCCGTAGACCTCCAGGATGACAATATAGTCCGGGTGCTGATCCAGTATCAGGTCTGGGGGGATGGCGTAATTAATGGCATAGTAGCGCTCATCCAGCGGGTAGTAGCGCGTGGATTGGGGCGAGTTCAACCCGACGGTATCCAGGATGCGCGTAGGTGTATAGAAGCCCAGCACCCCCACATCGCCGGCAGCCAGGGTAGCCGGGCTGTCCAGCGCCCCGAGCTCTGGAGCCAGGCTGTCGGCTGCCTGGCGGTAGAGCAGCTCTAGCTGGTACCAGGCCATACCTGGGGCTGGTCGGCTCAAACCGTGATCGGGGCGCGCCACCCAATCCTGGCTGATCAGGGCCAGCGGAAGCAAGATTACCGCCGTGATCGCCGTCAAATGCTGCATCCAGCGGCGTCTCGGGCTGGCGAGCGAGATATCACCTGCTGATTCAGGCGAGAAGATAGCCGTCAAGAGTCTGTCTGCGCCGACCAATATCGTCAGCATATAGAATGGCAGGGGCGGGGTCAGGTACCAGCGGAAGATCAACGGGTTGGCTATCGCGAAGACGGCGAAATACAGCCAGGGGTACACCAGAAAAGGCCAGGCGTGTGGCTCGCTCTTCAGCACTTGCAGCCCTCCGATAATAAACAAGAAAGGGCACAGCAGCATTCCAACGCCAATCCACCAGGCGCCAAAGGTCTGGTTGCCCATGAACGGTATGGAGTAGTGCTGCAGCAAGCGGATAAAGGCTGAGTCGGCAGGCAGGTAGTAAGCGACAGCCTTGGCAGCCATCGAATGCGGCAAGGTACTGCCAAAATACAGCGTCGAAAAGGCGATCCACGCAACCAACGGAATGGCAAAAACCAGCGCGGTAGTCCAATAAGACGGTTTCTGGACGGCTTTCTCGGTATGCAAGGGCAGCTTAATAAACTTGCCCCAGCCAGTAGCCTGCAATACGATGTCCAACGCCAGTGGACCCAGCAGGATCAGCGCATCGGGACGGGTGAGCATCGCCAGAGCGGCTGTCAGCGCCGTAAGGATGAGGCGGTTTTCCAGATAAGCTGAGATCGTGGTTATCAGCAGCATCACGTACACGCTGGTCTCCAGACCGCCGATAGCAAAAGTCACGCTGAACGGGGCGATGGCCCACACCAGTGCCGCTCCCAATCCGGCTCGTGGTGAGCTAAAGCGTGCCCCCAAACGCAGCAGGAGAATGCAGGTCAAGCCGTCTGCCAGGGCGTTCACTGCCAGGGCAATATAGGGGAATGGCGCCTGGGTCCCGCCAATGAACAGCGCCAGACCGCTTAACAAAAGTGTATAGAATGGCGTTGTGGTGCCCAGAACGTGCTCTCCGGGGTTGTAGACGAACCCGTTCCCGGCTAAAATATTTCGTGCATAGCGGAAAGTTATGTAGGAGTCGTCAATGGTGCGCGCCCCAGGCAGCAAGCGAGCTGATACTGCCAGCAAGAATACCACCAGCGGCAGCCAACGGGCTGCGGTAGATGTGAGTGTGGTGGTGCGGTCAGACGACGACATTGAGCGAATTGGGGGCAAGATCTCTACCCAGGATTCCACACCCGATTATATATCAGTGCCAGAGCCGAAAGCGCGGCATTTAGGTTTCAATTTTGTTATGCCTCAATTGACCTGGCTGGCGGGGGCAATTCTGATTGGGATTGCAATTAAGGCGTACCTGCTGATGGCAGGAGCGGCGCCGTTCAACAGCGATGAGGCTGTTGTGGCGCTGATGGCCCGCCACATCCTGGCAGGGGCGCGGCCGTTGTTCTTCTACGGTCAGGCGTATATGGGCAGCCTGGATGCCTGGCTGGCAGCCGGTGCTTTTACCTTGTTCGGTGAGCAGGTGCTGGCGGTGCGGCTGGTCCAGGTTCTCTTGTTCGTCGGGTACCTGTTCACGTTGTGGCTCCTGGGGCGCTCCCTTTTCGTCGATCGCCTCACAGCCAACCTGGCGATCGTGTTGGCAGCCGTGCCGACCGTGCTGGTTACCACTTACACTACTGTCTCGCTGGGCGGCTACGCTGAAACATTGGTGCTTGGCAACTTGATCTTATGGTTGGGCTACCAGGTGACCTGGGGAAAGTGGGGGGATCACCGGTGGGCATGGCCGGTGTTAGGTCTGGTGAGCGGGCTGGCGTTCTGGACGCTGGCGCTGTCGGTGGTCTACCTGCTGCCGGTGGGTATTTTGATCGTCTGGCAGGCGTGGCAGAATAGACCAGGGGCTGGTGCAGACAACGCTTTTACCTATGAGCAGGCCAAGGGGTGGGACCAAACCCGTAGGATCAATCGCCTCGCCTGCTGGATCCTGGCGCTGGCCGGTTTCTTTTTGGGGAGCCTGCCCTGGTGGTACGCCAACCTGACCGGCAGCTGGGCGGCAATGCGGGTGTTGGTGGAAGCGAGTTCTACGCAGACGTCCTTCGGCGAGCGCCTGGTTTCCCTCCTGCTGCTCGGCTTGCCCGCTGTGGCTGGGATGCGCTTTCCCTGGTCGCCGGAGTTTTCACCGCTGCCCGTGCTGTTCCTCTACCTGGTCTTTTACCTGGCGATTGTTTTCACGCTGGTGACGAGAATCCTCGCCTCCGCCATGCTGAGTGGAGCGAGTCCGCTCAGCATAAGCGGTGCAAGTCCGCCCGGCATGACACCAAGGCATGTTGCCCAGGGTATCTCCATCGTGCCTGGGCACTCTTCTCCCCAAGATGACACCTTCGTCATTGCGAGGCGATCTCTGCCGAAGCAATCTCCGAGTAAACCGAGATGGGGGTTGCTTCGTCGCTACGCTCCTCGCAACGACGGGCCGCGTGCCATCCTGAGCGTAGCGAAGGATCTGGGTCAACCGGCTGAGGCAGATCACCGGGAGCATGTCGAAGGTCAGGATCGCAGCACCCAGCCACTTAATAGCAACAGATCCTTGGCCCCTGGCGCCGGAATGCTTCTGCTTCTGTACGCTGTCGCCTTCCTGGTCATCTACCTGTCGACGCGCTTCGGAATCGACTCCACCGGGCGCTACCTGCTGCCGCTCAACCTGCTGCTGGTCTATGGGGCTGCCCTTTTTCTCGCCATTGCCTGGCGGCGCAAACAGGTCTGGGGCGTTGCATTTCTGGTGCTCATCCTGGCATTAAATGCATACGAAATAGCTCGCGCTTCAATATCCTCTGACGGGCTCACCACGCAGTTCGATCCGCGCACCCGCTTCGACAACCGCCACGATGCAGCCTTGATGGATTTCCTCTCCCAGAAGGGCGAGCTGCGTGGCTATAGCAATTACTGGGTTAGCTTCCGTCTGGCATTCCTTTCCGAGGAAGAGCTGATCTATGCCCCCCTGCTGCCTTACAAGCCCGACCTGAGCTACGCGCCCGGCGATAACCGCTACCCGGCTTATGCACATGCAGCTGCCGAAAGCCCCCGAGTAGCTTACATCACCAGCTTGCAGCCGGATTTCGACGCTCTACTGCGCCGGGAGCTCGCATCTCTGGGGGTGGGGTTCGAAGAGCAACAGATCGGCCCCTATCACATCTTCTACCACCTGACCAGGCCCGTGCACCCTAGAGAGCTGCAGTGGCAGGATTCGCCATGATAGCCGCCCTGCGCGATCGTATCCAGACATTGCTCGAAGAGTGGAAGCGGCCCGCGCCGTTCGATTGGCGGGCCGTGCTCGCCTGCTTGCTGGGCGGAGTACTTCTGTATCCGCTGGCGGCTCGCCTTCCAGTCGTAGGCTGGGATTGGTACTACTGGTTCGAGCCCGGCAACATCGACTTTTACCCGCCCTGGACTGCCTACCTGCTGAAGCCATTCACCTCCTTGCCCTGGCGCTCGGGGTTGGCGCTGCTGAACGCCCTGACACTGGCGACGGTTGGCGTGGCTGCCGGACGGGCTGCTTTTGGGAAGGGACGCGTCTCCCTCTTGGGTGCGGCTCTATTGGCGCTGATGACGCCGCCGGTCTTCATGGCCTTGTGGCTGGGCAACCTGGAAGGTCTGGTGCTGCTTGGGATGGTAGCCCTGCCTCCGGGCGTTATCCTGGCGCTGGTCAAGCCCCACCTGGGTATGTGGGCCGTGATCGCCCGCCGGCGCTGGTTCTTATGGGCTGCCGGGTTGGGGATCCTCTCCCTGCTAATATGGGGATTGTGGCCTCTGCGTACTTTCGGCGAGATGGGACGCCTATCGCAAAATTACTTCACCGTCGGCTGG
>Ga0209703_1000520_pt1 | contig 10904 bp, 8 predicted proteins | sample PPLLak12cMay2015_2_FD_187256 | JGI IMG/M metagenome (GOLD analysis project Ga0209703, IMG submission 187256) | Freshwater sediment microbial communities from Prairie Pothole Lake near Jamestown, North Dakota, USA - PPLs Lake P8 Core (1) Depth... | ecosystem: Environmental > Aquatic > Freshwater >...
GTAAGATTCATCAGCTCAGGGTTATGATTTATAGAAAGAATAGTTAAATTGAAGCTTATAGAGTAGGTTGCATTGCTTCTGTCTGTAATATTTATCGTGATATTATACTGCCCTATATCTGCTTTTTTTGGGGTAAAAACCGCATTGTATTTGCTTAAATTTCCTATAGGAAAACCAGCTTCAATAGAGAAATTGAACAGGGTAGTATTAACGCCTTCTATTGTAAGATTTAAAATATGGCTTTCGTTGTAGAAACTTCTCTGGCCAGATGGAATTCTGAAATCGTTATCTTGAGTCCATATCCCTATTGTTGTGAGGTTATCTTCTGTACAATTTATGTTCTGTTCAGAGTCCACAGACGCATTAATAACATCTGAAGATTGAATCGGCTGCAAGTAAGGTAGGTCGTTAATATTGTATACTGTAAAGTTAAAGGATTTTAGACTGTTAAGCATTCCATCGCTGGCATTAGCAGTTACGTTATGGAATCCCACATCTTCGTCAATTGCTGTAAAGTTTATTATCCCGATAGAAGAGATGCTAAAAGAACTGAAGCTATTGCTAGCTGTATAGGAAAAAGTTATAGGGTCTCCTTCAGAGTCGGTAACATTTTGAGAGAAATTCAGGTAAGTAGCGTTATCTTCAAAGATAATAAAAGTATCGCTCATTGAAGAATTCCACTGAACCGGGGTATCGTTCCCTAGGCTTATTATAAAGGTTTCTTCATCAGAGTTACCTCCAGTGTCGCTGACATTTATTTTTACGGTGTGGTTACCTACTCCATAAGTAGAACGTGCCAAATCGTAATTTATAACCACCTTCGCAGTTGTATAATTGGAGTTGCTATAGTAAGAAGATACAGAGATCCAGCTGGTGTTAGAGGCAAAAGTCAGCACTTCGTTTTTTATGTTGTGATCTGGAATTAGCAAGTCATCATCACTGGCATTAATGTAAAAAGTTAAATTTTCATAAATTGTGTAGTTGCCTATTGCCTTTAAAATAACTGTATCTTCTAGATTACTAACAAGGAAATTTATTACCGTAGAATTAGCCTTCGGAGCTCCGTAACCTGTTCCGATGTCTCTTACACTTATGTTTACGGACCAGTTACCGACTGCAGAATCTCTAGCTGTAAAATTAACTAGTGCAGAAGCATTGTAGCCTGTTGAGCCATTGCACGGTTTAGTGATAATGTTAGTACCTGTTTCATTAAACGTGAACCAGGAATAATTTGCTGAGAAGGTTAAATTATAAAACTCATCTGTATCTGTGGCATTAATCCAACAGGTGAATTCGGAATCTTCTGTAGCTGTCCTTTCATTATTGCAGATATAAGTAAAGACTGGGGCCTGGTTTACATTAGCGATTGTAATGTTCACAATCTCGCTGGTTGTTTTATTCCCTATGGTATTATTGTCTGTCACGCTTAAATTAACTATATAAGAGCCAACATCGTTCTTTGCAGTGCTGAAGTTTATAAAAAGTATGCCAGCAACAGGAAAGAAAGAGTAGCTAGAGCTTGTAAATAGCGTGCAGTTGGTACTGTTTCTGTCGGACCATTCTGCAGTTGTGCACTCTATAAAAGTTATGTTAAGCGTAAACTCTGTATTATTTTCCTCGTCTGTTATATTTATTCTTTTTATAGAGGCTTCAGTAGAATTTATTGTCCAGTTTTCCAACCCTAAAAAACGTGGTGCATCATTAACAGCGGTTATGTTAACTCTCAAAATCCCAGATTGAACTGAACTTTCTGTATCCCTAACGGTTAATTCAATTTGTTTATTTCCGGTATTTGCATCAAGAGTAACATTTATCGTTAAATTGCTCGTAGAAGTACTAAATGTAAAATTGACAAGAGTGGTATTTGCCGCAATGTAATCGTAGGTAAGAATGTCATTAATATCGATTTCGGTGACATTTGTAGAGAAATTATAGGTGCATAAGCTATCTTCATAGCAATTCAGATAATCATTGTTGTATTTATTTCCGTCCAAGTCTATGTAGCTTCCACCCTGGTCGCGGCTTATCGAAGGGGCAGTATTAGAGATAGTAAAATTATCCGAAATAGAAATATTACCGAAGTTACTGGTGCAATTAGCCTCGAAAACGCGAATTCCCTTATAGTTAAAGGTTCGATTATACTGCCATAAAAAAGAAGTTTCATTATAACTCATGCCGTCCCAATTTGTCCATGTGCCGGTCTCATTAAATCTTATTGTGCAATTTCCGTTACCATTCGAGGAGTTTATAACACTGTCCGTCAAATTTGTGTAATTGGCCTCAAAATAAACATTCATTTGGCTATATCTGTTTTGACCAAGGTCGGTGTCATCCCAGATGGTTAAATTAGCATTATCCGAAGAGCCGGAGTTAGTTGCTATCCCTCTGCCAATGAAAACAAACAATAGGGATAAAATGATTGCGAAGGCGAGTATTTCCTTGTATTTTTTCTTCATTTTTCTTTTTTAACATTCTTACTTTCATTTTTAATTTTGTTCAAGAGATCGTAAACTGCAATGTTGATAAACTGCTTTTTATTGGCAAATCTAATTCTGTTTTCTTCTTTATTTATCAGTTCTTCCACTTCTTTTAAAAGTGAAGGGTCTATTTTAACTACGCTTGCTTTATCTGTTTTGTCCATTTTTAAGTCTTGGTTACTTTTGGTTACCAATAGTTACCTAAGGTCGCCAATGCTTTAATCAACCTCCATTTCTACTTCTTTTCTTAGCCTTGATATTTTGGCAATCTGTAATCCGATTATAATAAACAAGATAATGACCAGGGAAATTAAGACGTAACTTAAAGGCGATTTAGCTTTTACTAATGGTTTTTCTTTAATCTCACATGAAGTATAGCACGGCCCCCCGCAATCAATCCCTTCTTCTCCCTGGTTTTGCATTCCATCATAGCAGGTTGGGCAAGGTTTGCACGGCCCCCCGCAGTCTGTTAAGAACTCGCAATCCCTGGAGTGGCAGTTTTTAATCCCGTCTTCACAATTGGGATTGTCTGTGTAATAGCACCTTTGTAATTTTTCTGGCATCATAAAAGAAGTGTTGCAGAGACTTATATCCGAGCAGTCTCTTATCTGAAATCCGCAATTACCTTCTTGCCATTTATTTGCGGTGCACCCATCTTGTATTGTTCGATAATCTGCATCTGACAAGATTCCCGCTCCAAGGGTCTTTTTTAAATTCTGGCATACTCCCCAATTTTCACAGAACCATTTTTCACTGCATTCCAACTGTCTTTTTTCACAGTTTATCGAACTGACTTTAACTTTCCATTCGATTGTATCATTGGCTAATCCGTCTGTAATGCGCGCCTTTACAGAATGCGTATCGGAATTACCGCATCCGAATTGGTATCCGAGTTCAGAAAATCCTCCAACTAAGTCTATCCCAGAGTAGTATGCCACTTCTTTTTCATCGACATACCAGTAAACATCGGGAGCAGTTCCTTCAGGATCAAAGGTAGTTATGTTAAAATAAAATTTGCTTGATGTTCTCAAGGTGCTTATTTCAAGTTCCAAATTTTTAGGGTAGAAGTCTGTAATTGTAGGAGGATTATTAATTTTGGCTATCGTAATGCTGAAATTAGTGCACGAGTTTTGATCTCCTCCAGTCTGGCCGCAAATCTCTTTAATCTTTGGGTCAGGATTTTCAATTCCAGTATCGCTGGCGCATACGGTAACATTATATACCCCGAAATGATTTTCATTAAAAATAAAGTTCATTACCCCATTTGGGCTTATTTCAAACAGGTTTTTCTCACTGAAGTTTATTGTTAATTTAAGGTTACCGGAATCTTGGTTCCCATCTTCTCTGTCAAAAACACCGGCACTATAGCTAAGCGTGTTCCCTCCTTTCCATCTCATAACCTCGGTTTTTACCCCCATCCTACGAATTTCCGGGGCATTGTTTATTTCTATCACCCTTATAGAAGTTTCGTTTACGCTAGAGTAGCGTCCATCGTTTACGTGTATTATTCTATTATAAATTGCGAAACCATTATCTACCCCGCCAGCATCCTCTTTTGTTAATTTTTTGCTGAATAGCTCAAAAGTTGTATTTTTTTGACCGTTTAACAGCCATTTCTGCTGGGGTCGGATATAAAATATTGCTAAAGGCTCTATCCGTGTTTCAATTGGACCATTATTGCTTGCTTCTTCGGGGTCAATTACAGTAAAGTTGTACTTAAGTGAGTCTCCCTCACAAATATAAATCGTAGAGTTCAGGTAGTCTACGAGAGGAAAAGAGTCTGGAGAGGCCACAAAAAATTCAACCGTCTTGTTGATACCTTCTCCCTGTTCGTCTGCAGCATGAATTATCAGTTTATTCTCCCATCTCGAGACTTCTATTTCTGTACCTGGAGTAAAAAGAACGTTTTTATCTACTACATTTCCATGTCGGACATCAATAATATCATATTTCCAGTTCTTAACCTTAAAGTTTGCAGAAACATCTAGCCTAATCAGGTAATGAAATTTGTCCCTCAGATTATAAGTTATGTTTTCTGGGCTCTGTATCTCAATGCTTTTTCCGCTAATATCTATTTTTTGAGTATCAATTGCCTTGCCAGTAGTTTTCATATAAAATCTGGGCTCTATCAAACCCAATAAAAGATTAGCAGAGATTAAAAATACTATAAGGAATATGCCTGAGAATAGCCAAACCCTCTTTTTATCAGTCATTTTGGTTACTATAAGTTATCAAAAATAACCCAAAGTAACTATTTAAACTTTTCTAATCTTTCCTGGTTCATTAAATTTATTATCCCGTTTTAGGTGTTTTAGTGAGATTATTATTATGATTAACAGGAGCAAAATAGTCAAAACAATCATAAAATATCTAAAAGGAGTTTTTATTACTGGTTTTTCTACCTGGCAAGGTTTGCACGGCCCCCCGCAATCAATCCCTTCTTCCCCTTGGTTTTGAAGCTCGTCAGAACAGGTTGAGCAAGGTTTGCACGGCCCCCCGCAATCAACCAAAATTTCGCAGGATTCATCATGGCAGTTTTTAATCCCGTCTTCACAATTGGGACTCTCCGTGTAATAACAAGCCTGAATTTCATAAGGTTTCTCTTCAGTAGAATTGCATTCGTGGGCATCTTTGCAGGTTCTTATTTGAAATCCGCAATATATATCTTTCCAGGAACTTCTATTACAGCTTTCTTCTACAATGCTATATTGCTCCCTTGAAAGTGCTCGTCTATCCAGCGCATCTTTTGCGTTTTTGCATTCGTTCCATTGCGAACACCCCCATTTCTCTACGCATAAGAATCCTACCTTTCCACCCCCGCCCCCGCCTGAAGATGAGGTACTTGGTAGAGGGACGTCGATAATTGATATGTTCCATACAACAGAGTCATAAGAGTAAGTTAAGTTTCCATCGGTAACATTAACTCTTATGGTTTGATTTCCTGCGCTACTATAGCTAAGCCGATAGGTATTTTCTGAGAAAGTACCATTGTCAAATCCCGACTCATATCTGATGAGAGAATCATCAAAATACCAGTAACTGTCTAAGGGCGTCAAGTCAGGATCGTACATAGTAACATTGAAATAAATGTCTTCTCCTTCGTAGGATATAAGGCTTAGATTAAGAGGGTAGTAGGAAGTTATGTAGGGCGGCCTATTTTCGTCAGTTACGGTTATACTGAAATTAATCATTGAACTTTTATTAGTGGGGGTTTGATTGCAGTAATCTGTTAGATTGGCATGGTAGTTCCTTAGCCCATCATCGTATACAAAAATCCACACTCTATAAACTCCTGTTTGGTTTTCATTGGCTGTGAAGTTAATAATACCTAAAGGCGTTATATTAAAGATATAAGCAAGACTACCAGAAGAGTTTAATATAACTCTCTGCAGTGTCAAGTTCAGGTCACTAATTTTTCCACTCTCTGCATCTTCTGCATACAGTTCGTTAAAAAAAGTGCGATTCTCTCCCCTCCCCCAGATAGTTTGTACTCCTATCCCATTAACTACCGGGGCATTGTTTATCTCTATAATAGTTATATTCGTCTGCCTCGAGTCGGCGTATTGTCCATCATTCACAGAGACATTTTCCAGAAAAGTTTTGGAGCCGATATTCGCTTGCCCCAAATCATTTTTATCTATTATACCCGAGAATATCTCGTAAGCTCTCACGGTTAGGTTTATTGTTCTTGCGTAGACTGTATAAAAAGGGCTGGAAGGAGAGGTAGGATTAATTGAAGGAGTTGGGATTTGCTCGTCCAGGTCTGTAACATTGAAGTAATAGGAAAGGTATTCACCTTCACAAACAAAAATGTCTGGGTGAATATAATGGATATTAGGTGCAGAAGAGGGCACATTAACAAAGAATTCCACGCTCCCGTTTACAGTGTTGCCAGAAGAGTCATTCGCGAAAACAATTAGTTCGTTTTCCCAAGCGACTGCATTAAAAGTGGTGTTTGGAGAAAAAGAAACATTCTGTGCCACAACGAGGTCGTGCTGCTTATCTTTTAGGGTATACCACCAGCTATCCGCTTGAAAATTTGCAGAGACGTTTAAGTTTAGGGTGTAATTGACCCCAAAGGTGAAGTTGTATGTTTTATTCTCTGGACTAGAGATGTTTATCTTCCTCCACTCTTCAATTACTAGTAATACCATACCCATACGGTCTGCTTCTCCAGTGAGCCTAGAAAGCTCTGATGAATAAAACCATACCAAAACGAAAATATTAATTAGATTTAATGCTATGAAAGAAATTAATATAACTAAAATACCCATCTTTTTTTTCATGTATTAATAACAAAAACAAGATATAAAAAAGTTACCTTTATGTCAAAAATGGTTTATTTATTTTCATTTACATTTTTGAGCATCCCAAAGTCATAACTACTAGTGACTTTCTGATTTTAAAATCGCTGTTTAATGCCTTTTGGCGCTTCAGATTTTAAAAGACAGAGAACCAATGCAGAATATCTTATCGCTAATTCGGTTCTCTTTATGCTTTTATTAGGTCAAATCTTATTTTTCCAATATATTCTCCATAAGGCATCTCTGCAGGCATAATCAGAGTGACAGGTATTTTTGCTGTGCTGTCAGGTTCAACAACAAATTCCTTGTCAATATAAATATAATCTTTAATATTTGGAGTTGCTGAAATTTTTACTTTAAGAGGGTAATCATAGCCGTTTTCTAGGTCTATAACTCTTTCAGCCGAGTTGCCCGGCACAATTCTGCCGAAATAGAGCTTGTCTGCATCTACAGTTATGCCGGTTGTTGAACCAACAGAAAAATTAACTTCTAATACTTTAGTCTCAATCGGCCTTAGTCTAAAAGTCCAAATGGAAAATAGAATTAAGATAGCTATTCCAGCAAGGATTAAATAAGTTGTTTTTTTGCTTTTTTTCTCTTTCACATTTTCTAATTTGTTTTTACTTGTTTTTTTTAGCATCTTTTTCGACTCCGCGCTCTTTAAGAGGAGATTTTTCATTTTTTTTCATCCTGATGAACAGTATAACCATTGCAATTACTAGCGAGATTATAAATATTCCAAAGAATATCCCCCCTCCAACTAGCGCATAAAGGGCATAGTCTGTTTCTCTCTTAAATTTTAAGTCTACAATCTTATTTGTCTTTTGGCCCTCATAATTTATTGTGATATTTGCCTGAAACTTATTTTCTTCTATTCCAGTTGCATCAAAAAAGCCACTGAGCTGGTTTTTCTGCCAGGGCTTTAAGTCTACAGAAGGGGTGAGGAATTTGATGTCGTATCCAATAATTTGCACTTCCCCGTAAACTTTCTCTATGGGGTCGTTCCAAAAACTTTCTATCTCTATGTTCATCTGGTTGAGCTTGTCTCTTTGGAATTCCCTAGTATAGTTTGAAATTCCTACATAAAGCGTCCCTAATCTAAAACTGCGCTGCTGGGAAAGTTCTCCTGCATCGTATTTGACTACCGCAACAGCCCTATAATCTCCAGGTTTATAGTTCAGAGTGCTGATTGATTTTGAGAAAATTTTATGGCTTGTTGGCTCAAGAGCAGCGCTTCCTAAAGGAATCACTTCAATAGACTGGTTTTTCTCATCATAAATTTCTACAAACGAGTCTACATTGATGTTTTCTTTGCCAAGGTTGCCTACGCTGAGCGTGAGATTTATGGGATCTCCCTGGTTAGCATTGGTAGTGTAGAAATAATCGATTATTGCATATTTTCCAGGATATGGGACTTTAATAAGTATTACTCCCTTTACATTTCCTACGATACCGATTGTCCCTCCAGGGGATGTTAATTGCCTCGAGCCTATATAAATCCGGTGGTCTCCTGGAATTTCTATTTTATCAGGGAGTTTTACTGAGGCCATAACAGGGCCACCACCTACAAGTTTTTCTTTGTTTATCTTTACATAATCTGCAAGATCTCCTTCGATATATACGTCTGAATCAACACCCTCGTCAAAAATAAACCGAAAAACATAATTTTCAGTAAGTCCAGGAGAAAATTCAACTTCGTATATTCCAGGACTTACTCCTACGACTGCTTTTGCATCGAAAGACAGGATTATTATAAAAAATAACCCTATTGCAAAAAACGCTTCTTTTTTCATAGTAATTTAAAAACTAGCATACTTTTTATAGTTTTCTAAAAAATTAGGATAAAAAATTAGAAAATAAAAATTTTAAGCTGCAGCGATTGTTGCTGTGATTGTATTTCCTCTCGCTCCTGTTAATGAATCAGAAGGAACTACTACATAGAAATCTATCCTTATCTCGTCGTTTCCATTCCCATAATCAAAGTAGTCGCATATAAGTTCTCCGTCTCCTGATTGATTGGGATTAAACCAGGTAGCATTGCTTATGTTATAAACGCAACTATGCGGCTCTGCTGAGTCATTCACCCTCATCTTGAAAACAGGCCCCCCTCCAGCACTTCCCCCAATAAAAGCACTTCCATTAGTGGCACTTTTAAGTTTCAAGGTTACATTTTTGTTTCCTATATTTTCAATGTTCAATCCATTTGTATTCCCTGTCCAGTTGCCGTCTGTCATGTTAGTATTACCTGTAGCAGAAGTATTAAATGTTGCAGAACTCTTCCCCGGAGTAACCATCCCACTACCCCAGTTGACAGTATCGTTTGTAAAGTTTATTGCAATGTTCTCTTCTACAGTAAGATTAACCCATCCTGCACCAGTTGCAAATCCAGTAAGTTTGCTTTTGAATGCAATTATATAACTATAGGTCATTCCTGCTCCTACAATAGAAACAACAACTGCAATAATTGCAACTATCAACAGCATATTATCGGTTTTCATCCTGTATTCTCCTGATTTCGTTCCACTGTGAATACAACATTTCCATTAGGATTTCCCTGAATACTGTTTCCCGGCACTCTTATATTCACTGGTTGAAATTCAAAATTAATCAGTGAAAGATTAAGAAGCGTAGAAATCACTGAAAAGACAATTGCTACAATCAATAGCACAACAATTATTTTTTGTGTTTTTTCCATCTCTCTTTTTTTAAATTTAATAAGATACAGTAGAATGCCCTCTTTATAAACATTTCGTCACAACTTTATCACTGGGCTCTTATGACTTTTCCAGCAGCTATTTTTCTCTCTTTTCTATTTTTCATGAACCTTGAGAAAAAGATGAACCAGGCAAGGTTTACGACAAGCAAGAGGATTACTATTACTATAAGTATAGTTGTGATGTTTACTCCTTTGCCGCCCTTGGGTCTTATAGCATAGCCCACTCCTGTGATATCAAGGCTGTTTTCGCTGACCTTTAAGACTAAGTTTTTGTCAGCGGATTTTTCTCCATATACTACCATCAGTTTCCCATCGTATATCCCTTCTTCAATGCCTACAGTATCCCAGTATGCAAGGAGTTCTTTCTTTGTCAAGGGGGGAATGTCTTCTGCAGCAGATTTAACATCGGCCATTACTTGGTTATCCTTGTTGTATACTAGAAGGTTGGCAAATACAGATTTCAGTTCCTGGTTCCATTTGTTTTCTACAAGTATCTGTAGTTTGGCTATCTCTCCCAGCTGGAAGTTATTTACGAGGATACTTTCGATAGTCAGAGCTTGCGTCCCTACTGAGAATTTCTTTTCAAATGCTTTGCTCTCTCCATCATAAAATACAGTTACTTTTGCCAAGTAATCTCCTCTTGGAACATTCACTTCCCATTTTCCAGTCAATTCAGTCCTTTTTCCAGGTTCTAGAGGATAGTAATCTGTTTCTACTGTGGCTATTTTCTGATTAAGGGGGGTGTATATCTCAATAGACGCTCTAACTTCCCCTATGCCGAGTTTCCCTCTATTTATAACAGGAACTATGAAAGTTGCTGTTGAATTCTCTTCTGCATCAAAGACATTTAAGTCTGCCTCAATACATTTTCCAGGGCACGGCACTTGCACATGCAGTTGGGATACAACTGCAACAGTGGCTCCGATATAGGTGCCACCTGCACCTGCTTTAGGGATTTCCAAGGCTACAATCTCAGCAGTATGCAAACCGGGATCTTTTGCAATCCTGTCAGGAAGCTTGACCTTATACTTGAACTGCTTGGACTCTTCGCTTGCACTGAATTCGACCAAGCTGTCGAATAAGGTCACTGAATCATTAAGCTCTCCCTGCACCATCAATAACACTTGCATATTCTTATGCTCGTTGTTAAGAACTGAGAATGCAACTTCCTTTTCTAGTCCCTGCTGATAATCTATTGTCGTCCTTCCAGGAGTCATCCCTAAGGAAGTAGCCCTTGGAAGTGACAAAAGAACTACTAATAAAATCCCAGCAAGGAATATAAAGATAAATTTATTTTTCATATTTGCCTCCCTGTCAACGGACATGGGGTTGACTTTATTGGCTGTAAGCCGATTTTTGATACTTCAAAAATATCCGGATTTTTGAGAGCCATCAAGAACACGGTTC
>Ga0209703_1000533_pt1 | contig 10828 bp, 11 predicted proteins | sample PPLLak12cMay2015_2_FD_187256 | JGI IMG/M metagenome (GOLD analysis project Ga0209703, IMG submission 187256) | Freshwater sediment microbial communities from Prairie Pothole Lake near Jamestown, North Dakota, USA - PPLs Lake P8 Core (1) Depth... | ecosystem: Environmental > Aquatic > Freshwater...
CTCAGAAGGACGGCAAGGTGCCGATGGCGAAGTCGCACGACTTCCTCTGCAACGCCGACGGCGTGGCGATGATCAAGAACGACATCGCCAACGAGGGCGTCACCCACATCATGATCGGCGCCTGCTCACGCCGCGCCAAGACCGAGGCGTTCCATTTTCCTGAAAACGCGGTGGCACGTGCCAACCTGCGCGAAGGCGTGGTCTGGATTCGCCCCGACACCGAGGAAGCGCGCGAGACCACCCAGGAGATGGCGGAAGACTACATCCGCATGGGCTGCGCCGAAGTCAAGGCAATGACGGCACCCGGCGGCAACACCAATACCGGAACCAGCAAGACCCTGCTGGTGGTGGGCGGCGGCGTCACCGGCATGACGACCGCGATCGAGGCGTCGAAAACCGGCTATCCGGTGGTGCTGGTCGAGAAGACCGGTGCACTCGGCGGCTGGGCCGGCAAGCTTTTCAAGCGCACCCCGGTGCACGAGCCGTTCAAGTCGCCGGCCGACACCGGCGTCGCCGATCTGGTTGCCCAGGTGATGGGCGACAGCAACATCAAGGTCTACCTCAACGCGACCGTCGCCAAGACCGATGGCGCGCCGGGGCGTTTTATCGTGGACATCGCCACCGAATCGGGCGCGACCCATACCGTAGACATCGGCGCCATCGTGCAGGCGAGCGGTTTCACCCTGTACGACATGAACAAGCTGCCGGAACTCGGCGGCGGCAAATCGCCCAACGTGGTCGACCAGGCCGGGCTTGAAGCGCTGGCGCTCGATGCGTCCGCCAAGGATGGCGTGATTCGCCGCCCATCCGACGGCCAGCCGGTTAAGTCCGTGGTGTTCGTGCAATGCGCAGGTCAGCGCGACCCCAGCGGCACGCATCTGGCCTACTGCTCGGGCTACTGCTGCAACACCAGCATCAAGCAGGCGATGTACTTCAAGGATGCCAATCCTTCGGTCGACACCACCATCATCTTCACCGACCTGCGTACCCCTGGCAACGGCGAGGACTTCTATCGCAGCGCGCAGGAGAAGGGCGTCATCTTCACCAAGGGCAAGGTCGCCGAAGTGGTTCCCAACGGCGCCACCAGCACGGTGAAATTCCATGACCTGATCCTCGACGACAAGGACGCCGCGATGGCGGACGTCGACCTGGTGGTGCTGGCCACCGGCCAAGTGCCGAATTCGGGCGTGGACATTTTCGCGGTACCGAAGGACGCTGAAGAAGGCGTGGTCGAGGTCAAGCCGATTTCCATCCTCAACCTGACCTACCGTCAGGGAACGGACGTGCCGCAGCTGAAGCAGGGTTTCACCGACTCGCATTTCATCTGCTTCCCCTACGAAACCCGCCGGACCGGCATCTACACTGCCGGTCCGGTGCGCCGCCCGATGGACATCGCGCAGGCGCGCGAGGACGCCACCGGCGCCGCGCTGAAGGCGATCCAGGCACTGGAAAACGCCGAGCTCGGCCGCGCCGCGCATCCGCGTTCGGGCGACCTGTCGTTCCCCAAAGTGCGTCTCGAAGGCTGCACCCAGTGCAAGCGCTGCACGGTGGAGTGCCCGTTCGGCGCCATCGACGAAGACGAAAAACGCTTCCCGGTGTTCAACGAATCACGTTGCCGCCGCTGCGGCACCTGCATGGGCGCCTGCCCGGTGCGCGTGATCTCGTTCGAGAACTACTCGGTCAACTCCGTCGGCGCGCAGATCAAGGCGGTCGACATTCCCGATGAGTTCTCCGAGAAGCCGCGCATCCTGATCCTCGCCTGCGAGAACGACGCCTACCCGGCACTCGACATGGCGGGCATGAACCGCAACGAGTATTCGGCCTTTGTGCGCATCATTCCGATCCGCTGCCTCGGTTCGGTCAACACCATCTGGATCACCGACGCGTTGAATGCCGGTTATGACGGCGTGATGTTGATGGGTTGCAAATCCGGCGACGAGTACCAGTGCCACTTCGTCAAGGGTTCAGAGTTGGGCCGCGTGCGCATGTCCAAGATCGACGACACGCTGAAGACGCTGAACCTGGAATCGGAGCGCGTGCGCGATCTCGAAGTCGCCATCACCGACATCGAGCGGGTGCCGGACATGATCAACAAATATGCCGCCGAGCTGGTTGCCGTTGGCCCCAGCCCGTTCAAAGGCTTCTAACAGGGAATTTGACCATGAGCGCAAACACCGCAGTGGCGGAGAAATACCGCAACAACTTCCTGAAGGAAATCGAAGAACAGGTCGAGATGGGCGACTGGGTGAAGATGTGCATGCAATGCGGCGTCTGCTCCGGTTCCTGCCCGACCAACTTCCAGAGCGCGTGGGAACATCCGCCGCAGGAACTCTTCATGATGATCCGCGCCGGCAAGCGCGAGGAAGTGCTGACCTCCACCTCGATGTGGAACTGCACATCCTGCTACAACTGCATCGTGCGCTGCCCGCGCAAGTTGCCGATCACCCACATCATGCACGGCATCGCCGAGTATGCGCACCGCATCGGGATGGCACCGAAGATGCAGGCCACGCGCTTCTTCAGCGGCCTGTTCTGGAAGAACGCGACCAAGACCGGCCGCGTCAACGAGCTCAAGCTGTCGATGGGCCTGTACTTCAAGGACGGCTTCGTCCAGGGCGTCAAGAACGGCATGGCGATGCAGTCGGTCGCCCTCGGCCTGGTCAAGGCCAAGCGGCTGAACGTGATGGAGTTCTTCGGCGGCCACAAGTGCAAGGACCAGAAGGGCATCCAGGCAATGCTGAAGAAAGCCTACGAAATCGAGCGCAGCCGCAAGGCCGCCAGGATGGAAGGCTGAGGAGAGAGTTATGGCCAAACATGAATACGCGTTTTACCCCGGGTGCTCGTCGCAGAAGGGTGCCTCCGCATCCAACTACCTGACCTCGGTCGAATCGATGTGCAAGACGCTCGACGTCAAGCTCACCGAGATTCCCGACTGGAACTGCTGCGGCGCTTCGATCGGCTACGCGGAGGCAGGCGAACTGCCGCGCCACGTCATGAACGCGCGCAACTTCGCCCTGTCCGAGCAGCATCTGCCGGGGCAGGAAATCGTCGCCACCTGTGCTGCCTGCTGGCTCGGTGCCCGCGAGACCCGCGAGCGCCTGAGCCATTCCGACACGCTGATGGCCGACACCCGCGAGGCGCTGAAGGAAGCCGGCCTCACGATCAACGAGATGCCCAACATCCGTCACATGGTGGAAGTGCTGATCGAGGATCTCGGCTTCGACGAGATGAAGAAGCACGTCGTGCGTCCGCTCGAAGGCGTCAAGATTGCCGGCTACGTCGGCTGCCAGACCAACCGTCCGTTCGGCGTCGATGGCGAGTCTTTCGAAAACCCGCAGTATCTCGACAAGATGGTCGAGATGGTCGGTGCCGAGTCGATCCCAGAATACGAGCAGAAGGTCACCTGCTGCGGCGGCGCGCTGGCTTTCTCCGAGCCGGAAAAGGCCCAGGCGCAGATCAAGGACATCGTCGAGTCGGCCTATGACCACGGTGCAGAAATGATCGTCACGCCGTGCCCGCTTTGCCAGGCCAACGTCGAGATCTATCAGGACCAGATCAACAAGCGCTATGGCACCAAGTTCAACATTCCGGTGATGTACTACAGCCAGCTGATGGTGGTGGCCTACGGCGGCAGCGCCAAGGAAGCAGCCTTGAACGGCCAGGTCATCAAGGCGCGTCGTCTGGAAGAGATCGCCGCCAAGCCGGTCAAGCGCTAAGCCTTCTCCAACCAAGAACCCCGCCAGGCCCATCGTCTGGCGGGGTTTTTAATTGGGTATCCGGAATATCGTATTGAACCCCTTACCCCAAGCGAAGACCAAGATGGTTGCAAAAGATGGATGGCGTGTTGACTTCGTGGTTGCCACCAAGGGCCTCAACCGACCTGACACGGAAGTTGGGGGCGTAGCAGTGAACTTCTGTTGTTCGGCCTTTGCAGCCGGTGGCCATCTTGGCGAACGAGGCCTACTATGCGTTGCACACCTGCCGTTGGACCGCGCAGCGGCTAAAAATGGTGTCCCCATTTATTAAAGAGTGGGGTGACGGCAAGGTCGAGGTTGCCGGCCACACCGACAGCCGCGGCAGCGACGCCTACAACATGGATCTGTCGCTGCGCCGTGCCCAATCGGTTCGCGATTATCTCGTCACCAAAGGCATACCGTCGGATCGCCTGGTGATCAATGGGTATGGCGAGTCGCAGCCGATCGCCGACAACACAACCGAAGAAGGCCGCTTCCAGAACCGTCGAGTGGAACTGAATCCGATAAAGTAATGAGGAAGTAATCCCGCGCAGGCCGCCGCCTCGATACGGAACCCGGAACCCGGTATCCGTATCAAGGCGGCGCTCTTGTTTCTGGATGTGGGATCCACCCGCCGGGACAAACGGCAGTAATGGCATGCGGCTTTTTCCTACGTTTTGACCAGGCGAACATGGATTGTCAGAACCAAGCGCGTTACTGATAATGAGGTCTTCCAACAACGAGGAGTGAGTCATGAACACACTGAAACTGAAACTCTTGCTGTCCGTCCTGTTTGGCGCGGCCCTTGCCGCCGGCTGTTCGGACATGCCCACCAAGGACACGACCACATACGGCACCACCACCGGCAGCGCTGCAACCCAGACGGACCGGCGCGGGACGATCGCCACGCTGGAAAACGTCGAGGTGGACGCCGATTACAAGCTTGGCGTAGGCACCGCGGCGGGCGCTGTGGCTGGCGGCATTCTCGGCTCGGTGGTGGGCGACAGCACGATGGCCACCGCTGTGGGCGCAGTCCTCGGCGGCGCCGCAGGGACCTACGGCGAAACCAAGGTCAGGGACAAGACGGTGCAGCGAGTGAGTGTCGACATGCGCACCGGCGGACGCGTTACCATTTTGCAACCGGTGGACGCGCGCCTCTACACCGGCATGCAAGTCATAGTTGAAGGCAGCGGAGAAAACGCCCGCGTGGTGCCGTAATACGCCTGCCTGCCGGCTGGACCGGCGGCTGATCGAAGTAACGACAGCGACAGCCTGGCGACCCCGTTTACCGGGGTCGTAATCATGTCCATGCAATTATCAAGGTTCATTAAAAACCGAAAAATGCTCGTCTTCTGGATCGTCGTCGCTTCGATTCTCGCCACCATCCTCGCGCTGAATTTCATCCCCGGCGAAAAAAAGCTCGAGACCCGGATCAGCGAACTCTATGCGGTGCAGGATCCGCAGTTTTTGCGGACGATAAGCCACCTGCTCGGGCCGCCGCTGGTGGCGGGCAACCAAGTCCAGGAACTGATCAACGGAGACGGCAGCGTGAAAATGGACGATGATCTGCTGAAACTGATGGAAGACGCCGGGGTCGAGCTCCACAAATACCATCCGCTGCACTGGTACCACCTGGCCCGGGCGAACAACCGCACCCACCGCAAGCTGCTGGTGATCGACGGCACGGTGGGTTTTACCGGCGGCGTCGGCATCGCCGACAACTGGCTGGGCGATGCGCAGAATGCCGATCACTGGCGCGATTCGCATTTCCGGATCGAAGGCCCGGCAGTGGCGCACATGCAGGCGGCCTTCCTCGACAACTGGATGAAAACCAGCGGCTAGGTGCTGCACGGCGAAGACTATTTCCCGCCACTCAAGCCGGTCGGCGAGCATTACGCGCAGGTGTTCAAGAGCTCGTCGGGTGAGGGCAGCGAAAGTGTGCGCCTCATCGATAAGGGGTCAGCTTCGGTTTTCTAGCTGACTGCTTTGGAGCGGAAGCGGACTGGAACGATAGCATCCATCAGAGTCCGCTTTGGCCGAGTTGTGTGAGTTGGTCTTCCGGCAGGTTTCTGAATGCAGCAGTCGTTCAGATGACTGCTTGCCGGAGTCATCGAACGGCGGCAGTTGGCCGGTTACTGCCACCAGAAGGAACCGTTGAATTCACCGCGCAGGATACCCGTGGCGACGATGAAATGCCTTGTCTATACCTTCGCCCTGCCTAAGCCAGGGAAATTCATCCTGGTCGATTCTGGCAAGGCTGCCTTCTGGGATGTACAGGCGTAGGATGTCATGCACGACCCTCCGCGGAGACGACATAACAACAATGAACAACGCCCGCGAGTATGCGTCCCTGTCCCTGAACGAAAGAGTCCATGTTGCACTTGATCTGGCTGAGAAGATCAGCATGGATCACCACAGCCTCAGCGAGACGGTCTCGGCGATAGTGAAGCAGTTGACGCCGGCGGGTGACGGGGTCAGCCCCGATGTGGAAGCCCTGAAGCTGGCCGAGGCGCTGCTTGAGCGCCTTCGGGATATGCGTCAGCATTGTGAACTGATGGATTGCCTCGATAGTATGAGAGCAGGCACTGCTGCTGATTTGCGCGCATGTCGAGGACAGCAAACAACTTGAAAATCCAGCCTGGACGCGAGCCGCTCCTGATCGAGCCGACTTGGGCCGGGATTCTGATCGTCTGGCTGATGTTGCTGTGGGTTCTGCCGGACCCGCGTCCCCTGGCAGCTCCCGCGTGGGCCGTGCAGCATGCGCAATCCTGGTTGTACCTTTCGGAGCCGACTGCCCGCGCGGTCGTGACTTTCCTTTTTCGTGTGGCCGGCATTGCGGTGCTCGGCATCCTTCTCAGCCTGGCCTTGACGCCCTTGCCGCTGAGGCAGGCAGCCCTTTTCACCCTGATCGGCGCCCCACTGGCTGCGGTGGCGGTGAAGTGGATGAACTTCGGCTACGTTCCAACCGCTGCGCAGTTGGCCCTGATCGTGGTCGCAGCACTCGGCGGAGCCTTGGCCGGCCTCGCCCTGCGCCGCAGCCGAATGGCGCTGATGGCCCTCGGCCTGCTTGGTGCAGCAGTGTTCACCTGGGGTACACCCACCCGCATCAACGATGACCTGTTCGAGGCCGCCCGCATTACGGGGCAGCATCTCAGCGCGCAATTCAGCGAGATTCCCGAGGATGAGGACCGCTTTGCCCGCCTGACCGAGCTGGCCTTTGCCTATGCGGAAGACAACAGCCATGGCAGCGACCCGGTGTTCCCGAATCAGGCCGCCATCCTCGCCCTGGGAGTTATCCTGGGCGACGACCGGGTCGCCGCCGTGGGACGCCGTGAGGTTTATTCCGGCAGTGCTGATCAGCGCGAGGCAATTCGCCGCCAGGTACAGATCCATGGGCGCAGCGACCTCAGCCAGCATTTCTGGGTAAGTGCCGCCCTCAGCGTTTTGTCCGATGCCGGAAGGGCGCTGACCGTAGGCATCACCAAGGAACTGAAGGACGCCACCCCGGGCGGGTCCGGTTTTTCTTTCGTCGACATGGCGGCCAACCTGGCGGGAATTCGCTTCGCGGTGGTAGCCACGCAGAATGCCCACTCCGCCCGCGATCTGCAGCTGCGCATCGCCAAGGGATTCCACACCGCCGATTTCTTCCCTTCAATCGAGGGGCTTCCCGAGGGCCTGTCCCAGGATCAGTTCCATACTGAATTCGGTGGCCTCGGTGGTGCCCCAGCCCGCCGCCTGTTCGCCGAGATCGACAGCCGCATCGCGGCCCTGCCCGGGCTGCAGCGCCTCAATTGACGGGCACAGTGGCACTCCGGATTTGACTTTGTCTGGCCCGGCCGGATAACCCGCGGGCTGCCTCCGCACGCGAATTCACGCCACCTGACAGCTCAGATCAACTGAACGCCAGTCGTAGATCAGCTACAAGTGGACTGCGAGGTTGATCTTTTAGCGTCTAGGTCGGCCCTGCCGGATTGCAAGCCGAGAAAGTCACTGAACTCCGGACGCGCCGCCGCGACTTCAACCGGTTGATTCAGGTGTGCGGTCCGGACGCCGAGCGCAGTTGCCTGCAAAGCGAAGCGCTCGAACCCACGTCCTGCCTCGATCCAGTGGGCGGGGTCGTTCTCCCCGGAAACGAAGACGGCGATCCCCGCCGAATTGCGCACGTGTCGCGCATACTTCTCGTTTTCGGCCTCCTCGGTAAAGAAGAAATCGAACAGCAGGCTGCCCAGCCAGCGTGGCACCGATGGATTTCCCGAGGCCTTGGCCGAAAGACCGTCACCAGAGCGAACTGCCTCGGCATCGCCGAAGCGGATCCAGTTTTTCGGTTCCCGTACAAAGGCCGGGTCGCGCATCTGGGCGGTGTTGCCCTGGACCACGAATTCGAGCACGGCCTCCATCGCCTGCCGGTCGGTGAGCAGGATCACCCGGGTGACGGGGCCTGTGCCGGCAGCCTCGAGCATCCTTAGTTCCGCGCTGCTCAACGGCTTGCCGTCGAAGTCGCCGCGCGTGGATTGTCTGAAGGGGATAGCTTCGAACAAGGGTGAACGCACCGCCCGGGCAGGCTCCAGCCCGACCTCGAGCGAATAGTCCGTCCCGGGCTTGAACTCGGCACTGCCATGCAAGCCGAACGCAGCGGCAGCCTGGACCAGGTTTTCCGCGGCGCAACCCAGGCTGACGAAGAGATGGTGGTCGTCGGGATCGACGACCGGGCATCTGCGTTCGAGGTCGGGCAGGATCGATACGGTTCGCCCGGCAATGCGGAATTTCCAGCACTGGGTGTTGTGGCTCGATGGCGCCAGCGTCGCATATCGGACCAGCTCGCTGATCGGGATTTTCCGATTGCCGGGGTCGGCATCTCCGTGGCGCCAGATGCGCTGAGTAGCATCACGATACTCCGCCTCGCCCTTGCCGATCGAGCAGCTCTGAAGGCCAATTGCTCCCGCTGCAACGACGCTCGAGGAAATGAATTGCCTTCTGTTCAACATGCCGCTTCATCCCCTGCGAAACACTGACTTCAGCTTGGCTGATGGCACGGCCAATCTGTGCGCTGATTTGCTTGCCCCTGCGTTGAGATACAAGCCGTTACATATGCTTACCCGGCGGAAACCCGCCGGCAAACTCCATCGCTTACGCTGACAGCGTCATCAACAGAAGGAGAACGTCATGAAATCCAGAGTACTTGCAGCGAGCTTTTTGATCACGGGTCTGATCACAGTCGGCAGTCCCGCCGCCATGGCATCGGATGAACTCGCCGGCGCATTGATCGGCGGCGGTGCCGGCGCGGTCGTCGGCCATGCGGTGGGTGGCAGGGATGGCGCTGTCGTTGGCGGCTTCCTCGGTGCCATTGTCGGCGCCAAGGTGGCCGACAATGACCACCACAGGGTGACCCGCCCGAGCCACCAAGTGCATTACGGACCGCCCCCGGTGCGCCACCATTACATCGCCGCGCCGGTTCGTCATCACCACTATGCTCCCCCGCCCTACTGGAGCGGTCCGCGCAATGCGCCGCCCCAGTGGCGCCACGACAGGGATGATCGTCATGACCGTGACTGGGGCCGGGATTCCCGCCATGATCGCAACTGGGATCGCGACCGCGACCACAACCGCAAGGAATGGCGCAGCGAAAACCGCAATCACGAGCGCAAGGAATGGCGTAGCGAGAGTCGCGACCACGACCGCAGTGGTCGGGAACGGGATCGCGATCGTCGCAATGACGACCACCGCAATCCCCGCAGGAGCTAAGGGCTGATCAAGGGCTGGCGGCCGGGCTGGATAGGCGCTCGTCTGCCGGCCGCTGCAATTTCCCAGCCGCCGCGTCGCTGGCCGAACCACAACAGTCCGGCACGCCCCACGCTGGCGATACGCCAGTTGGCGTACATCACCGCCAGCGAAGTGAGCAAGGGAAGCAGCAGCAGGCCGTCGCGCCAGCCGGCGCCGCCGATCGCCCCGACATTGAAATCCGCCCCGGTGATCATCTGGGCGAGGAAGAAGTCCACCGGCAGGCTGGTCGCATAGGTGAGGGCGAAGGCCAGGCCGGGGGAGATGTAGAACCCGCACCAGACCAGATAGCAGACAATCAGCGTCGCACCCGGAACAATGTGCAGCGAGGTGACCTCCGGCGTGATCACCACCCTGGCAAGCACGGCCGTCAACGCCAGCGACAGCACGACCAGCCAGAACTGGTCAGCGGCACCCAGTCCGCTGCGGGCGCGTCCGGCAAGGATGATGCCGACCGAGATCAGGGCGGGCAGCAGGGCGCCCGTGGTGTCGACCATTTCCGGAAATACGGGAGCCAGATTCATCGCGATCTCCATTCAATCTTGCCGGTGGGCTGGTGGTGCCGGCTATCAACCCGCCCGGTACCCAAGGCCGTTCAATCCGTGGTTAGTGAATTTCGCCAGCTCGCTGAAATCAGGAACGGGGTAAAACGAGTGAAGCATCAACCACACCAGATTTGTAAGCCTATGTATTCATATATGGAAGCTTGAGCGGCTTGCTGCGGCAGTCATCGGTATGTAAAGAAATCCGACAGGCCGCAGATAGATGAGGCCGGAGCAGGTCGGCCAGTTCGTCTGCTTCAGTAATCATCGCCGAATCGGTGCTTTCCAGGTGAGCCGGCTCAGCTTCGAGTAGGAATCCCCGGCGGGCAATGGCCTACGAAAGCCAACAACAAAAAAACGCCGTCTCGTGGACGGCGTTGGATGGTACTGGGGGTATCGGTGGTGGAGCCGGGGGGAATCGAACCCCCGTCCGCAAGCCCTCTACAGGCAGTTCTACATACTTAGTCCGGTGTTTTTATGCTTTAAGCTCCATCACGCCCGCCGAACAGGCTGGATCTCGCCGAGTCGCCTTGGATTTAGCACCTGCCCAAGCGACCCGGACAAGCGCGATTTCATGAAAATTAACTCACTGCCGGGTTGCCCCGACCTAGCCCATGAACAGGCTAGTGTGAGTCCTGGACCTTAAGCGGCCAGGGCGTAGTTTTCGTCGTTTGCGACTAAAGTTTTTCAGTTGGATTTACGAGGTGCTCTGACCCTCGGTATGCCCTACGCTGCTTTGCGACCCACGTCGAAGCCAGGTCGGCCCCCATGTGT
>Ga0209703_1000535_pt1 | contig 10809 bp, 6 predicted proteins | sample PPLLak12cMay2015_2_FD_187256 | JGI IMG/M metagenome (GOLD analysis project Ga0209703, IMG submission 187256) | Freshwater sediment microbial communities from Prairie Pothole Lake near Jamestown, North Dakota, USA - PPLs Lake P8 Core (1) Depth... | ecosystem: Environmental > Aquatic > Freshwater >...
ACATCGCCGAGGCCGCCGGTCTTGACCAGCGGAAAGGCCTCGCTGGAGACGAACAGGATCTTCATCGCACCGCGTTTCATTTTTTCTTGTGATCGCTCAGGAACAGGGTTTGAGGAACAGGGCGGCGAGCGGCGGCAGGGTCAGCTCGATGGAATGCTCGAAGCCCATCCACGGCGTATTCTGCGGGTGCAGCGGCTGGCCGTTGCCGAGATTGCTGCCGCCGTAGTACATCGAGTCGGTATTCAGCACCTCGCACCAGGACCCAGCGTCCGGCACGCCGATGCGGTAGGCCTTGCGCGGCACCGGGGTGAAATTCAGCAGCACCACCATCTGCTCGGACGGGCTGGAGCCGCGCCTGACGAAGCTCAGCACCGACTGGTCGGCATCGTGGCAATCGATCCACTGGAAGCCTCGTGGATCGAAGTCGAACTCGTGCAGCGCGGGCTCGCTGCGATAGAGGCGGTTGAGGTCGCCAACCAGCAGCCGCACGCTGTCGTGGACCGGAAAATCGAGCAGCATCCAGTCGAGCTGGCCAGCTTCAGACCATTCGTTCCACTGGCCGAACTCGCTGCCCATGAACAGCAGCTTCTTGCCAGGGTGGGCATACTGCCAGGCGTAGAGCAGGCGCAGATTGGCGAAGCGCTGCCAGGTGTCGCCGGGCATCTTGTCAAGCAGGCTCTTCTTCATGTGCACCACTTCGTCGTGCGACAGCGGCAGCACGAAATTCTCGGTCCAGGCATACATCTGGCTGAAGGTCAGCTGGTTGTGCTGGTACTTGCGGTAGACCGGTTCCTTCTCGATGTAGTCGAGGGTGTCGTTCATCCAGCCCATGTTCCACTTCATCGAGAAACCCAGGCCGCCGAGCTCGACCGGACGCGAAACCGCCGGCCAGGCGGTGGATTCCTCGGCGATGGTCAGCACCCCGGGAAAGCGGCCGTGGACCTCGACGTTGAGTTCGCGCAGGAACTGGATCGCCTCGATGTTCTCGCGCCCGCCGTACTGGTTCGGCAGCCACTCGCCGGGCTGGCGCGAATAGTCGAGGTAAAGCATCGAGGCCACCGCGTCGACGCGGATGCCGTCGATGTGGAATTCGTCGATCCAGTACAGGGCGTTGGCGACGAGGAAATTTCGCACCTCGTTGCGGCCGAAGTTGAAGATCAGCGTGCCCCAGTCCTGATGTTCGCCGCGGCGCGGGTCCTCGTGTTCGTAGACCGCCTCGCCGGTGAAGCGCGCCAGTGCGAAGTCGTCCTTGGGAAAATGCGCCGGCACCCAGTCGAGCAGGACGCCGAGATTATGCTGATGGCAGGTGTCGATGAAACGGCGCAGCGAGTCGGGTTCGCCGAAGCGCGCGGTCGGCGCGTAATAGCCGGAAACCTGGTAGCCCCACGAGGCATCGAGCGGATGCTCGGCCACCGGCAGCAGCTCGATATGGGTATAGCCGAGCTCTAGCACGTAGGGGATCAGGGTTTCGACCAGCTCGTCCCAGCTGTAGAAACTGCCGTCGGGGTGGCGTCGCCACGAGCCGGCATGCAGTTCGTAGATGCTGACCGGCTTGTGCTGCCAGTCGAACTCGGCACGTGCGGCGATCCAGGCGTCGTCCTGCCAGGCATACGGCGTGTCGTCGGGAATCCGGCTGGTGGTTTCCGGCCGCGGAAACATCTGCCGCGCGTAGGGGTCGGTCTTTTTCGTCAGCTGGCCGTGGCGGCCGAGGATTTCGTACTTGTAGGCATGCCCCGGGGTGAGTCCGGGAATGAACAGTTCCCACATGCCGGACGCGCCGCGGCAGCGCATCGGATGGCGGCGTCCGTCCCAGTCGTTGAAGTCGCCGATGACGCTGACCCGCTGCACCGCCGGCGCCCACACAGCGAACTGGCAGCCGGCGACATGGTCGACCACGGTCGCGCGTGCGCCGAGCACCTTCCAGGCCTCGAAATGGCGCCCTTCTCCGAGCAGATAAAGGTCGAGGTCGCCGAGCTGCGCCGGGAACGTATAGGGCGATTGCAGCTTGTGCCAGTCGCCGGCCTTCTTGTCCTGCCAGCGCAGCATCGGATGGGGCGCAACAGCAACACCAGGCGCCACCATCACTTCGAAGCAGTCGGTGCCCGCCACCCGCGCCATCGACATGCCGTCCATCTCCACCGCCTCGGCGGCCGGCAGGAATTCGCGAACCAGCGTCGAACCATCGGGCTGCAAATGGACGCCGAGCACCTCGAAAGGATCGTGATGCGTGCCGGTCTGCAGGCGCATGATCGGCTCGCTGATGGCGGGGACGACTTTCTTCGCCCCGACGGAAGTGGGTGTTTTAGCGGGAGGTTTCATGGAGTCTCGCATCGATGGGCCTTGTGTAGTTTTTGTCGCAGGCGGGGTGCCAGGTCGGCAGGTAAATCATCCCACTGGAAACGCCAGCTCCAGTTGCCGCCGGGCGTCCCCGGCGTGTTCATGCGCGCTTCGCTGCCGAATTCGAGCAAATCCTGCAGCGGCAGCACGGCCAGCGCGGCGCGGCTGTAGAGGACGATGTCCTGCATGGTTTCTGCCACCCTGGCCGGATCATCCACGCCGAGCTGCTGCATCACCTGCTGCTGCACCTCGGCAGGCAGTCCTGCGAACCAGCCGACGGTGGTGTCGTTATCGTGGGTACCCGTGTAATAGACGGTATCGGCCGCGACGTTTTCGGGCTTGTGCGGGTTGTCGGCATGGGCGTCGAAGGCGAATTGCAGCACCGCCATGCCGGGCAGGTCGAATTGCCTGCGCAGGGCCGTGACCTCGGGCGTGATGACGCCGAGATCCTCGGCCACCAACGGAATCGAGCCCATCTCGTCGAGCAGTGCCTGCAGCAGCGCCGCGCCGGGAACCGGCTGCCAGTGGCCGTTGATCGCGGTGTCTTCGCCGGCCGGAATCACCCACACCGCCACCAGGCCGCGAAAATGGTCGATGCGCACCAGGTCGAACCATTCGAAATGGTTGCGCAGGCGCGCCCGCCACCAGTCGAAGCCGCCGTCGTTCATCGCCTCCCAGTTGTAGTGCGGATTGCCCCAGCGCTGTCCGGTGGCGGAGAAATAGTCCGGCGGCACCCCGGCGACGACGCTGGGATGGCCTTCGTCGTCGAGCAGGAAATATTCCGGATGGGCCCAGACGTCGGCGCTGTCGTGGGCGACGAAGATCGGCATGTCGCCGAACAGCTGGATGCCGCGCGCGGCTGCCCCGGCATGCAGGCTCTGCCAGTAGCTGTAGGCCTGGTACTGCTCGACCACCAGCGCCTCGATCGCCGCCGCATGCTCGGCCGCGAAGCGACGCAGGGCCTCGGCATCATGGCAGCGCAACTCGGGTGGCCAGTCGATCCAGGCGGCACCGTGCTGCTCGGCCTTGATGGCCATGAACAGCGCGTAGTCCTCGATCCAGTGCTGCTGCGTGGCGCGCCAGGCCCGCAGCTGAAGCGTATCGATCGCCACCGACATCAGATCGGGAAACAGCGCCGGGTCGACGGCGAAAGCGGACGCGCACTGATACGGCGAACGTCCGGCCAATGGCCGCCCCAGTGGCAGCATCTGCCACACGCCGACCCCCGCCGCCTGCAGGAAATCGAGCCAGCGCGGCGCATCGCCCAGCGTGCCCGACGGCAGCGAGGTGGGGTGCAGCAGGATCCCGGCGCGGCGCGAATCCTTCATCCGACGTTCCTGCGCATGGTGCCGGCGTTTTCGACGTAGCCGCCGCCGCGCGACAGTGGCGCATCGAGCGCTGCTGGCGCAGCCTGCCCCAGCAGGCGATAGAGCTGGCGCAGCTGGGTGCGATAGAGCTGCTCGAAGTCACTGACGCTGCCGGACGGGTTGTAGTCGCCGAACCACCAGAACCAGTCCGAGCCCTCGCACACCGCCAACTGGCGGGTGGCCTGCACCCGCTGTTCGAGGTCGAGGCCGGCGATGGCCTGGTCGTAGGCGTGCTTGGCCTCGACCAGGAAGTCCCAGCCGCGGTTCTTGTCCTCGGAGCCGATCCAGGTCGAAAAACTGCCATAGACCCAGCTGCCTGCTGCCAGGCGCTTTAGCGCGGCTGGCGCGGCGTGGTTCACCTGCTCGGCGAAGGTACTCATGTTCAGGCTGGCGTGACCCGACAGGCTCGCATACAGCGCATCGAGGAAATGATGGCCGTTGTCCGGGTAGTATTCCCAGGCATTCTCGCCGTCGAGAATCACCGCCACCACCTGCTTGCCGGCCTGCTTGCCGAAGAACCCGGAGATGTTCTGCAGATGCTGGACGAAATCGGCCACGGCATCGTCGGCATGCCAGTCGCTGTACTTGAAGCCGATCAGGTCGGACAGGCCGTCGTCGCGGAAGAACACCCGGGTCTTGAAGCCGTCGACGCGAATCGGCGAAAACAGGCTGCGCTTGGTGTGCATGTCGTCGACCGAACAGCCCGACTTGATGCAGCTGCCGCGCCAAACCCCTTCGCCCGACGCAGTCCAGACGATGCCGAATTCGTCGAGCAGGGCGAGCGCATCCTCGCTCACCCCGCCTTCGGACAGCCACACGCCCTGCGGCTTGCGGCCGAAGTAATGCTCGAATACCTCGATGCCGTGCTGCAGGTGCCAGCGTGCGCGCTCGGTGCCGCCGGGATAGGCCGGCGCCAGCGGCGCGGGCGCATCGGGCAGGGCGTCGCGCATGTTCCTGAAGTCGTTGAGCAGCGGCACGATGGGATGGCCGTAAGGCGTCATCGACAGTTCGATCTGCTTGCAATCGGCGAGCGCCCGGTAGCGCGGAATCAGGCCGGCCAGCGTGGTCTGGATCAGCTCCAGCAGTTCGTGCCGGTCGGCCGTCGAATAGTCCTGCTCCTGCTTCATCAGGCGCTGTGCCAGCGGCACCTGCTTCAGCGAATGGCCGAGCCAGGCGAGGTGATACCAGGTCAGCAGATCGAGAAAATACTGATCGGCAAGATAGGCGAGATGCCACTGCACGCCCTGGTTGCCGATTCCGGCGGCGTCGGTGGCACCGATCATGCGCAGCAGGCGGTGAAATGCCGGATAGGGATGGATCATGCGCGGAGCATGGCAGCGCTGGCAGTCGTGGATGATGCGCAGGCGCTCGGCCGGATCGGTCGGAATCGGCTCGACGCCGGCCAGCAGGTTGAGCATGGCGTCCTGGGTCGGGGTGCCCTGGTGCAGCAGGTCAGTCAGCTGCAGCGCATAGTCGTCGAGCTGCTCGAGCAGAACCGGGGCGAAATTGACCACCACCCGCATCTGCGGATGGCGCTCCAGGTGCGCCGCCATGTCGCTGTAGTCCTTCATGCCGTGCAGGTACACCCACGGCAGGTGATAGGCGCCGTCCAGCCCGTCACGGTAATAGGGCTGGTGCATGTGCCACGCCAGCACGACGTTGAGTGCTTTAGCCGTCATAGTCGTTCTGCAGTCTCGAATAGAGGTTCTGGCCGAGCATCGCCGGGGTCACCAGCACGATGCCTTCGGGAGTGACATGGAAGCGCTTGGCGTCCTCGACCGGGTCTTCGCCGATGATCGTGTTGTCATGGATGACGCAGCCCTTGTCGATGATGCAGCGGGTGATGCGGCAGTTACGGCCGATGCTGACCTTGGGCAGAATCACGCTGTCCTTGATCAGACTGTAGTTTTCCACCGTGGTGGCGAAGAACAGCACCGAACGCTTGACCCGCGCACCCGAGAGGATGCAGCCGCCGGCGATCAGGGAATCGATCGCCTCGCCACGCCGGCCCTCGTCGTCGAAAATGAACTTTGCCGGCGGATATTGCGGCTGGTAAGTCCAGATCGGCCAGTCGCGGTTGTAGAGATTGAGCTCGGGTTCCACCGAGCACAGCTCCATGTTGGTCTGCCAGTAGGAATATAGCGTTCCAACATCGCGCCAGTAGGCCTGGCCGCCCTCCTTGTCGCGGAACGGATAGGCCACGGCACGCGCGCCCTTGACGCTGGAAGGAATGATGTCCTTGCCGAAATCGTGAGAGGACTCGTCCGACTGGGCGTCGGCCACCAGAACCTGGTAGAGATACTCCTTGGAAAAGATGTAGATCCCCATCGACACCAGCGCCACATCGGGCTTGCCGGGAATCGTGTCGGGAACCTCCGGCTTTTCGCTGAAATGGGTGATGTGCATGTTCTCGTCGACCGACATGACGCCGAAGGAACGGGCCTCGTCCACCGGCACCTCGATGCTGCCCACCGTGACGTCGGCACCGGTCTGCACGTGGTGCAGCAGCATTTCCGAGTAGTCCATGGTGTAGACGTGATCGCCGCCGAGCACCAGCACGTACTCGGGATGGTGACGCTGGACGATGTCAATGTTCTGGAACAGCGCATCGGCGGTGCCCTGGTACCACTCCTTCTTCTCGGTGCGCTGCTGCGCCGGAAGGATCTCGACGAACTCGCCGATCTCGGCACGCATGAAACCCCAGGCACGTTGCAGGTGGCGGATCAGCGAGTGCGACTTGTACTGGGTCAGCACGCCGATGCGGCGGATGCCGGAGTTGACGCAGTTCGACAGCGGAAAATCGATGATGCGGTACTTGCCGCCGATCGGTACCGCCGGCTTGGCGCGCCAGCGCGTCAGGTCTTTCAGCCGCGAGCCCTCGCCGCCGGCCAGGATCAGCGCAAGCGTCTTGCGCGTCAGTTCGGTCACCATCTTCGGCTCGGTGTAATAGCGGTAGAGCCGCGCCTGTTCGTCATCGGAAATCGTCATGTCTCGCTCCTTGCGTCTTCAAATGTCATTGCAGTCTTTGTAATGCAACCCGGGTCGCACCCTGCACCCCAAGCCGCTTGTTGGTAATCAAGAATATCGGGGTGGTTTCCACCACGCCGCGCATCCTGCCCTTGTCCGTGCACGCCGCCATGAAGCGCGGCGACTGCATGCGCTGGCGCAAATGCGTCGCCACCCCGCCGGCGATATACAGCCCGCCGGACGGTTTGTACAGCAAGGCGACGTTGCCCACCCAGGCGCCGTAGAGCTCGACGAACAACTCGAGTGCCGCTTCGGCGGCCGCGTCCCCGGCCGCCGCCAGGGCGCTGATCGCCGCGCCATCCGGCGCAGTTTCGGCAGGCATGGCAGCGCCCGCTTCCTGGCGGCAGAAGCGGTACAGACTGCCGAGTCCCAGGCCCGAAACCAGCCGCTCCCACGAAACGTGTGCCGCCAGGTCCGCCGCATCGAGTTCGTCACGGACGAATTCGAGCAGGCGCATCTGCCGCGCATCGGCCGGGGCAAAATCGATATGCCCGCCCTCGCTCGGCCAGGCGCGATATTGCCCGTCTCGTTCCGCCATCATCCATGCCAGCCCGAGACCGGTTCCGGCGCCGGTAATCGCGCGCACTCCGCCATTTTCGACCGCTTGCGCGTTCAGCGCGATGCAGTCACTCGCTGTCAGCGTCGACACCCCCTCCGCCGCCGCCTCGAAATCATTGATGAAGCGCACCTCGGTCATGCCGAATTCCGCCTGCAGGACATCGGCGTCGAGCATCCAGTCAAGATTGGTCAGCCTCACCTGCCTGCCGCGAATCGCACCCGGCAGGGCCAGCACCATCCTGGCAGCCGGCGCAGTAAACTGCGCGTCCTGCATGAAGCGGCGCAACAGCGACCCCATGTCGGCAAAATCGCTGCTGGCATAGACCTGCTCATAGCGTGGAGGGTGGTTCAAACCCTCGTTTTCCGCGACCCGAACGAGCCAGCTTTTGGTCCCGCCAATATCGCCTGCAATTATCTCCATACCGTAATTCTAGGAGGGTTCCGGCTTCTCCGCTGCGTCCGGTCGGCGCAAGCGCCGGACATGATTGATGAGGGCGTTGGTCGAGGCATCGTGGCTCGACGCGTCGTCATCCGCCCCCAGTTCGGGCAGGATGCGGCTCGCCAGCTGCTTGCCGAGTTCAACCCCCCACTGGTCGTAGGAATTCAGGTTCCAGATCACTCCCTGGACGAAGATCTTGTGCTCGTAGAGCGCGATCAGCATGCCCAGGGCATGCGGCGTGAGCCGGCGCAGCAGGATCGCATTGCTCGGATGGTTACCCTCGAAAACCTTCTGTTCGACGAACGCACTGGTCTGCGCCTCGGTCTCGCTGCGGGTGCGGCCGCGCATCAGCGCCTCGGTCTGTGCCAGAAAGTTGGACAGCAGGATGTCGTGATGCGCCTGCAATCCGGTATGCGGTTCGACCGTGACGATGAAATCGGCCGGGATCAGCCGGGTACCCTGGTGCAGCAGCTGGTAGAAGGCATGCTGGCCGTTGATGCCGGTGGCGCCCCAGATCACCGGCCCGGTGGCGTAGTCGACCGGCCTGCCGTCGCGGTCGACCGACTTGCCGTTGCTTTCCATGTCGGCCTGCTGCAGGTAGGCCGGCAGACTGCGCAGATAGTGGTCGTAGGGCAGGATGACCTGCGATTCGGCGCCGAAATAGTTGCCGTACCAGACCCCCAGCAAGGCCAGGATCAGCGGCATGTTGCGCTCGGGCGGCGCGCTGCGGAAGTGCTCGTCCATGGCATGGGCACCGGCCAGCAGTTCCACGAAGCCTTCCTTGCCGACCGCCAGCACGATCGGCAGCCCGATCGCCGACCACAACGAATAGCGTCCGCCCACCCAGTCCCAGAACTCGAACATGTTGGCCGGATCGATGCCGAACGCCGTGACCGCCTCGCGGTTGGTCGACACCGCGACGAAATGCCGGGCGATATGCTGGTCCGACTTCGCCTGCGCAAGGAACCATGCGCGCGCATGGTGGGCGTTGGTCATCGTCTCCTGCGTGGTGAAGGTCTTCGAGGCGACGATGAACAGCGTGGTCGCGGGATTCAGGTTCTCCAGCACGTCCAGCACGTGGGCGCCGTCGACGTTGGAAATGAAATGCGCCCGGAGCTGCGGGTGCTGGAAGGGCTTCAGCGCCTCGACCACCATCTTCGGCCCGAGGTCGGAGCCACCGATGCCGATGTTCACCACGTCGGTGATGCGTTCGCCGCTGTAGCCGCGCCAGGCGCCGCTGCGCACCTGTTCGGCGAAGGCGCCCATCTTGTCGATCACCGCGTTGACTTTCGGCATTACGTCCTCGCCGTCGACCACAATCGGTCGATTGCTGCGGTTGCGCAGCGCGACGTGCAATACCGCGCGATTCTCGGTGTTGTTGATTTTCTCGCCGCCGAACATGCGTTCGCGCCATCCAGCCACATCCGCCTGCTGCGCCAGCCGCAACAGCAGGGCGAGCGTCTCGTCGGTGATGCGATTCTTCGAATAGTCCAGCAGCAGGTCGCCGACCTGCAGGGAAAACCGTTCGGCGCGCGCCGGATCGGATGCGAACAGCTCACGCATGTGCAGCTTCGAAATCTGCCCGAGATGGGCCTGCAGTTCGTCGCTCACCGGCGAGCGCAGCGGCCCGGCTTTTTTTGTTCCTGCACGATTCATCTCTGTGGATGAAGACATTCTTTTTACTCCCGTTCAGCGACGGCTCCGACTGTCATACCAGCGTCATCAAGCAACGCCTGTGCCATGCCCCTGACAGGTATCCGCCGCTGTGCACAAACTATATGAAAAGGACATGAGACGCTGATGACAGCGCCGCGAAACACGCCTATTTAAAACCGATTCACACTTCAAGCCTAGGGCAGAAATCGCCACAATGCACTCAAATAGTGCCCTCGCAACCGGACAGTGCATATCGCACCGCGATGGTGACGACAGGGATCCAAACTGGTGCCGGGAGGGGGACTCGAACCCCCACACTGTTACCAGCGGCGGATTTTGAATCCGCTGCGTCTACCGATTCCGCCATCCCGGCAGGGGAGCCGGGCGCGAACGCGGCCGGCGACAGAAGCGGCGCATTATCGCCCAAGCCGACAGGGTGCCGCAAGGCGGTCACCGCATGCCGGCCGCTATAATCGCGCCCCATGCGTGTCGCCGACTTCGATTTCGACCTCCCCCCCGATCTGATCGCCCAGCTCCCCTCTGCCGAACGCGGCAGCAGCCGCCTGCTGCATGTCGATTCGGCTGGCGCGCTGCACGACCGCTGGTTCCGCGAGCTGCCGTCGCTGCTGCGTCCGGATGACCTGCTGGTGATGAACGACACGCGGGTGATCAAGGCGCGGCTGTTCGGGCAGAAGGACAGCGGCGGCAGGGTGGAACTGCTGGTGGAGCGGGTTCTCGACGAATTCGAGGCGCTCGCCTTCATCCGCGCCAGCCACGCACCGAAGCCTGGTTCCCGCATCCAGCTCGCGGACGACCAGGGCCTGGAAGTCTTGGCGCGCCAGGACGACCTGACCCGGCTGCGCTTTCCGCAACCCGTCCTCGAGGTGCTCGACCGGCTCGGCCAGTTGCCACTGCCGCCCTACATCGAACACACCCCGACCGCCGACGACGAAACGCGCTACCAGACCGTCTACGCCAGCGAGCCCGGTGCGGTGGCAGCGCCGACCGCCGGCCTGCATTTCGACGAGGCGATGCTGGACACGCTGCGCGGACAGGGCGTGCGCACCGCCCAGGTGACGCTGCACGTCGGCGCCGGCACCTTCCAGCCGGTGCGGGTGGAAAATGTGGCCGAGCACAAAATGCACAGCGAGCGCTATACCCTGCCGCAGGCCACCGTCGACGCCATCCGCGACACCCACGCGCGCGGCGGCCGGGTGGTGGCGGTCGGCACCACCAGCCTGCGGGCACTGGAAGCCGCCGCACAAAAGGCGGCGGCGCAATCCGGGCAACTAGCCGCAGGCTCGGACGAAACCGACATCTTCATCACCCCGGGCTACCGCTTCCAGGTCGTGGACGCCCTCATCACCAACTTCCACCTGCCCAAGTCGACGCTGCTGATGCTGGTCTCGGCCTTCGCCGGGGTGG
>Ga0209703_1000539_pt1 | contig 10788 bp, 11 predicted proteins | sample PPLLak12cMay2015_2_FD_187256 | JGI IMG/M metagenome (GOLD analysis project Ga0209703, IMG submission 187256) | Freshwater sediment microbial communities from Prairie Pothole Lake near Jamestown, North Dakota, USA - PPLs Lake P8 Core (1) Depth... | ecosystem: Environmental > Aquatic > Freshwater...
CTGAACAAGGTACGGACCCTTCCCATAATTCCCGAATCCGCCGGGCTCGGAGTCGAAATCGAGGCTGGCGACCGCAAGCTCGTTGTCGGCCTAAAAAACGACCTGCGCCGGGATATCGCCCGTGACTGGAGACGTCCGCGGTATACCTATGAGGCGGGAAAGATCGAGTTCGGGGACTTCGCCACCGACGGCGACCTCCTCGTCGCCTCCGTCCCCGCGGTCGGGAAAGGACCTTCGGAAGGGGTCCTGAGCTATACGATCGTCAACCTGAGCAAGGCGGTTTACCGGGACCGGGTCTTGATCGAGGCAAAACCCTCTCAATTTGGACTGGCTTTTAACGGCAGCCCCGATGGCCCGGGCATCGGCAAGCTGCGCTACTGGCGGGACGAGCTAGAAATCAAGAAGACTCCCTAGGCCCTCCCCTGGAGCTTCTCTTGGGCCTTCTTTTTGAGGTCATTGGCCTGAATGGCCAGCTCTTGAAGCCGGTCCAGCATGATGCGGGTTTTGATGTTGGCCAGTTTGCGTTTCCCGGTTTTTTGGGGTTCATACTCCTTGGCCAGGAGCCGTTCAAGGTCAGGGGAATCGATCCAGCGGACGAGTTGAGCATCCTGGGCCATCTCTTCTTTAAGCGCGGCGAATTCTTGGCTCTCGGTCAGGAGTTTGTGCTGCCTCACAAAATCGGACCTCCATTTCTCGAATTCGGCCGCGGCGTAAGGCGGCAGCGGCCCGAGAAGCTTCTTGGCCTCGGCAAAGGCTTCCTTATAAAATTTGTCCGCATCGCGCAGGTAGTTCCGCGCCTTATAATAGTCCGGGCTTTCCCCGGATCCGGCGGCGGCCAGGAAGGCCTCAAACATCTTGATGGCCAGCTTGAAGGCGTCAAAGGACAACCCGGCCTTGAAATAGAGGAGGTTTTCGACCTTGCCGTTTACCACCGCAATCAGTCCTCCAGGTCAGCCCTATATATCATAGCGGCGATTCCCGGGTCAACGGGGGATTCAGCGGCCCCAAATTGAATCGGGCGGCGGGATGTGGTAATCAATAGGGCTGGCCGAGATAAGGTTCAGACCAAAGGAGTCCTTTCGATGAAACTCAAGGAATTCTACAGAGCGGTCATTGAAACCGGGATCAAGAACGACCTCCGGGGCAAGCCCGAGATCCGAAGAGTGCTGGCCGAAGAAAAGGTCAAGTTCGATAAACTGGACGAAGTAGATAAGGGATATTTCGACAAGGACCGGCTGTTCAATCCCTTCTCCGACACCCGGGTCCTCCATGGCGATGGTGAGCTCGAGGTCAGAAAGGCCATCGTGGGCATCGATATGGAGGTCGGCGAGGTGCTCCTCACCTATCTCCTCAACAAGGAGCTCGAGCGCAAGATCGACTTGATCATCGCCCACCACCCGGAGGGGTATGCCCTCGTCCGGCTTTTCGACGTCATGAAGCTCCAATCGGACTTGATGGCGGCCTGCGGCATCACCCTGAGTGTCGCCGAGAAGCTGATGGAGAAGCGGATCGGCGAGGTTGAGCGGCGCCTGATGCCCGTCAACCACAACCGGACGGTCGATGTCGCCAGGGTGCTGGGACTTCCGCTGATCTGCATCCATACCGCGGCCGACAATTGCGTCACTCATTTCCTCAAACAGCTGTTCGACAAAGAGAAGCCCGCCCGGCTGCGCGATATCCTCCATTTGCTCAAGCGAATCCCCGAATACCAGAGGGCAGCCACCCTGCAGCTTCCGCCGAGGATCGTCAGCGGGACGGAAGACAGCCGCTGCGGCAAAATATTCGTCGACATGACAGGAGGCACCGAGGGAGCCAAGGATATCTATGAGAAGTACGCCGCGGGCGGCGTGAGCACTCTGGTCGGCATGCACATCAGCGAGGAGCACCTGGAGAACGCCAAGAAGGCCAACCTGAACGTCGTCATCGCCGGCCATATCTCGAGCGACACGCTGGGCCTGAACCTCCTCCTGGACCAGGTCGATAGAAAGGGAAATCTGGAATTCATCTCTATTTCCGGGTTCGACAGGGTGAGGCGCGGAGCTTAAGAGGGGTCCACCATGACAGGTGATGTCGTCACCATCGTTCTGGCCGGCGGCCAAGGCACGCGTCTCTATCCCCTGACCAAAATCCGAAGCAAGCCGGCCGTCCCCATCGCCGGCCGGTTCCGGCTGGTCGATATCTCGCTCAGCAATTGTCTCCATTCGGGCCTTCGCAAGATCTTCATCCTGACCCAATTCGCCACGGAGTCGCTGCACCGCCATATCTTCCTCACCTACCGCTTCGATGAATTCAGCCAGGGCTTCCTGACGATCCTCTCCGCCCAGCAGACGCTGGACAACCGCGACTGGTACCAGGGCACTGCGGATGCCGTTCGCCAGAACTTGGCCTTCCTGAAGAATAAGGGGGATTTGGTCCTTGTCCTCTCAGGAGACCACCTCTATCGCATGGACTACGACCCCTTCATCGATTTCCATCTCCGGAAGAAGGCTGATATCAGCATCGCCGTGACGCCAGCGGCGGCATCCGAGGCCCCGGAACTCGGGGTGATGAAGCCGGATTCCAGAGGACGCATTTTGTCTTTCGTGGAGAAGCCGAAGGCGCCGGCCGACCTGGAACTCCTTAGGGTTTCGCCGGCTGTCCTCCAGCGCCTGGGACTGACGACTCCGGGAAGGCCCCACCTGGCCTCGATGGGGGTGTATCTTTTTAAAGCGGCGGTGCTTGAGGAACTCCTCAGCCGGACGGAATTCAAGGATTTCGGGAGAGAGGTCATTCCCGGGGCGATCCGCAGGCACAAGGTCTATGCTTATCTTTTCGATGGCTACTGGCGTGATATCGGGACGATCCGAAGCTTCTATGAGGCCAACCTCGACCTGACCCTCCCTTTACCTAAGTTCAATTTCTACGACGAAAAGCGGCCGATCTTTACCCACGCCAGGTACCTTCCCGGCTCCAAGATCCTCCGCTCGGACGTCGACCACTCCATCCTCTGCGAAGGCAGTATCATCAATCGCTCGAAGATCAGTCATTCCATCATCGGGATCCGCTCCCGGGTGGGAGAGGGCAGCGTCATCGATCGCACGGTGGTCATGGGGGCCGATTATTTTGAGTCGAAGGAGGAGATCGAGGCCAACCTCCGGAGCGGCCTCCCGCCGGTCGGGATCGGACGCGAATGCCTGATCCGCGGCGCCATCGTCGACAAAAACGCGCGTATCGGCGACGGGGTCAAACTCATCAACGACGGGCGGATCCCCTACCTGGAAACGGATGATTATGTCATTCGGGACGGGATCATCGTCGTGCCCAAGCACGCCGTCATTCCCGATGGAACGGTGATCTAGGGTCGGCTGGCGGAGGCAATCCCTCGCTCCAGACAGTCCAGTGCCAGGAGAGCCAGTTCAAAGAGATGTTTGTGGCTCCGGTTGCCGTTGGTCAGAATGGCAAATCCGGTTTTGTTGTCAAGGTTTCCGGCTAGGAACGCCGTGTATCCCGTGACGCTCCCGCTGTGGGCAAAGATCTTCGCGCCGTTCCGCTCGGAAACCCACCAGGTCAGCCCGTACCCGGTGGTCTCGTTCAGCCAGCCTTCGTGCATGGGCCCGGCGAAGCGGTCGTACTGGCGGCGCATGACCTCCTCGAAGGTCGCCTCGCCGATCAACCGCTTGCCTTTGTAAACGCCGCGATTCAGGTTGGCGATCAGCCATTGGGCCTGATCGGTCACCGTACCGTAGATGATGCCCGCCGGCCAGACATTGGCCTTGATCCAGCCTACGGGCATGGATTTGCCGGATTTGACTTCATAGATGTAAGGGATCGCCAGCCTTTCCACCATCTCGGGCCGAGGCTCGAAGGCCGTATCCTTCATTTCCAGAGGCTCGAAGATATTTTCCTGGATATACCTTCGAAAGGGCGTCCCCGAGAACTTTTCGACCAGGTAGGCGACGAGCGTATAGGCCAGGTTGGAGTAGATGACCGTCGAGAGCGGCGGCCCCTGGAGCCGAAGGGACTGCCGGAGGTATTGCCTAAGGGGCAGCGGCGCGTGGTCGCTCCAGACCGGACACGGACCGAAATCCGCCGGCAATCCGGACGTATGAGTCAGCAGATGCCGGAAGGTGACCGGATTGGAAGGAAGGTCTCCCTGGATCTTGAACTCTGTGAGATGAGTGTTGACCGGGTCGTCCAGCTTGAATTTTCCCTGCTCCATCTGCTGCAGGAGGGCGAAGGTGGATATCGTCTTGAAAGTGGAGCCGATGAGATAGACGGTTTCAGCGAAGGCGGGTGTCCGGGCCCAGGTGTTCGAATAGCCATAAGCGCCCGTTAAGACGACCTTGTCGTTATGGACCAAGGCCACGGTCGCCGAGGGGATATTGCCCCTGGACATGGCTTTGAGGATCTCGGGTTCGAAGTCTCTGGAAAGGTCCTTGAACTCCTGGCCATGGGCAAATGAGCCCGCCCGCCCGCCGAGGAACAGCAAGAAAACGGCCCAAACCCAGGCTTTGACCTGGGATCTGACCGGGTTCTGTCTCATTCGCATTCACTATAGCCATTCCTGGCCAAATGTCCACGTTTTTCGTTATAATGCTTTCCCCAACGACTCAATTATGGGAAAGAGATGAAACGTCTGGTCTGGCTGGTTATCCTTGGCGGCCTCGTCTACCTTGGCTACAACTACATTGTCCAGACCGGCAATTCGGAGGTGGCCCAGGTCCGCCGGCTGGAAAGGGAGTTCAGGAGGGCCACCGACCGCTATATCAACTCCATGCGCCAAGCTGGAGAACCGGGGATAGTGATACTTGCCGACCCCGAAACCGCAGAGAGAATGGTCAAGGATGTCCGGCCAAAGCTCCAGGAATTGATGAAAACATTGACCGAGAAAAAGGCGATCGACCGGGCCAAAACGCTCGAAACCCAGATCCTCACCTTCATGAAGCGCAACCAGATCGAATGATCTGGCCTCCGCCAGCGCCTCGGTCCTCCGGATCAAGCAGGTGGCGAGCAGGAACGCAACAAACGCGGGTTCTCCTATTTGAAGGCGAAAACGTACTCCCGGATGCCGCCATGCAACAGGAAGGAACTGGATACAGTGAATCGTGCCATGAGTCTGGCGATATCCCGAGGCTGATGGCGCGGGCATGGTCTCGTATCCTGGGTCGGTATTTCGTAGATCATCTGTTCCCGGTTGAGAATTCTGAACATCGTGGGTGACACAGAGATGTTCGGCAAAGATGAGATCAGCGCGAAAAGCTTGGTCCCCCGACGGCACCAGCGGCTCAGCCTTTGAACGAGCGCCTCGAGTTCCCGCAGATCAAAGTAATTAAGAATGTCCCAGGCAAGGATGATGTCGAAGACCGTTTCATCACTGAACGGAAGCAGTGCGGAAAACGCCGTCTCCTTGGACTTCTCCTCCGGCACAACCGCTGCCTTCCACTCCCGGTAACTGCGATAGAAGTCGTGGATATGCAGCCAGCAGGAGAATTGGGACCAGAACTGCACGTTCGCTTCGAGGGCGGGGCCGAGGTCCAGGATAGAGTAACTTCGAGGGCCCCGCACCGAGTTCAGCAGCGCACTCAGTCCGAGCGATTTGTGCACTTCCGGCGAAACCTGGGTTTCTCGAGGAGCACTCAGAGTCATTGGATGCTGCGTCAAGATCTCTCACCGCAGGCCGCCGCGAGGCGGCCGTCTTGCGCCGTTGGAATCAGACCTTATCCCCGGTCTTATCCTGTCTCGGCAGCAGCTGTGACGGAGCCTTCACCGCAGCACTATCTGTAGGCAATTTTGCTTCCATTGCAGGCTTGGACGTCATGTCGATGCCGCCCTTGAAGTCCGACCCGTCTTCGAGAGCCACACGCGGGGCGACAAGGTTGCCTCGCACCTTGCTGGATTGCCGTAAGATAATCTGCTCTGACCCATTGAGATTACCTTCGACCTCTCCCATAACGACGATGCTCCGTCCCCGGATATCAGCCTTGATGCGCCCTCTCGGACCGATTGTAATGCTGTGCTGAGACAGTTCGATCTTTCCTTCAACCCGGCCCTCCACAAACACATCCTCGTCGCCCGAGAGGCTGCCCTTGATCTCGATCGAAGGACCGATCAAAGCCCGTTCCTTGGCAGGCGGCGGCTGACTCCGCGGGGCCGCTGGCTGTGGCGGTGGTTGCATGGGAGTCAGGGTTGGAAGGTCGTCCGCTTCCTGTTTTTTCCATTTCATCGCCTACTCCTTGTCTTTAGATTCACGCAGGTACAGTTTAAGGGTAGCAGGGAATTGGCGAGCAAGTCAATTGAAATCAGACCCTTCCCTGTGTGGACACAATCGCCAGAAATGGCCCCCAGCATTCCCTAATTGGAACCATGTGATTGAGGATGTTAGCGGCGAAGGCAGGTGAGGCGCATATCCGTGGCAACACGTCCATAACTGATCGGAGGCCAGGGCGATTGCCCGGGACCACCCGCCTCATCGCATATGGCCGTTCACTGTGAGTCGGGAACCCGAGCCTGACGGCGTAGCTTTTCCAAAATCTCTTTGATCTCGGTGTCAGATTTTCCTTCTACTTGAATTGTCTCGTCTTTGCCCCTGCTCGCTCCAACGGTCCCTCCGATAACCGCCCCCAAAACAGCGCCTGCAGCCCCAAACAACGCTGCATATCCCGCTTTATCTAAATCGATATAGATTACGTCATACATCAGAACACCGAATACGGCTCCGGCACCTCCTCCAATTCCGAGGCCCAATCCTGCGCCCTGTATGAACTTTGATTTTTTTTCTAGCGTGATATGCTTTATATGTTTAATCTCAGCAGACACGTCAGCCCCAGATTGAGAATCCAACAATAAAAGCGAAGTCTCTTTGACAGCGATCAACTCTCCTTTAATCTGTTGACCATCAGTTTTCGTTATTACAAGTCCCGCTCCACGCCTTTCCTTCGCCATAAGGTTTCCTAAGCAGATGAGCAAAGATGATATCATCACAAAAACCAAGACTTTCTTTTTCATTTTCCCCCCAGCTTAGATACGCCTTAATATACAATAAGTTTGCGAAGGCACTTTGTCAAGCCGGGCTTCTAATGTATAGGCCAAGAGGCAGATCTGGCCACCCCTCCCCACTGAGAAAAATACGATTACCCCAGCGTCTTCATCATTGAGGCCATCATTCGAGCATAGCCCGTCCCGCCATCAGCCGAAAGAGCCCAGGTCCCATGATCTGGGCGTTCCCCGGCCTCATTGTGAAGGTGACTAGACCCTGGTTTGCCGGCCAGCACGGTACTTCCCTAGCTGACCGGGGCCAAGGCAAAGCCCGGCCCCCCGCCTCATCCTTGATAGTATGACTACTGAAAATCCGTGATTCGGGCTTGGGAACGCAATTTCTCCATTACAGCTTCAATTTCCTCTGGTGACTTGCCTTTTATTTTGATTGTTTTATCTCTGCCCAAAGCTTCCCCAGCAATCAACCCCGCGACCAATCCCAAAATCCCATAATAAAGGAAAACGTTAGATTCTGGATCTGTCGCATATTCCTTATCCGTCGCATATGCGATAAGATATCCAGCACCACCACCAATCAAGAAGCCTCCGAACGCTCCTATGAGCGCCTTCGATTTCTTTATAATCTTAATAACTGCGATCTCCCCCATCTCGACAGACACATCAGCACCTACTAGAGAGTCCAACAATAGAAGTGAGGCCTGTTTGACAGCGATGAGTTCGCCTTTAACCTGCTGACCATCAGTTTTCGTGACAATTAAATTAGCACCCTTTCTTTCTTCTTGAGTTAGATACTGTTTTGCCACCAGGTGCCCTAAGCAGGCGACCAGAGAGAAGACTACCACCAAGACTTTGTTTTTCATTTGCCATCCCCTAATTCTTGATGAAGAGATCTTGCTTCTCTTAAGAATATCTGTGAGCCAAGACTTGTCCGCGGCAACACGTCCTATCTAATCCAGGGAGGCCTGGCCTCCTTTCGCGTCATATTTCTTTCTGCCTATATCCAACTCTATTCACGCAGCAAAATCTCAACGCATCGGAGGCATCAATTAGAGAGGGGCAGATTACACTAGTCCACGACTTCAAACTTGGTATCGTCCAAGTGATTCCAGTGCCCGAGGCGCTAAATTATTGCTCTACCGACATGTATCCGTCTTTCGTAGAGGCAATGTAGCCGTACCCGGAGGCTCCCAAAGTTGCGATAATGCCATCATAGACGACTTCCCCAAGGATACTCGCTTCTCGGCTCTTGCCAGTACTATGAGAGTGATAAAACCCATAGGGGTACCGGTAATGGGAGTTGGAGCTGGAGTTGTTCAGCGGTCCAATGGCGCTCCAACTGACTTCGATATCAAAAATTACAGGAGTCTCCAATTCTGCAGCATAATCATATTGCCAACCTTCGAGGCCATAAGCGGTGAGGCCGGCGCTCGTGAGACTGTGGTTAATGGCTATACTCCCCGGCAGAATATCTCCGTAAAAATAAACATCTCTAATCGGCACATAATTTCCATCCGCATCGTAGCTGTATTGGTATATCCAGATGTTAAGGTAGTGAAATTGTTCACGGCTGCCTGGGGGATTTTGGTTTATCCCATCGATAGCATAGACCGAGATGTCAGTATATATACGCGTATCCTCATCATACATGTACCAATAGACCTGTGCCTCGAGTCCTTTATAGAGATATTTATAGTGGTCTGCTAGTGCTGGTGTTACCAACGCGATCATTAATCCTAGTGTTAGGACCAAGGCCGGTAACGGAATAACTATCTTTTTCATCTTATCCCCTCCTTTTTTCGCTTTTGGGCCATTTCAGCCGCATTTATTTAAATGCTTACGCAATTAAACCAGCCTGCAACTGAAATAGAAAATTCTTAAGCCTTCTGCCCTGACAATTCCTCTTGCACTTATATAATTATGCAGGCTTCATCAGATTGTCAAGCAGAAAAGGACCGCATAATTTAGGTCCGGCGTCCTCAAGCCTCACAGCGCGGAGGAGGTTTAAAATGGTAGATCAAACCGGATGGGAAGAGCTTCACGGCCGACTATATGAGACTTATCTCGGTCTCAAGAGGGACAATAGGGCACTTTGTGAACGGGAGAAAAAGGAGCTTGCATTAGCCCTCGGAATTCGAGATTTTGAAGACCGAGAGGGTATCGCCAGGAAGATCAGGGATTATTTCCTTGCCACTGTCAAACAGAATATCGACCCCACGAGAGAATAATCGACAAAGCCTGAGCCGCTGAGACGCCGTACTCGGCGGCCAGGACTGCCGGGAAGGCTTGTCATGTTTTGTCATGTTCGAGCCGAAAAACAGCCTAAAACTGCTAAAAACTGAGACAACCTCTGGACATAGCCTAAGGCCCGTAAATTGCTGATTTTTAAGGGCCATATGGGGGAAAGAAGGAGTACGCCCGAGAGGATTCGAACCTCCGACCTACTGATTCGTAGTCAGTCGCTCTATCCAGCTGAGCTACGGGCGCCCAGATTCAGGCCTTAAATATACCCTATTTGCGGGCCATTTTTCAACGGGGCTCAGGGCGGATGGTGCCGATAGCTCCTCCAACGCCAGCCCTGGCCGCGATCGCTCCGAAGATCCCGCCCGCCAAGGCTGGCAAGATCCAGGGAAAACCCGATTTAGCCAGCGGGATGTTCTGGAGCAATTGGTTGACCGAATCAATCGGGATCCCAGCGGCCGTCAGGGCATCGAACAGGCTCGTCGCCACGGCTCCGATCATGGCTCCGACATAGGTGGCCCGGCTTTTCACCAGTCGTCCGGCCATTGTCAGAATAACCAGCACGATCACCACAGGATATACCATGACCAAGAGCGGCACGGCCACCTTGACGATCGTGGTGACACCGAACGTAGCGAAGACGGCGCTAAAAACGCAGGTGACGAGGCAAATGAACTTATAGCTGAGCTTTCCCTTGGACAGGGTGCTGAAGTAATCCCCCACCGTGGCGGTGAGGCCGATCGAGGTCGTCAGACAGGCCAGGGCGACAGCCGCGCCCAGAGCGATCTTGCCGGTGCTCCCAAGAAGTCCCTGGGCGATCCGGATGAGAAGGTCCGTTCGCTCTATGTCTCCAGGGAATAGCCGGACAGAACTGGCCCCCAGATACGTCAAACCTCCATAGACGAGTCCCAAACCTATCGCCGAGACCAGCCCGGACAGCGAGGCCATCTTCACTTGCTCGGAAGTGCGGCTATAGCCCTTGAAGACCATGGCGGCAATGATGATCTCCGCGAACACAACGGAAGCCATGGCATCCATCGTCTGGTATCCTTCCCGGAATCCTCTCCCAAACGCGTTGGGCAACCCGCTCCCGGTGACCTCACCCAAAGGGAAGAAAATCCCCCTCAGGATGATCAGGGCGAGCGTAGCGACGAGGAAAGGGGTGAGGATCTTGCCGATCTCGTCCACAACCTTCTTCTGGTTAAAGGCAAAAAAGAGCGTGATCGCGAAATAGATGAGAGAGGAGACGCCGGCCGTGGCGCCCGGGATATTGGGGCGGACCCCCATTTCAAAAGTCGTTGCCGCCGTCCTTGGGATGGCGAGCAGAGGTCCGATCGCCAGGATGATCACGATGCTCAGTATCCGGCCGAAGATGGGGTTGACTTTGCCGGAGAGATGCTCGACTGTGCCTCCGGACCGGGAGGAAGCCATGATGCCCAGCAAGGGCATGCCAATGCCTGTTATCAGAAACCCGGCCAGAGCTATCGGCCAGCTGGGCCCGGCGATGAATCCCATAAAGGGAGGAAAAATGAGATTGCCCGCGCCGAAGAACATGGCAAAAAGGGCCAAGCCCAC
>Ga0209703_1000562_pt1 | contig 10654 bp, 9 predicted proteins | sample PPLLak12cMay2015_2_FD_187256 | JGI IMG/M metagenome (GOLD analysis project Ga0209703, IMG submission 187256) | Freshwater sediment microbial communities from Prairie Pothole Lake near Jamestown, North Dakota, USA - PPLs Lake P8 Core (1) Depth... | ecosystem: Environmental > Aquatic > Freshwater >...
CAAGCTCGGCATCCGCCTGCCCGACGTGTACGACGACGCAGGTGAAATATCCGGCCTCGACCGCTACCGCGCCGTGCTCGCCCACATCGTCGGCCACCGCCTCTGGTCCGAGGCGCAGGTCGCCGACAACTGGAGCCCGTTCCAGCGCATGGCGGTCGAGTTCTTCGAGGACTGCCGCATCGAGACGCTGCTGATTCGCGAATACCCCGGCCTGCGCCGGATCTTCCTCGCGCTGCATCCGAGGCCGCGGGAAAACGCCTGCGATCCCGAGACCACTTCCTGCCTGCGCCACCGCATGGCGATGCTGTCACGGGCGCTGCTCGATCCCGACCATGGCTACACCGATGCGGCCCTGAACGACTTCGTCGGCCGCTTCCACGCCGTCATGGAACAGGGCGAATCCTCTACCCGCGAAATCGCCGCGCTGGCGCTCTCCTACGTCGCCAAAACCCGCCTGCAGAGCGACCAGTTCGCCAAGGTCCACTTCGACGACACCGTGGTCGACTACCGCGACGACAACCGCCAGTTGTGGAAATTCATCGAGGCGGGAGACGAGGAAGAGAGCTTCGACGAGAAGCGCAAGATCGAGCCGGGCGAGGAAATCCGGGGCCTGCCACCGCGCCACTATCCCGAGTGGGACTACGCGAGCCAGACCTACCGCCCCGACTGGGCCAGCGTGTACGCTGCGCTGCATCCCAGCGGCAACCCGGCCGACATTGACCGCCTGCTCGCCAAGCATGCCTCGCTCGCCAAGCGGCTGAAGAAGATGCTCGATCTGTTGAAGCCGCAGGACAAGGTGCGCATCCGCTACCAGGAAGAGGGCAGCGAGCTTGACCTCGACGTCGCCATTCGCTCGCTGATCGACTTCAAGGGCGGCGCCACCCCCGATCCGCGCATCAACATGAGCCATCGCACCGACGGCCGCGACATCGCGGTGATGCTGCTGGTCGATCTGTCGGAATCGTTGAACGAGAAGGCGGCAGGTTCCGACCAGACCATCCTCGAACTCAGCCAGGAGGCGGTCTCGCTCCTGGCCTGGTCGATCGAAAAGCTGGGTGACCCGTTTGCGATTGCCGGCTTTCACTCCAACACCCGCCACGACGTGCGCTACCTGCACATCAAGGGCTACGGCGAACATTTCAACGACGACGTGAAAGCGCGGCTGGCCGCGATGGAAGCGGGCTATTCCACCCGCATGGGCGCCGCCATGCGCCACGCCGCGCATTACCTCGGCGCGCGTCCGGCCGACAAGAAGCTGATGCTGATCCTCACCGACGGCCGGCCTTCCGACGTCGACACCCACGACGAGCGCCTGCTGGTCGAAGACGCCCGCCAGGCGGTCAAGGAACTCGACCAGCAGGGCATCTTCTCCTACTGCATCAGCCTCGATCCGAAAGCCGACGACTACGTCGGCGACATCTTCGGCCGCCAGTTCACCGTCATCGACCACATCGAGCGGCTGCCGGAGCGGCTGCCGCAACTGTTCATGGCGCTGACCCGCTGACGTCCGTCCGCCTTACTCAAAAGGCAGCTCCTTGAACGCCCTTCACGCTTGACTCAAATGCAGTCTCGAAAACACCTTTTGCTTGGTGACGCCTAGGCTGTTTCCCCGTGTCCTGCGTGCAAGGGGGGTCAGGTTCCGCGGAAGGGAACGAGGCGCGATGCGCGGACGGTGCAAAGAGGCGCTTCAGCTCTGTAATGGCGGCGGCGTGAACAGTTGTTCCGCCTCGTCCATCACGAAATTGAGGAAGGCCTGCGCCACTGCCGAGAAGCGCTTTCCGTGACGGTGCACCGCGTACCAGTGGCGCAGGATCGGGAATCCCTGCACGTCGAGGATCACCAGGCGCCCGAGCGCCAACTCCATCTCCAGAGTGTGGATCGAGACGACGCCGAGGCCGAGCCCGGCCTGCACCGCCTGCTTGATCGCTTCATTGCTGCTCATTTCCATTACCGTGGTCAGCCGCGTGCCGGCTTCGTCGAAGAAACGTTCGGCGGCCATGCGCGTGCCCGAGCCGATCTCGCGGCTGATGAAGGTTTCCTCGTTGAGACGCGCCAGCGGGATGTCGTGCGCCTGCGCCAGCGGGTGATCCGGCGCGGCGATCACCACCAGCGGGTTTTCCATGAAGGGATGGGCGACGAGGTCCGAGGCTTCGGGCGGACGGCCCATGATGGCGAGGTCCTTGTCGGTCTCTTTGAGCAGTTCGAGGATGTGCTCGCGGTTGCTGACGTCGAGGCTGACCTTGACCTCGGGGTGGCGCTGGCAGAACGCCGCCAGGAGGCGCGGAGCGAAGTAGTTGGCGGTGCTGGCGATGGTGATGTTGAGCTGGCCGCGCCGCATCCCGCGCATCTCCTCGAGTTCCAGCTGCGCCTCGTTGACCTGGGCGAGGATGCTCTGGGCGTGCTTGTAGAGCGTGCGCCCGGCGTCGGTGAGGTGGACCTTCTTGCCGATCTGGTCAAACAGCGGCATGCCGGCCTGTTCCTCGAGCTGACGGATCTGCATCGAAACGGCAGGTTGGGAAAGGTGGAGCGTTTCGGCGGCGCGGGTGTATCCTCCCAGCCGCGCCGCCGCCTCGAATACCTGCAATTGCCTGAGGGTGATGTGCATTCAATAATCATAACCGATGGTTATGGATTTCATCATTAATATGAATTGTTAATTATGTAATTGCGCGGATATGGTTACGGTCGCGTCATGGCCACGACGGGCCGTGATCAGGATAGACGGGAAGCTTTGAACAAGTCCTCTGAATACGGGGGTTTTGTTCAGGGTTTCCTGGGGGCCGGTCGGCGTTGCATGCCTTCCGGATATTAGGGTTTGGAATTTTCGTCTGAATCAGCTAGCAAGGAGCAACAATATGGCAGTGAAAACCTATCAGGCCGGGGTGAAGGAATACCGGCAGACCTACTGGATGCCGGAATACACCCCGTTGGATACCGACCTCCTGGCATGTTTCAAGATTACCCCGCAAGCGGGCGTCGATCGTGAAGAAGCGGCAGCAGCGGTAGCAGCGGAATCGTCGACCGGTACCTGGACCACTGTGTGGACCGACTTGTTGACCGACATGGACTACTACAAGGGTCGTGCCTATCGCATCGAAGATGTGCCTGGTGACGACACCTGTTTCTATGCCTTCATCGCCTACCCGATCGACCTGTTCGAAGAGGGTTCGGTGGTCAACGTTTTCACCTCGCTGGTCGGTAACGTGTTCGGCTTCAAGGCCGTGCGCGCCCTGCGTCTGGAAGACGTGCGCTTCCCGATCGCCTACGTCAAGACCTGCGGTGGCCCGCCCCTGGGTATCCAGGTCGAGCGCGACGTGATGAACAAGTACGGCCGTCCGCTGCTGGGCTGTACCATCAAGCCGAAACTGGGTCTGTCTGCCAAGAACTACGGCCGTGCTGTGTATGAGTGCCTGCGCGGCGGCCTGGACTTCACCAAGGACGACGAGAACGTCAACAGCCAGCCTTTCATGCGTTGGCGCCAGCGTTTCGACTTCGTGCAGGAAGCCATTCTGAAAGCCGAAGCCGAAACCGGCGAGCGTAAGGGCCACTACCTGAACGTCACCGCTCCGACCCCGGAAGAGATGTACAAGCGTGCCGAGTACGCGAAAGAGATCGGCACCCCGATCATCATGCACGACTACATCACCGGCGGTTTCTGTGCCAACACGGGCCTGGCCAACTGGTGTCGCGACAACGGCATGCTGCTGCACATCCACCGCGCCATGCACGCCGTGCTCGACCGCAACCCGCACCACGGTATTCACTTCCGCGTCCTGACCAAGATTCTGCGTCTGTCCGGTGGTGACCACCTGCACACCGGAACCGTCGTCGGCAAGCTGGAAGGCGACCGCGCTTCCACCCTCGGCTGGATTGACCTGCTGCGTGAGTCCTTCATTCCGGAAGACCGCAGCCGCGGCATCTTCTTCGACCAGGACTGGGGTTCCATGCCCGGCGCGTTCGCGGTTGCATCCGGCGGTATCCACGTCTGGCACATGCCCGCACTGGTCAACATCTTCGGTGATGACTCCGTGCTGCAGTTCGGTGGCGGTACGCTGGGCCACCCGTGGGGTAACGCTGCAGGTGCTTGCGCCAACCGCGTGGCACTCGAGGCTTGTGTGCAGGCTCGTAACGAAGGCCGTGACGTTGAGCGCGAAGGCAAGGAAATCCTTATCGCCGCTGCCGCCAGCAGCCCCGAACTCAAGATCGCCATGGAAACGTGGAAAGAGATCAAGTTCGAGTTCGATACCGTCGACAAGCTGGACATCGCGAACAAGTAAGGCGCACAGAACAGGATCTGGATTCGGGGCTGTCCCTGAATCCTTTCCGAAGTCTGTCCTCCATTTATTGAAAGGAAATAAACATGGCTGTTCAAGTTTACAAAGCCGCGACCAAGTATGAGACCTTCTCTTATCTGCCGTTGATGACGGCTGATCAGGTCCGTCGCCAGATCGCTTACTGCATTAGCCAGGGTTGGAACCCGTCGGTTGAGCACACCGAAAAAGGCACCGCTGCTACCAGTAACTACTGGTACATGTGGAAACTGCCCTTCTTTGGCGAGCAGTCGGTCGACAACGTGCTGGCCGAGCTGGACGCTTGCCATCGCGAATTCCCTGATCACTTGGTGCGTTTCGTCGCTTATGACAACTACGCGCAGAGCCAGGGCATGTCCTTCGTGGTGTATCGCTAAAAGCAATGCAGCGCCGGCACCCGCGTGCCGGCGCTGATCAGGAATATGGCGTTTCAAGCTTAGTTTGTTGAGTTCGCGGTTGCGACTGTGTGTGTTGATGCAATCGCGACCTCAACAAACCCGTTTATATCGAGGTAAGTGATGGCACTAACCACCGACAGCACGGCCACAGCGACCCTTTCCGGGCGTGAGCTGGCGTTAATGCGTCGCAAGGCGATGGCTTTGCACGGCAAGGCAGGCGTAGTGAAAACTGCGTCCGTCATGTCGTCCAGGCCGACTGCGTCGCGCGTAGAAGTAAAAGCGGCGGCCACGCCGGCTGCCCAGGCGTCCGGCTTGAGCGCGGCGTCTACCGCATCGGCATCCGAAGCCGCCATCATGGCGAAGGCCCGCGCAGCGGTGGCTGCCAATGGGCGTAGCGCAAGCCGCGCTCGCCGTGAGGCGCTGAGCACGGCAGGCAAGGCTGCGTTGCAGCCCGCCGCGTCGCGTCCCAGCGGCCGGGTGCGCCCGAAGGCTCAGTCCGCTGTCGCGGCTGCGCCTGTTTCAGCAGCCGCGGCGCCCGCGCAGGGCTGCGGATGTGGTTGCAACGGTGCCAAGGGTGGCTGTGGCGATGCGTCGGCGCCTGCCAATGTGATGCCTGCTGCTGCAGTTTATCCCGCCGCAGATGTGCCGAGAAAATCCTCCGAGCCGACCGGCCGTGCGCTGGCACGCGCACGTCGCGCAGCTTTGTCGCGGGATGGAAAAGCCGGCCTGAAGCGTGTGGCCCAGGCGACCAAGATAGCGTCCGCCATGCCGGGCCAGGACTGGCAGGCGGCCATTACCAAGGGTGCAACCGGCCATCAGCTGTCAAGGCAGCACCGGGTGGTGCAATCGCTGGTCGGTCGTACCGACGCAGATAAATCTGCGCATCCCTCGGGTCGGATGCGCCCCCGCGTAGCCATGCCCGCGCCAGCCAAGGTCGAAGAAGGTCATACCCTGTCGGGTCACGGCGTGACCGGCACGATGGTCGAGCGCAGCAAGAAGGTGACCGGTAACGAACCCGGCTCCTGCCGTGCCGTCACGGGAACCGAGTATATCGGCGCCGAGCAGTATGAAACCCTGTGCAGCACTCGCCCTGCGCCCGCACCGAGCAAGGTGGGCGTGAGCCACACGGTGGGCGAGCGCAAGGTCACGGGCACCGAAGTGGGTCGTTCGGCCAATGTGACGGGCGACGAGCCTGGCAACTGCCGCGGCATCACGGGTACCGAATACCTGGCAGTCGAGCGTTTCGACGAAATGTGTTCCAGCCGCCCTGCGCCGCCGCCTGCCAAGGTGGCAGTGGCCGACACGTCCAAGGGCAAGCAGGTGACCGGCACCTCGGTGACTCGCTCGGAAAAGGTTACCGGCAACGAATCCGGTTCGAATCGTCCTATCACGGGGACCGAATATGCGGTTCCGACCAATGGTGCGACGGCTCCCCAGAAAGTGGTCATGACGCACACCAGCCAGGGCAAGGCTGTGACCGGCACGGCGGTGGGCCACACATCCAAGCTTACCGGCGATGAAACCGGCAGCTGCCACGGCATCACGGGAACCGAATATCTGGCTCGGGAGCAGTTCACCGCGGTGTGCAGCACGACCGCTCCCGAAGCGCCTCGCAAGGTCAGCGTGATGTCTTCACGTGGCAACCAGCCGGTTTCCGGCACGGCCGTAGGTCGTTCGGTGAATGTGACGGGCGATGAGCCCGGCTCATGCCGCAACATTACGGGATCGCAGTACTACACCTCGGGCAGTTTCGGTGCGCTTTGCGATACCGCATCGCCGAAGAAGGTGGCTACGATGCAAACCCTGTCGGGTCGTACTTTGACCGGCACGGAGGTAGGCCGCAGCCCAAAGGTGTCCGGTGACGAGATGGGTGGGTGCAAGCCCGTCACCGGTACTGAATATATCGGTGCAGACCAGCAACAAGCTGTCTGTGCCGTAAGCACCCCAATTGCGCCTGTCGCCAAGGTTGCAGTTGATCAAACCTGGCGTGGGCAGCCTGTTACGGGTTCCTATGTGGGCCGCTCGAGCCGGGTTACCGGAGCGGAGTCGGGGGGTTGTTCGCCTATCAGCGGTACACCCTACATTGGCCGCGGTCAGTACAACGGCTTTTGTGAAGCCCCTGCGCTGCAAGCCCAGGAAGCTCTGATCCGGACCAGTGCCGTCATTCCGGCAACTGCCGTGACCGGGGATCGTCCGGGAGCGGGCGGTTCGGTAATGACCGGAGACGAACGCGGCGCATGCGAAGTGGTGAGCGGTACGCCTTACGTCGGAGTCGACAACACGACGACGCAATGCGCGACCAGCGGTCGCTTTGTACCGCGCGGTACGACGTATATAGAAATGACGCGCCCGCCTGCACCAATGGATTTCAGCATCAGCACCCCGGCGCGCACCGCGCAGCGAAAGCAATTCGGCGACGTGACGGGTTCCGCTTACAGCAGCGAGCGCATCACCGGGCCGGTCAACAAGGCCGGTGGACTGATCACGGGCACCCCCGAGTTTCGCCATCGCGATGTCTCGGCACTTCAATCGGCTCAAGCAGAGGCCATTGCTGCAGCTCAATCGGCTCAAGCAGAGGCCATCGCGGCGGCACGCCGGTTGACCGGTGAAGGTAGCCAGGCCGGTCGTGCGGTTACCGGCGATGCCTGGGATGCGATGAGCAAGGTGACGGGGACCGAAGGGGCCTCGAGCCTGTCGCGTAATCCCTCTGCGCGTGGAAACCCGCGTGGCATGGGCATGAACGCCGTGCTTTTCCGCGACGTGGTCGAGCATCCGGTCGTGCCGGATAGCCGCATCACGGGTTCTTCGGGCAATTCCGGCAAGGGCGCGCTGGTGACCCTTTCGGGCGGCGCACGCGGTTGAGTCTGAACGATGAACACGCGTAAACGCCTTGTTGCCATGCGGACTGCCGGAGTGTTCCAGCAGTCGGTTGCGCTCGACAATCCAGCCTGCATGATCGGTGCGGGCCAGCGTTGCGAGCATGCGCTGGTCGACCCCGAGCAGAATCAGCGGCTGTTTGCGTATGAGGCCACTGTGCGCGGACGCTTTTCGCACATCGTGGACACGCTGAAGATCTTGTCGGCGATGCAGCATGAGACCGATTTCGTCGAGCGCGCGCAGCGCGTGGCGCACGACAGACTCGGCTATGCACTGCCGACGGCGCTGCTGGAGAAGGCCTGGGTTACCGGTCTCGATCTGCGCGCGCTGTATTCGCATTGCATTTTTCACAGCTTCAAGGTGTGCGTCGACCAGGCCGATGCCGACCAGTTGCCCTGGCGCGAGCGGATGGTGCTGGACGCTGCCTATATCCAGTCATGCGGCTATCACACTGTTGACATCAGCCCATGCGCCGATGGACGCCTGCAGGGCTTGTTGCCGTTCGTGTTCCGCATGGCCCCGAATGCAGCGGTCTTCGTCAAGGCTTACGCTGGCGTGCTGTTCGACGTCGAAGGCGATGTGGCCGACTGGACACATCGCGAACTCGAACGTCTTGCCGGCTTCATCCCTGGCGGCGAGGGCGGCAACTACCTGAAGATCGCCGTTTATCACTACAGCACGTCCAATCCCTGCCAGCAGGGCTGTGCGGCGCACGGCAGCAATGACGCGCTTGCCACGCAGGAAGCGGCCGACCGTCTCGCCGAACTGCGCGCGGCCATCGAGAATACCTTCGGGCGCGGTGCGGCGCCGGACACCCTGCTGATCGGCATGGACACCGATACCGATGCGATCCGCGTGCACCTGCCCGACAGCGAAAGTGGCAACTGCCCGATGCGCTTTGTCGAGAGCGCGACGCTCTTTCGCGAAACGCTGGGGCTGGACGCGCAGAGCGCGCGCAATGCCATCGAAGCCGCGGTTGCGCGGGCCGAGAACAGCTGTGGGTTGCAGCCGGGGATGCGCAAGCTGATCCTGCGTCTGCTGGAATCCAATCTGTCGCAGATCGGGTATGTGATCCACCATCACGGCGGGCGCTATACCGTCATCGGACATGACGAGGCCTTCATCTGTGCGGGCGAAGCCACGAATTATGTTCAGTTGCGCAACAAGTATTACTACGCCCACCTCGATACGGTCGAGGAAGGTGCACCCGACATGGACGTCGGTATCAAGATATTTACCGGCCTGAATATCGGCCGTGGGCTGGCGGTGCCGGTGCTGGTGCATTTCCATTATTCGTCACGCGTGCCGGGCTCCCGCGAACGAACGGTAGCACGATGCCGGCGCGTCAAGGCCGCAATCCAGGCGCGTTACCGACATCTCCATGAACAGGGTTTGCTGCATTGCCAGATGGCCATCAGCGACCGCGAGGACAGCGAACGCTGCACGTTTATCGAGGACCTTGCCCAGCAAGCGGGACACTAGGATGTTGAGTCATCTGATCAGGATTATGAAGGCGGTCTCATGAGGATCATGAAAGTCGAAAAAACGCTGGTGTCGACCAACCGGATCGATACCTTCGGCCATCGCCCCCTGCTCGTGGTGCAGGAAAAGGCGGGCGGTACGCGCAGTGTCGCAGTCGATGCGGTGGGATGTATTCCCGGCGACTGGGTGATCTGCGTCGGTTCGTCGGCAGCCCGCGAAGCGGCAGGCAGCAAGGAGTTTCCGTCGGACCTCACCATTGTCGGCATCATCGATCACTGGGAAGCGGACCAGGCCTGATGGAAATCATGCGCGTCAAGGATGAACTGGTTTGTACCCGGCGTATCCCGGGTTTGAAGGCGACATCCCTGCGTGTGCTTGAAACACAGACCGGCGGCTTGCTGGTGGCAACCGACCCGGTTGGCGTGCCGGTCGGCAAATGGGTGTTTACCACCAGTGGCAGTGCGGCACGCTGGGCGATGCCGGATGTGAAGGTCATGACCGATCTGACCATTTGCGGAATCATCGATAACTGGGACGAGTAAGTTTTTGGTGCAGGGCAAGGGAAGACGCAAATGCGCGATTGCCCTTGAATGAGTTGGTAAGAATTTCATTTTTAACTTTTTGAAGAAGGAGCAACAAAATGGCTGAACATATGGGTATTGCACTGGGCATGATCGAAACGCGTGGCCTGGTTCCCGCGATCGAAGCGGCTGACGCCATGACCAAGGCCGCAGAAGTGCGTCTGATCGGTCGTCAGTTCGTCGGTGGTGGTTATGTGACCGTGCTGGTGCGCGGCGAGACCGGTGCGGTGAACGCTGCCGTTCGCGCCGGTGCCGATGCATGCGAACGCGTGGGTGACGGCCTGGTCGCCGCCCATATCATCGCCCGCGTGCACAGCGAAGTGGAAGGCATCCTGCCGACCGCTCCGAACGCCTGATTTTTAAACCGCATCAAATTTTGAATTAAGGAGAAAAGTAATGGCTAGCGTGACTGGAGTTGCTCTTGGCATGATCGAAACCCGTGGTCTGGTTCCCGCGATCGAAGCGGCCGACGCCATGACCAAGGCCGCAGAAGTGCGTCTGGTCGGTCGTCAGTTCGTCGGCGGTGGTTATGTGACCGTGCTGGTGCGCGGCGAGACCGGTGCGGTGAACGCTGCCGTTCGCGCCGGTGCCGATGCATGCGAACGCGTGGGTGACGGTCTGGTCGCCGCCCACATCATCGCCCGCGTGCACAACGAAGTGGAAGGCATCCTGCCGACCGCTCCTGCCGCCTGAGCGTAGTTGTTTGCTTCGCAAGCATTTTTTGATTAGCAACACCTGTAATGGAGAAAACTCATGGCTAACGTGAGCGGTATTGCCCTTGGCATGATCGAAACCCGTGGTCTGGTTCCCGCGATCGAAGCGGCCGACGCCATGACCAAGGCCGCAGAAGTGCGTCTGGTCGGTCGTCAGTTCGTCGGTGGTGGTTATGTGACCGTGCTGGTGCGCGGCGAGACCGGTGCGGTGAACGCTGCCGTTCGCGCCGGTGCCGATGCATGCGAACGCGTGGGTGACGGTCTGGTCGCCGCCCACATCATCGCCCGCGTGC
>Ga0209703_1000570_pt1 | contig 10599 bp, 9 predicted proteins | sample PPLLak12cMay2015_2_FD_187256 | JGI IMG/M metagenome (GOLD analysis project Ga0209703, IMG submission 187256) | Freshwater sediment microbial communities from Prairie Pothole Lake near Jamestown, North Dakota, USA - PPLs Lake P8 Core (1) Depth... | ecosystem: Environmental > Aquatic > Freshwater >...
GAAATTAAAATCGGTGGCCTGACAGATTGCACGGGTCCCACTTCAGATGTGGGCAAGGATTATGCCCTCGGTTTGGTAGAATCCTTCCACTACGTAAATGACATGGGCGGAATTAACGGTAAGAAAATCAAATATACCTGGTTTGATTATGGGTACCGTATTCCCGAGGCAATCACAAAGTACAACTTTCTTAAACGGATGGGGGTGATAGCCATCGAAGGATGGGGGACTGGCGATACAGAGGCTCTTTCCCCAACGGTTCTCAAAGACAAGATCCCATATGTGTCAGCCTCTTTCTCGGCCCATCTCACGAATGCTGCCAAAACCCCTTATAATCTATTCTTTGCGCCCGACTATTCGACCCAGGCAAGGGCAGTGCTCACGACTTGGTTTGAAACAAGGTGGCCAAAGAATAAGGACTATGGCAAGAGAAAACCGAAGTTTGCCTGTGTGTATGCTTTTCCTCATCCCTACGCCAGTGCCCCTATCAAAGCAATCAAGGACCATGCCACAATGCTCGGATTTGAATTAGTAGATGATCAGGATGTCGCTCTTACCACAATGGATACGAAGAGCCAGATCATGGCCCTCCAAAAATTTAAACCTGATGTTTTATGGCATGGAAATACCACAATGTGTGTGTCCGCTACAGTTAGAGATGCGTTTGCCCTTGGGCTCGGGGCAGACTGGCTGTCGAACTATTGGGGGACGGATGAGAACTTATGGAAGTTGGCGGGTAAAGCAGCCGATGGCGTGATGTGCGCTGGCCCGGCTTACTTTTTTGATGATGCTCGAGGAAAGATGAAGCTCGTCCACGATTATGCAGCAAAATACAATCCTGGTATCCCCTATAAGGACCGCATCAAGTTTACAGTCACTGCTTGGTGCAATGTTCTTCTTTTGACCGAGGCTCTGAAACGGGCAGATAAAGCTGGAGATCTGAGCGGGCCGGGTATTTTGCAAAAGGGTTTCGAGACCATAAAAGATTATGCGATCCTCGATGGTGGTCTGGGCACCAGTCCAGTAACTTATACCTCTACTGATCATCGTTCAACCAGTATTGTTCCGGTTTATGAGCTCAGAGACGGCAAATTTGTCTATGTTAAGACGATAGATGTCAAAGCACGGTGGCCTGAGAAATGGGCAAAGGAATGGTTCGGATGGTAAAAAAGGGGTCTTACAGTGGAAACAGCGCAACCTATTTTGAAGCTAAATAATATTGAGGTTAAATACCATGAGGTAATCCTTGTCCTGAAGGGGGTCTCTCTAGAGATTCCCGAAGGGGGGATCATTGCGCTTCTGGGAGCAAACGGAGCGGGCAAAAGTACTACCCTCAAGGCCATCTCAGGGCTTCTCAAGGTCGAAGTCGGAGAGGTTACGGATGGTTCTATTGAGTTTCGAGGTGAGCGCATCCATCGAAAACCTCCTGGAGACATTTCCAAGATGGGGATCATACAGGTCATTGAAGGCCGGAAGGTTTTTGAACATCTGACCGTAGAGGAGAATCTTAAGGTGGGAGCCCATCTGAGAAAGATGGGTTCGGTCAGAGAAGGCCTGGAAATGGTCTATCACTACTTCCCCAGGCTGAGAGAGAAGCGGAGTGAAGTGGCCGGATATGTCAGCGGAGGGGAACAGCAGATGACGGTCATCGGCAGGGCTTTGATGTCTCAGCCTAAACTTATGCTTCTGGACGAACCCTCGATGGGTCTTGCCCCTCTTCTTATTAAGGAGATCTTTGAAATCATCATCAAGTTAAATCATGAAGAGAAGATCCCTATTTTATTGGTGGAACAGAATGTAAAGTTAGCCCTAACGGTTGCACCTTATGCTTATGTTTTAGAAAACGGCAGACTTGTGATGCATGATACCTCAGAGAAATTGAAGCAGAACCCAGACATCAGAGACTTCTACCTGGGTCTTTCTGACCTGGGCGAGAGAAAAAGTTTTCGCGATGTGAAGCATTACAAGAGAAGAAAGAGATGGCTCACATAATGCAAATGCATTCTGTAGGGCGTGATCCCCGATCACGCCTTTAGATGGTGCGTTCGGGGAACGCACCCTACATTTTTTTTGAACGGAAGGAGGTTTGATGATGAATAGAAAAACAGCATTGATGATCGCTTTTTTCTTTGGCGCGGGATTGATTTTTATTTCTTGCGCTGGAATGCCGGCAAAACCCACTGAATCGAACTTCAAGTCACCCATGGTTGCGCTTGAGATCGTTCAGGTCCCCTCCTATTTCGGTTATTGGTACTACGATGCGAAGGCAACGCCGTTGAAAGGCAAGCCAGGGGCCAATAGTGCGGTACTCCCCGTGGCTTTTCTTTTCAATATTACCAATCCCAATGATTATCCGATTAAGTTAGATGGGTTTGTTTTTACGGTTGCCTTCGAAGATATTGATATCAATATTGTGAATGCCTATGAGACGCAGTGGATTCCATCGGGCAAGACGAACCAACTCTCAACAGTATTAATCGTCGATGTCCAACAAGTGCTCGGGGGTCTTTTAATTGCCAATTATGAGAAAGTGAAGGCAAAGAATACGAATGCCTGGGCTCTTCTTGAAAAATGGTGGATAGAGATCCCTAATATGACGGTGCCCATCGACGTTAAAAGGGGCGCAGCTACTTTTGTGGCCGATGGTGTCCAAAAAGTAATTCCCTTCGCAGCTAAGTATCCCAAGTAGAATAAACTTTTGATCCCCTCTCCTCCTACCATGAATGGAGGAGAGAGGGATTCAAAGGCAAGACCGATGAGGAGAATGTCTATGCCCAAACCTGATGTGATGGATCGGACCAGAGGTTTTTACAAGAAGAATCTCGAGATTCTGCCCCATAAGAAACGGATTGAGTATCTTAACCGAAGATTGCGGGGAATCATCCAATACGCTTATAAACATTCGGCAGCCGTTAAGAATAAACTGGATTCCGTCGGATTGAAACCGAGGGACATCCAGACGATCAAAGATTTGGAAAAAATCCCCATCACCAAAAAAGCCGAATTAGTTGAGCTCCAGAAAAAACATCCCCCTTTTGGCGGGTTTGAAGGGGTTCCAGCGAACGAAATGAGAAGAATCTACGTCTCTCCAGGTCCCATTAATGAGCCAGGGGATATGGAATACGATGAGCTGGGTTGGGCCCAGGCCCTGTATGCAGGGGGGTTTCGGCCGGGAGACATTGTCATCAATACCTTCAGCTACCATATGGTTCCCTTCGCTATGGAGATGGTCGATAACTCCCTTCATATGGTGGGATGTGTCACAGTTCCAACAGGCGTCGGCAACACCGAGCTGCAAGTCAATGTTCTAAAGAATCTAAAAACCAATGGCTACTGTGGAACTCCGAGTTTTCTTCTCAACATCGCCGAGAAGGCAGAAGAAATGGGATTGGATCTAAAGAAAGATCTGAACCTCCAGGTCGCTTTTGTGGCTGCAGAGATGCTTCCGGAATCCCTGCGCCTTAAGCTGGAAGAAAAATTCGGATTAATTCTCCGGCAGAGTTACGGCACAGCCGATATCGGCTGTCTGGGTTATGAATGTATGTTGAAGAGCGGAATGCACGTCCCGGATGACAAGATTGTGGAGATTGTGGATCCGGAGACAGGGAAACAACTCCCTCCAGGGAAGACGGGAGAGATCGTAGCCACCACCTTTAACAAGGTCTATTCTTTGATCCGATTCGGAACAGGAGACCTCTCCATCCTGACCGAAACCCCCTGCCCTTGTGGAAGAACCTCCCCTCGGTTGATCAAGATTTTGGGAAGGGTGGATCAAGTAACGAAGGTGAGAGGGCTCTTCGTCCATCCAGGGCAGGCGGATGAAGTGGTTGCCAAGCACCGGGAGATTGCGAGGTATCAGGTGGTGGTCACAAGGAAAGAACATAAGGATGAAATGACCCTCCGGGTTGAACTCAAAGAGGAGACGCTCCAACCCGAGAAGTTAAAAGAAGAGATTGAGAAATCCATCCGGGATGTCATGAAGGTCAGAGGCGAAGTCCAATTCGTCCCAAAGGGGACGATTCCAGATGGAGCGAAGAAGATCGACGATCAGCGCACCTGGGAGTAAAGGTGAGTTGAAATGATCTTGCCAATTATTTCACGATGATGTATAGTTTTCGTATCTTTGGAAGGAGGAGGGATAGATTATGAAAATTCAATACAAAGGCTTTATGAGAGAAAAAATAAATAGGAATCCGGTCACGATCGGCCCAGAGGCCTCTTTCTATGAAGCCCGAGCGCTGATCCATGATAAGGGAATTCGCCATCTCCCTGTGGTGGAAAAAGACAATCGTCTGGTCGGAATTGTGACAGACCGGGATATTCGGGAGGCAGCTCCTTCTGATGCCACCCTGCTCAGCGTTCAAGAGCTTCATTATCTCTTGGGAAAACTGAAAGTCTCGTCCTTTATGACACCCAAAGAGAAACTGATTACCATCAATCCCGACACGCTGATCGAAGAAGCGGTCCAGCTGATGCATGATAACAAAATTGGATGCCTTCCCGTTCTGGAGGGTGATAAATTGTATGGGATATTTACCGAGACGGATGCCTTAGCTCACCTCGTCGATGTTTTCGGCTTTAAGGAGAAAGGAACGCGTCTCACCCTCGCCATTGAAGATAAACCCGGGACGATGCTTCAAGTTCTTGAGATTGTGAAAAAGCATAATGTGAATATTATCAGCGTTGTCACTCCTTCCTTTATGGTAGAAGGGAAACGAATCGCTGCGCTTCGAATTCGAACAGAGGATTACAAGAATATTGTTAAAGATTTGGAAGATACGGGCTTTGATGTCCTCTCTATAGGCAAATGGCCCTCCATATAGGGAATGCAGGAATGGTGGAACGTTGGAGTGATGGACGATTGGATTTCACAGAAATGTGTCTCTGATTTGAGCCCATCATTCCAACATTCCATTGTTCCATTTTTTTTGATTCTGATTTCTCAGTTTACGTTAAGTGGCTTTTGTCGGGGTATCCAATGGAGCACAATGGGGCAAAATACTATCAAATCGGAGAGTTGGCCAATCTAATCAATATGAGCCCCCGTACGATCCGCTACTATGAAGAGATTGGTCTTCTCAACTCTGTCAGGCGGGTCGAGGGGGGGAAAAGGATTTATACAGACAAGGATGTTCAGCGCCTTAAATTTATCATCAGGCTGAAACACCTTGGCCTCACCCTTTCCGAAATGAATGAGCTGGAGGATATCTATCAGATTCACCGGACGAATAAGAAGGTGTTACCCCGCCTGCTGGAATTATTGGATACCCATGTCTTAAAGATTGATGAACGGATCAACCAATTGGTCAAGTTAAAGGCAGACGTTTTGGAATATAAGAAAAAAATCTGTCAGAAACTGAATGTGGACGATGACCTCAAGAAAGGAGTGACTTCAGATGAGAGACGTGGTGATTACGAGCGCCGTCCGCACAGCCATCGGTAATTTTCTCGGCGCCTTAAGCTCTTTCAGTGCTACTGAATTAGGTGGAAAGGTGATTGAAGAGGCGGTCCGACGATCGAGGATCGATAAAAAGGAGGTGGACGAAATCATCATGGGGAATGTCCTCCCCTTCGGACTTGGACAGAATCCAGCCCGCCAAGCGATGATCAAGGCAGGCCTCCCCATGGCTGGGGGAGCCATCACCGTCAATAAGGTCTGCGGTTCCGGTTTAAAGGCGGTGATGTTAGCCGCTCAGGTCATCGCGGTCGGCGATGCGGATGTGATCGTGGCAGGGGGAATGGAAAGCATGAGTCGAACCCCTTACTACTTAGATAATGCCCGCACAGGATATCGACTCTGGGACGGGAAACTGGTGGATGGAATGGTCCATGATGGACTCTGGGATGTCGTGAACGATTACCACATGGGATTCACGGCTGAGATCCAATCGAGGAAGTTCAGTATCAGCCGTGAAGATCAGGACCGATTCGCTTATGAATCAAACCTGAAGGCAATGAAAGCGATACGGGAAGGAACGTTCAAAGAAGAGATCCTTCCGATTGTTCTTCCCTCAAAGAAAGGAGAACCCACTCTTTTTGAAGTGGATGAAGGACCGCGTGATCCCGACCTTCAGGGGCTCGCCAAATTGAAATCTGTCTTCAAGGAAGGCGGAGTTGTGACAGCGGGAAATTCATCAAAGCTAAGTGACGGAGCGAGCGCCCTGGTATTGATGGCGAAGGAAAAGGCTCAGACCTTGGGGGTGAAGCCCATGGCGAAGGTAGGAGCGCAGGCCTCAGCCGGTGTGGAGCTGGAAGATGTCCTGGTGGCTCCCATTCAGTCGATTCCGAAGGTTCTCAAAAAGGCGGGGCTCTCGCTTAAAGACATTGACCTTTTCGAAATCAATGAAGCCTTCGCAGCCACTGCGGCAGCCGTCATAAAGGCATTGGGAATCGACAAGAATCGAGTGAATGTTCACGGCGGTGCGGTCGCCTTGGGCCATCCCATCGGTGCCAGCGGTGCAAGGGTTTTGACCACCATGCTTTATGCCCTGAAAGAGCGAGGAGCGAAGAGAGGGATGGCTTCTCTTTGCTTAGGAGGAGGTGAGGCAGTCAGCCTCATCGTCGAACAAACGGAGTGAGAAATCCGAAGCACGAAATCCGAAATTCGAAACAATTTTCAAATGACCAAAATACGAAATTCAAAAACTTATGATCTGGAAGATCGGACACTCGCATTCGCTAAAAATGTAAGAGCTTTCCTAAGAAAATTTTCAAATACACCAATAAATAATGAGGATGGAAAGCAACTTGTTAAGGCCTCTGGTTCTGTTGGTGCAAACTATATTGAAGCCAATGAGGCGTTAAGCAAGAAAGACTTCATAATGAGAATAAAAATATGCCGGAAGGAGGCTAAAGAAAGCCGATATTGGCTGAAATTAATAGACACCTGTTCTGACACGGAACTGGAAAATGAGCGACAATGTTTAGAAAAGGAAGCTACAGAGCTTATGAATATATTGGTTCCATTTTACGTAAGTCCGAATAACGTTTTGAACATTCGAATTTTGGATTTGTTTCGGATTTCGATATTCGGATTTCGAATTTTAGGGAGGAAATATGGAGATCAAGACGATCGGTGTGGTGGGGGCAGGACAGATGGGAAATGGGATCGTTCAGGTCGCTTCCCAATCGGGACTCCGTGTGGTGATGAGCGATATAGCGGATTCCTTTGTTCAGAAAGGATTGAACACTATTTCAAAAAATCTCGATCGAATGGTAGAGAAAGGGAAAATCAATGCTCAGGCAAAGAGTGAGGTCATGGGAAGGATAAAGGGGACGATCCAGCTCAAAGAGATGGCCGAGGCCGACTTTGTGGTTGAGGCAGCTACGGAAAATGAAACCCTTAAACTAAACATCTTCAAAGAATTGGATCAGACCTGCCGGAAAGAGATCATTCTCTCGAGCAATACGTCCTCCATCTCCATCACGAAAATTGCCTCAGCAACTCAAAGACCCTCCCAGGTGATTGGCATGCACTTCATGAACCCCGTGCCAGTCATGCAACTCGTAGAGATCATCCGAGGCCTTCAGACCTCTCAAGAGACATTTCATACGGTCAAGACGCTATCCGAGAAGATGGGGAAGACCCCCGTAGAAGCGAACGACTTCCCGGGCTTCATCTCAAACCGCATCTTAATGCCTATGATCAATGAGGCCATCTACACTCTCTTCGAGGGTGTGGGGACCCCTGAGGCCATTGACACGGTCATGAGACTGGGAATGAATCATCCCATGGGTCCGTTGGCCTTAGCAGACCTCATCGGCCTCGATACCTGTCTGGCCATCATGGAGGTGCTCCATGAGGGTTTTGGAGACCCAAAATATCGGCCCTGCCCTCTCTTGAAGAAATATGTTGGTGCAGGCTATCTGGGTAGAAAAACGGGAAGAGGATTCTATACGTATTAAAGTAGAAACTCGAAGCACGAAATCCGAATTTCGAAACAAATTCTAATGTTCGAAATTCAAATGTCCCAAACATAAGTTTTGAATTTTGATATTCGAATTTTGGATTTGTTTCGGATTTCGATATTCGAATTTCGGATTTTGAGGTTTACTGATGGATTTCAAACTGACGCCCGAACAAGAGATGATTCGCGATATGGTACGGGACTTTACGGAGAAGAACGTCAAACCCGTGGCCGCACAAATGGATGAGGAGAAGCAATTTCCTTATCAAAATCTGAAGAGAATGGCAGAACTGGGACTGATGGGAATGAATATTCCTATCGAATTCGGAGGGTCAGAAGTTGGGGTGGTTGCCTACAGCCTCGCCATTTCAGAGATTGCAAAAGGCTGTGCCTCCCACGCCGTTACGACCTCTGTGACCAATATGGTCGCCGAGGTCATTTATGAGTTTGCGCAGGAGGAGATAAAAAGGAAATATGTCCCCAAACTCTGCAACGGCCAATATCCAGCCGGCTCTTTTGCCATCACTGAGCCTCATACAGGATCGGATGCTGCCAATCTCCGGACGACGGCCATCAGGAAGAGCGATACCTATGTTCTTAATGGGAGCAAAACCTTGATCACCAGTGGCGAGGCATCAGGAGTCACTGTGACTTGGGCCGTCACTGACCGCAATGCCAAGAAAGGAAAGGGAATCAGCGCCTTTGTTGTCGAGAAAGGAACGCCCGGATTCATCATAGGAAAGGCAGAGGAGAAGATGGGCCACCGGGCCTCACAGACCAATGAACTCGTCTTTGACAACTGCATCATTCCGGCCAACTGTCTCCTCGGAAAAGAGGGAGAAGGTTTTAAGATCGCGATGATGGAGTTGGATGGTGGAAGAATTGGCATCGGGTCATTGGCACTCGGCGTGGGATTCGCTGCCATTGATTTCGCCATTGAATATGTGAAAGAAAGGGAGGCCTTTGGCAGACCTCTTTCTACCTTCGAAGCGATTCAATGGATGATCGCTGATTCTTATACAGCACTAGAAGCTGCTCAACTCCTTGTCTTGCGTGCTGCTTATCTCAAGGAGACCAAGCAGCCCCATACAAGAGAGGCTTCCATGGCAAAGCTCTTTGCCGCAGAAACAGCAAGGGATGTTGCCATTCGTGCCGTTCAGATGCTGGGAGGTTATGGTTATACCAAAGACTATCCCGTAGAGCGTTATCTCCGAGATATCATTGGAACCACTCTCTACGAAGGTACCTCTGAAGTTCAAAGAATTGTGATTTCGAGGGAGGTATTACAAGGGAAATAGTTGATTTCTAAATTATTTTTATCTTATAAATGAAATAGTTCACGAACCCCTTCATCCTCCCCCTCTCCCCATAGGGGAGAGGGAGGGGTGAGGGGAAATTTCAAATATTTTTGGCTGCAGTTTTGATATTCGAATTTCAGATTTACGTCAAGGAGGCTTTGAAAAGATGGAAGCATCCGAACAGACAATGGCTCAGCAATTAGACCTCTACGGGTGTTATCAATGCGGAAAGTGCACGGGGGGATGCCCGGTTTCCCTGAAGTCGCGGTTGAACATCCGCCGATTGATGATCGAAGGGATCCTGGGAAGAAACCTTGAACACCTAAGCGAGAGGCTGGAGCTCTGGGACTGTACCACCTGTAAAACCTGTACGCTCCGATGTCCCCGGGGACTCAAGCCCATGGATCTGGTGATCGGGATGAGGGGTTCTCTCGTGGAGGAGGGCCATATCCCCAAGACCCTCATCGAAGCCATGGAGAATTCCTACAAACATGGGAATCCATGGGGAAAACCAAAGAACAAAAGAACAGAGTGGACAAAGGAACTCCCCGAGGATTTCAAGGTCAAAGACTTCTCTCAAGGAGATCGGGCTGACTATCTCTATTTTGTAGGGTGCACTGCTTCTTCTGATCCCCGCATTCAGCAGGTTGCCAAGGCGTTGGCCTTCAATCTCCAACGCGCTGAGGTGGACTTCGGTATGCTGGGAAACGAAGAACAATGCTGCGGTAGTGAGATCAGGAGGATGGGAGAATCTGGACTCTTTGAAGAGCTCGTGGAAAAAAATATTGAACGTTTCGACAATTATCGGATCGAACGGATCATCACCTCCTGTCCCCATGGTTTCAATGTCCTGAAGAATGAATACCCCCAAGGGAAGTTCGAAGTGCTTCATACGACTCAGCTCTTAGCCAAAAAGGTCGAGGAAGGAAAACTCTCCTTGAAACAGGAGATTAAAAAGGTGGTGACCTATCACGACCCATGTTTTCTGGGAAAACAGAATTCCGTCTTTGACGAGCCTCGGATGTTAATCAATGCTATCCCGGGCATCACCTTTAAAGAATTAGACCGCTCCCGGGAGCGGAGCCTGTGCTGTGAGGGAGGGGGAGGAAGGATGTGGGTGGAATCCTCCTCAGAACCTGCGGAACGGCTTGCTGAAACCCGGGTAAAGGATGCTGCTGAGTTAGGCGCAGAGATCATCGCCACCGCTTGTCCCTTCTGCGTCCTCACCCTGGAGGATGCCGTCAAGACCTCTGGGCATGAAGAAAAAATTCGCGTCATGGACGTGGCGGAATTATTGGCGGAGGCCATCGAATAAGATGAAACTGAGAGAAATTCGAGACATTTTAACTGCAGAAGTGATCACGGGAGACGCAGACCTGGAGAAAGAGATAAAG